>ENA-UOTX01001442-UOTX01001442.1-compost-metagenome-genome-assembly--contig:-NODE-1442-length-17721-cov-9.497472_pt1 | contig 17721 bp, 18 predicted proteins | sample MGYA00238143_ERZ746982 | MGnify/ENA primary metagenome ERZ746982 (study PRJEB28758, sample SAMN06268862) | compost metagenome | isolation source: single cell | place: USA: California, Emeryville, Joint... | reverse complement strand
GAAAGTCCTTTTGAGTCGTGTTATAGAATATGTGCTGATTGAAAAGAAAGGCAAACAGCTCAAGGTATAATGCCTATTATTTTACAAAAGCAGATTATGATATCTCTCTCTTTTTTTATAGGACTACTTGGAGAAACAATTTGAAGAAATCTTTTTGATTGAGCACTTCCAAACTTTCTTTAGATATAAGGTTAACACTACAAAAGGAGTGGGAAGTCTATTCGGTGTCATAGAAGACAATGTAAATTCCAGCGAATGCTAATTTGATCCAATTAATTTTTTAATTTATACAGAGAAAGAAGTTGGATGTGTTACAATATGCGATCAAGCAGAGCAGTCTCGAGCAAATATTTAATATGTTTGCAACAGGCCAAATTAATGTAATAATAATTAATAATTTCCTGAATACTGATCACTTTTACGACGTCCAGGTGAAAGAGATGTTAGCTCCTGAATTAAGAAGAGAAATTAATAGAAGAGAAAGTTTAATAATTGTAAAAAATGAGCCTGCTTTGATAAAATCGGATCCAAAGAACAACGAGCTAGAGGCTCTTGAAGTTGTGGTTGACTCACATCACAAGCCTTACAACACAAATAATTTTAAGGGAATAATGACTGTTGAGCTTTCAACCACTGGCCAAAGAAATCATGCCGAAAATGATTAATTTGTAGTATTTTTCAGCGTAGACATATTAAATGCTGGATCTTAAAGTAGCAGTAATAATCTTTTATCAAATATTCCAATGTATATCAATACGTAGAATCAAACATTGAATCAAAATTACATAATAAACCGACTCAGAAGGCTTGAGCACATACTCATAACAAAATTTCAATTTAGAAGTCAAGCTTTCGGCAATTGTTAATTTTGAGGCAGAAATTTGTATTAGAAAGGCAGGGATAATCTCTATTTCCTTCAAAGTACATACAAGATAAATCATTAAATACTAAAATGTGTAAATTCTTGCACAACAAGGAATTCAGAGTTCATTACTAAATTGATAACAAAACAACTTCCACTCTATGCAATACAAAACTGTCTTAAATTATTGCACACAAATGAGAGGCTCTGAAAAAACAAAAATGAGCCTTTATTTAGTTGCATCTTCATATTTTTGTTCAATATAATACGTGAAAATTTGAGTTGTAACAAATTCTTTCAAAAATTGGTTATCTGGACTTTTTCCTATGACTGAATTTCCAATTGCCTTGTAATCGAGTTCCTTCAAAGAAATAATAATGAAATTTCCTTCAACAAAATTTAAATTACGCCAGGCATCTCTTCACTGTAAATCGGATTTTCAGGAATTAACTCTATAATTTCTTTCATGAAAGCTCTTTGAATAACCTTGAGAATTGCTAAAGCATGTTCAGTCTCAGCACCTTTCGAAGTGGCGTGTGAATTTCTCCGACTGTGACCTTTGCGAACGCCATGCTCTCCAAAGTATTTTGAGATAATGTTCGAGTCTATTTCCTCAGTAGAGCTATAAACAAACATATTCGAAGTCGTATCCTTGTTGAAATTTGAGTAATGTGGTTCGATTTTTGCTTCTAATCCTTTAAAATTGGGATGTACAATAGTCTTTAGCATTGTTGAGTCTGCGATCATTAATGGTTTTTGCTCTCCTAAGACTATGAAAAAGCAATCTGGAAAAGATTTGCTGAGTTCCTCTTTCTCAAGGTATTCCAGTCCTTGATTTAAACCTGAAGAAGCATGAAGCAATCATTTCAATTCAAACTTTACCGAATAAACCTGAACCTGGAGCGTCAAAGAGAGATAACAGGAGCTCTGGAATGTTAAAAATCAGAGGATACGTATATTTAAACGGTCTCAGCATCGTGTGTAAAACCAACCTATCAAGAGCAGATGAGCCTTTTCTAGAGTACCGAATATATATATTACAAGGTTGATGAGAGAAGCGCGAGATTCTTGCTTAGGATCACAAGTTTTCTTTCGTTGATCATGATCGAGAAAATTAGCCATAAGTCTTTAAAAGTAAAGTATGTAAACACGGTGGGGTATGCCCAAGCGAAGGCTTGATTCCCAGCGTAATCCTTTTCTCCAATATATGATTTGATTTGGTCATAATCTTTGTATTTAAGCTCAAAGAAAGAACCAAGTTTCGGCAAAGGGTGTTCTATTATGGCTTGAAGATAACTCACGAGCTGTTTCTCAACAAACTGGGTCAGATAGTAAGAAATAATTAAAAAGACTCGATATTTCTTACTTGATTCACCCATTTATCGTCGATCTCTTGTAAAGGATCTTTATTTTCAGCGGTCAGTTTAGAGAAGAGAGTCATCCTTTCAATTTTCAGCACGTCTTGAGAGCATGGTTAAGAGAGGCAAGGAAACCTTGAAAAATACTTAAAACTTTGCAGTTGATATCCATAAAGAGCTTGATCAAAGGCAAAAAGGTCATAAAGCAGTACACTTTGGCTACTTTCCAGACTTTTCTTCTCTTTCTTCGTTTATTCAAGGTTTTGGATTGAAGGATCTCTTTCGAGTCTTCCTCAATATATCCCTAGTTAGCAACATTTCAGGAAAGAATTAGCGTTGGAATTCTGTGATGGATTACAAAATCAATGAAATCTGTAGTTTTGATGCAGATGTGATAAAGAAGGCGATCAGGGTTCAATTCGATCAGAATTTCGCAATCCGCTCCAAAATTTTCGTCGATTTCTCCACTGAGTAGTGGAAATACAAAGCAATTTGAGTTATCGTCATATGAATACTTCGGAAACATCACTCTGAAACGATTAGAGTTCAACTCCATAGTTCTTCAGGAAATGAATTACTCATAAATATTTGAGCTTGAGCGAATTTTGTCTCTTTTTATTTCAACCCCAAAAGGAAATGCGAAATCCGCAACGGATGCTCGAGATGGCCTTCACAATACAGGATGAATATAGAACAGAGAATAGCTCTTACAGATCAAGTGCTGTTTTGAAACTCGGGTAATTATAGAGTATCTTCGGTTTGAGGGTTCCGCTTGCCTTGCTAAACATATTTAAGCTATGGTCTGGAGTTTGGGAGAGAGATATGTTACTCTGAGTTTTCTTTTTCAAATTGTTCAATATCTTTCTTCTCCACCCCAATAATAAAAAACTCCTCAAAGAGCTTTAGTTTGTTTGTTTGACCTTGACTTTGCGCTGCTATTGCTTTTGAAAATTCTTTCGGTGGACTATTAAGATCGATTTCCGAAGTTTGTCCTGGCTTGTTTGATGGATTTGAGAACACTCTTTCAAAAGAGAAGACCATCGATCCTTTAAACGATCCTGATTTTATACAATACTCAATTCGCACTGTGATGCTTAACAATTTCATTACTTCTAGCCGTCCGATCTGCGAGAACAACGATACTTTTTTTGAGATTTTCAACGCGTTTTTCATCTGAGTCAGAATTCAATTTGAAACCGAAAGAAATTCTAATATTTACCAATATTGGCCATTGTTACAGCCTTCGTGCATTTTAGATTAAATTTATTGGGTGGACTTCCTCTTCTAGCAGGGATCTCCCATTCAGATTTCGCTGCTCTCAAACGATCCCCTTGGAAACGTTTAAACATTAATAATTTTCGAATTTTTCTTCAATTTCATACCAATTTTTGTTTCTTTGTGAATAATTCCATCAGAAATTCCCTTTACTTTCTTTGGACTCGAATTCCCTTTCTTTTTATTCTCCTCCAGATCGTTCTTGAGGCCCGGTGAATCGGAACCATTTCCCTCCTCTGAATCTAAATGTGCGAGTGTTCCAACCTCTTTCAAGTCGCCATCTGGAGAGCGAATTGAGATTTTTGGAAGCCCTGTGTTGCTGCTTAAATGCTTAAATTCCTCAGGAATAGTAAGTTTTGGCTTCGCTTTTAATTGCGACGATGGAAATTCTCCGTTTTTCTGCTCTATAGCGCTTTCCTTCTGATTTTCCTGTGGCCCTTTTTGAGTACATTGCAAGTTTGAAGGATTTGGAATCAAAGCGCAATCTGTATTATCTTCTTTTTTGTTTTCTTTTAACACGCCTGCATCTAACAGTACCTTGAAAAGTTTTTGGTATATCTGCTCTTCCAGATGATTCTTCTCGTTCGCAGAAGAGGCAAACTTCTGTGATAAAATTTGGCCAAGCTGCTTTAATGTTTGACTGAGTTTCTTGCACTTAGCCTTATAATTGTCTCGATCTTTTGTGAGTTGCAAAACTAAATCTTCTAATCTTCTTATTTCTTTTTTCTGAGCCTGAATTCTATCTTGAAGCTTCAGCATTTGCTCTTCATGCTGGAGGTATTCTTTCTCCTTATATTCCAGATGAGTTTTGAGTTTTTCGTTCAACTCACATTGATAATGGTAGCCCTGTTCAAAGGATTTTCCGAAAGAATACAGTAGATCAAATTTTTCGTGTGTCGCTTTTCCGAGGTCTGAAGCTGATAATGATGAAATGAAATCGACTGATGAAGTTAATTTGCTTAAATGCTCTAAGGAGAGAGACCGTGTATGAGAAGGACCATTTCTGATCGAAGAGATAGACATTTGATTAAATTTTAAGCGGGTGTCTACTGAAAACACTCTGGCTTAATAGTAAAAGTGACCCCTGGAAATTGATTTGTTATTTTAGCAGGGAAAATTCAATTGAAATTCCCACTCTAATTCATCCTCTTCAGATTTTGAATATGAACAAGCTCCTATCTGAGAGAATTTACGAGTTATTTTCTACTCAATGCATCATTATAACTCTATTTGTATTGGATAGCATCAAGACTATCTGTATCTGTACAGACGAGCGAGACACCTGAAAGATATCATATCATATCACATCCGTCAACGTATGTCGATACTCATCTTTGCTAATCAGGTTTAATTGAAGACTACTTCTAAACATCAAGAGAGCAACAACAAAAAAAAATGCTTCCAACAAAAGAGTGTTTTTAGTTAAAATCGATATTTTTTCCGAATCTGTCCTCTACGAGCTCAAGCTCTCAAAATGCGATGTCGTTCGTCCGATTTTCTCACTAACTGGTAGCTCGTTTTTATTTAAAGAGCAAATACAAAGAGAATAGTTAACAATCAGATTTATTCGAACAAATAATCGATCTAATGTAGAACAATTACGACTTAACTTTTCAGAGAATAAAGTAGGAGCTTAATTACTGATACTTACATGAGAAAAATGATATGAGTTGGATGCTATATTAACTACGAAATATTTTAGTCATCAATTAAGGTGACTCTCTATCGAAGATCACCAAGATCTTTGAATTCTTTCAGCATTTCAATGCGTTTCAATCCGCATTACACAGAGCTCCCTCAAAAACACAGTGGCTTGTACTGAATCGTCAGTAAGTCCAGCAAATTCTTGGGAATATATCCATTTTTGAGCAAGTCCTCTCATCACGTAAGACATATCCCATCTCTTTTTCATGAGACATCAATTTGCAAGCGCCAACTGTTTTCACGATAGAATCTTCGCTAAGACATCGAAAATTAGGAGAACATATGGTGTCAAGTTGATTAGTTTGAGTAATTTATTAAATGTGGATAATTGGATTTACTGCTTAAGTCCGAAAATTTTCGGCAGCCAGTGTGCTGATCTAATCCAAAGACCCTCTGACGCCTTTTCTAAGTAATTTCTGTGGGTAACAAATGGACTCTCTGCATAGTTTAGGGAGTAAGATGATAAATTCTACCGCCTGCGTTAGTGCTTGGCGTTAGTTAGAGTTAAGAAGCGCTTATCTTCAGGATAGTTTTACTTTTGTAAACTTGAAATTAATTATAGGTATTGAAAGCATTCAGTCGGTCGAGAGATGAATTGTTTTACTCACAGTATCTCTGTATCTCCAACAGAGACCTGTGAGAGAGTTTGCAAGAGCTTGCTATATTTATTTTTTTCCATTTCACTTCAAACTTACAGAGAAAATCTTTGTGAAGCAGCTTTTTTAGCCACTATTGCTCAGAATGCTGCAACAAAACTGTATAGCTGGCTCGAACTGATCAATAAGTGGATCAAATCGGAGGTGTTAGATCTTCCTGAATGAATCTTCACTTCCACTGACTTTACTAGAAGGAAGAACTTCTCAGATCATCAGTTAAAGTTTCGTTTAAATGTATGCTTTTCAATCTTCGGTACCAACGCTCTCACTGAGTTCCTTAATTAATAAGACTGCATTTTTTTTTTTGGGATGATATTTTATTACTGATCGGAATTGTTGAAACGTATTGGATATTTTTTTTGACATTTTCTTAAAGATAATTCGAATTTATTTTTACTGATTCCCTTTATTCGCACCAGCAAATTTCTTTTGATCAAGACTAAGCTGAAATAGACTCGAAAATTCTTCAGAACCTGCCGAAACAGGAAATCATACTATTTGGTTGATCTTTGTCTCCTAACACTGGCTTGTTGAATATAACAATGCTGCCTGTTGATCCCTACCTTTTTGTTTAAACTTTTTTTGGTGAATTTTTATTTAAAGAATGATCTCCGAGCTGGGTGCTCTCGATGCAATAAATTACAATTTAACAAGGCAGAAGAAGGTTCCAAGGGCTCTTTTCGAGAGTTCAAAGGAACTGAAGAAAAATTGTGATTATGCAGACAAATGGAGACAAATACAAAATACATATATATATTCATCTATTTCAAAGAACCTGATTTCAAAGGACTGAAATCAGTATCATTCTAGTTGATAACTTTCCTCGATAGAGTGTTCCATGAAATCGTGTATATATGCTAGCATTAAGTTTACACTCTGATGTAATTAGGTCCCTAAATTTTCTTTGAAGAACCATTACAAAAGCGCCTTTCAATTCTTTTCTAACGTATTTCCATAGCACAAGAAAAATTGGTGCTTGAAACAGGTGAGCACCAATTTTTTTTCCTCAGCAATGTTTAACCGAACTCTCCCATAAATTTTCTATACCAATTAAACTATTCACTTTCGACTCTATCCTCTGATAATATTCTCAATCAATAACGTTCCCATTAATTCGCAAGCAGCAATGAGAGGATAAAGAGCCCTATGCATGAATCGAATTTGGCTTTCAATAAATCGATTATCTTTGCAAAATTCATCCTCGATTGCTGAGAGTCTCTTGCTGGGTCAGTTGTCTCAGTAACAATGGTTAAATTGATGTACTTGTTTTCAACTTAGATACTCGTAATACAATATAACGGGTAAAATTAATATTCCAAAACCAATTTTCTATTTTTTCGTTTGTTACTAATCGGCCAGAAAAATCGAACATTATGTGTATCCAAAGAGAGCTTAAACTGAGTCCCCTTTTACTGAACCCAGAAAAAACGTAATGGAATTATTAGTTGATTTAAGTTCTAATTCCTCCCGAACAGCACTACTTTTATAATCATAAGCGAGAAAGACTTAAAATTAATACCATCATTGTTTTAGCTTTCTCCAAAGCTTAAATCCACGAAGAATGATCATAAGACAGTATGTCCCAATCAAAGTCCCAACGCCAGCAACAGTCGAGGCCACAACCCAGAAGAAAAAGCGTAGAAGACAAAAGAAAAAGAAAATCCTTCATGATTTCGACAAATTGACTCTCACAAGCACTACCACCGACACGACCCCCGTAGACTTCCTCTTAATCGAAGAACCGACAGGAAAGAGCGAATTATACGATTCGGGGAAGCCATTGCTCCAAGAGCTCTCAGAGTGTGGATCGTACAGTACCAAAAACAATTCCGAATCCAGTAACGGCTAAAAAATCATTAAATCTGAATTTATCGAATTTTTTGTTCTCTCTAGCTCCAACCAGGCGATCACCGCGGTATTCAGACCCCAACTATTTTTCTGAGATCGACCAGAACACGAGTCTACAGCTTCTTGAACCGATATACACAAAGACCTTTCTGACATCCTTCCTGAAGGTGAAAAACATAATCTCCTAGGAAAAAGTTTCTTATACCTACTTTAGACCTATGTAACAACTGAATTGCCAGAAGAGTTGAAATTCTATGCGACCAGAAGGTGTGAATTGGTTTCAATCGATCTCAGCAGTGAAGGCACTCCTATTATGAGAAGAAGCTATAATGAAAGGGGATCGACGAATAGCGTGACCGAAAGTCCTTTCGTGCAGAGGAGGTCGTTTAAAACAATGAGTGAGAGGAAAATTGAAGAACTGCTGCAAACCGACTGTCTGCCGTTGTTGCGTAGAGCCGTGACCGAAGAGGAGGTAAAGATATTAATGATGAGGCTTGTCTGAGAGGTTATTAGAAATCTTATAAAGAAAAAATAGCTAGCACCGTGGGAAAATGGACTTCGCATGTGAAAGCGAAGTCTCCAAGTGAGCAGCTCGAAATGAGCATTAGATTCCATTTGAATATCCTCACACCTGAAAATTACGAAATTGTGAAGATGGACCTTTTGAATATCGCTAAGGAAGGAATCGCTGCTGCTGAGAAGGTCAGCGATTTGATTATCGAGAAGGCTTGGAACGAGGTGAAATATGCCAAGGTCTATGCGAGACTCTGCGAGTTTCTCAGCAAGGACGCAAGCCTCTTCTTCCAAAAAGACTCAAAGGAACACCAAAAGAAGAATGTAAGATCTGCTATTATCGATTGATTATTCATTCATTTCAAACAAAGGATTTTAAAGTTTATACATTGAGAAAGATACAACACTCATTCGATAATGAATCTGTCATGAACCCGAAAACTTCGAAAGCGCTTTGTGATTTAGATCCAGAAGAAAAAGCGATTTTCTTAGCAAAGAAGAAGAAATTGGTGATCGGAAGTAAACTTTTCGTCTTTTAATAAACAGCTTATTAATAATGTATCCATCCTAGACGTAATATTCATCGGAGAGCTGTTCATTAGAAATTTCCTCACAAGTCAAGTCATTCGCATCTGCATGTCCACTCTGCTTTCTCGATTTTTTAAGGAGTATCGTTCTAACGAAGACACGGAAGGCAGAGCTGAAGATCATCTGGAAGCTCTTATCGCCTTGCTTGAGAACACTGGCAAGATAATTGAGGACAAGGAACGATTGAATCCATCCGATTTCGCTGGATCCGAAGGATCGCTTGTCAAAGCCTGTAAATCACTTCTTCAAAACTGGAAGCAAGGATCGAAAATTTCTACGCTTAAATTCCCACTTGCTGATGTTTTCCAGTGTCTTGAACTTATTTCTCAGCTATGCCATCTCAGCTCAAGGCTAAAATCGCTCATTCAAAACCTTAACCATCGAAAAGCAAACAATTGGAAGGCTCCTGAGTTTGCAACCCAGCAACCGAAGACTCTTAAGCAAATAAGAGAAGAAATGGAAAGGTAACAATGTTCTTCAGTCTCTGAAACTAATGACCTTTTTTATAGTGAAACCCAATTAGCGGGAAGCAAGGTAAAAACAAACGGTGCCAACACGGCAACTACCCCGACGAAAAAAACACAAGCGCCGACATTAATGACCTTGGAAGAGGTGACCGACACTTTCGGGAGAATTTTTAAGCAGTTCGATGCTTCAAGTGAGGAAGAGGAAGCGCTGGAGGGATTCAAAGGAATTTCAGCTAAAACTGATCACAACACATTCATTAAAGGATTCATGAAGACATTCAGCGATGGATCCAAATCAATAGTCGCAAGACGACTCGAGTTTTTCCCACGCTTGGTGGCGTCAAAGCTTATCAACGGAAACGCTTTCCCAGTTGCGTTTGGAGAGTGCCTCTTCGATTTGTGGATGGAAGCGAGCGATTTCCCTGGCATCGAAGCAAACTACGCGAAAATCTACGCAGATATGATCTGCGCTGACATGACAACTCTCTCTGACTTTTATATTCACCCGAGCCTCGCTGGTCACGATGATAAGGAATATATTCTTGAAACCTACAGCCAGTTCTTCACGGAATTGAAAATCATTGTTCATTCTTCTGTTAATACTCAGGTAAAAGCCTCAGTAAGTTAAAATTGCCTGACTATTATATCTAGAGCAATAGCGCGTTCTCAGGCCTTGACGAATTAATTACAAAAGTGAGCAGGTTATAAAAAAACCTCGGAGCCATAGAAGGTCTAATTTAAATGCATTTCTCACGAATCACTCGCAATAAATTAAAGCTCATCATATGCAGTTATTACACGAAGTGACTGGAGGGAACAATATAATTAGGTTAAGTTTTTAATTTAATGGACATACAACAAAGATCTATCTTATAAACTTTGTGAATTGTCACAGAGAGGTGTGCACATCAATTTTGGGAGTTTGTTTGGTCAACGGAAATGATTTGAATCAGTTCTTCTACGAGAGTTTGCGTTGGGGGATATGATTGAAGGAGGAGCTATATTAGGTCTTCCTTGCATGTAATTATTATCTTTTTTTTGTTTGTTATAGATATATATTAATAATTGATGTAAGAACTAATTCAAATTGTCCTTGCATGTTCTTATTGTTGTTATTTTCAATGTGTATCAAGAATAAATATCATAATTGCAACAAATTTATATCTCTTTCTTAGATCTTTTGATAGAATATTAAAGAGAGAATTTTGTTCTGGGTCGTTTAAAACTAAATATATTGCAAATCATGTAGCTTAGAAGGGCTAAATATAGAGATATAAAACAGAAAATGAGAGACCATTAAATTTCTGAAGAAAATTTAAAAGCTATGGAACGTTTGTTATATTCTGATATTTTGAAAAAACAAAAAATGGAATATCATGGTTTATTATAGTAATATTGCTGAGCATTAGCAACTACGAAAGTGCTTGTTCTTTTCTGAATGAATTTGAGAATTTCATCGAGATTCACGTTTGGAACTTGAGGCCTGTCAGCTAGTTTGTAAACTCCTCCTCCTTGGTTATTTGAAAGAGAAAGTTCTTTGAATTCGGGTTTTGTGCGATTTGTTGGCCCTAATTTTGAAGGCAACCTTGTCCTGTCTTGTGGATTGTTAGACTCGGGTTTTAATACACCGTTTCCTTGCAACTTTAACACCTTTGGTTGAAGAAAACCTCCTTTTTGAACAAGAGGATAAAAATTTTCTTGTGTTCCACCTTTAATGCCTTTGGACTGAATTATTCTAAAAAATTGACAGGATATTTAGAACAAAAAAGATATATTATTGGCTTCTTACTCTTTTGTGAAGGTATTCCCTTGATTGACTCCGTCTCCCGTTTTATTATTCTCTGTGCTTTGTCTCAACCGAGAGTTAGCCGTGGCTGCTCTGAACTTTCTATTCGAAGAGCCCCGAATATTATAAGGGAGAGTAGACTGATCTCCTACTAAATGGGTGTGTGTTGGCTTTTCAACACTCCCCTTCAGCGGCCCTAACTCTCGAGGATCATTGACGGTTTTTGATTGGGGTGGACTATAAAATTCAATGTCATCACTTTCAGCGAATTTCCTAGGGGTATGTGCTTGAGATCTGTGAGACTGGTATTCCTCTCTTTGGGTCTTCACCTCAGGAAATTCATATTGAAGGTTTTCTTGGTTATCGAGATCGTTTATTCTCTCACTCTTGGCCTCAAAACGCTGAGAACCTATATAATATTATATCACTGCTGTTACATCAGCCTTCATTAGAATTTACCTTTTGAGGGCTGATTTCTGACTGCTTCTGTATGAGTTTTCGAATTATAAGAGTGATTGAATATCCCTTGCTTTTGCTGCTGGCTGATGGTGCTTTGCTGGGCATTTGGACGAGCAGATTGATTAGTTTTTCGGATAGTAGCGCTCAGTGTCTTGTTTTGTCCGGAGCGATCGTGCAAAGGTTTACGAAAGTTGACGCCCGTTTGAGAGAGCGCTTTCACTTCATAGGGAGAGAGCTTTTGTATCTCCCTCTTCTCTCCCAATATTTTTCGGGAGATGCTTTCATCTTTCTGAGATGATAGCTCAACTCGCTCCATTTCTCCCGAAATATCAGTGCGGATTGGGCCCTGATCGTTTGAGCTCTTCCTGGCGTCTACGTTATAAACTGTCCTCTACAACAACAAAAAGTTCACACACTCACTCATGAAAAATCGTTACTGCAAGATCATTTTCAGTTGACATTTCATGTTCTAGATTCTCAGAGTTTGATGTCCCTCGCGGTTTCATTGGTGTTATGCTTTTCGCAGTTTTATTCGCAAAGGATTCAAATGCCTTTTTATTTCCATATATCTTCGCGATCATATCTAAACTCTTCTGTGGGGGTGGTCCAATGGAATCACTACCTTCTTTGATAATAGCACCAGTTTCATCTTTGATCACCTTTACTTCCTTCTTAACATTTCTTCTGATATCTATTCAAACCGGATTTGCTTATTTCATTCACTCCGAAGCAAAAAATTACTCGTTCCAGTCCAATTGTGAAACCATTTCACCGACTCATCAATATAATTTTGATATGGTTCCATCACTGCGTCCTGTTCCTCCTCCTATTTGAAGAATATTTCATTTAAACCATGTTCTGTGTTCAATTTTGTACTGCCAGGGGAAACAGTTTGATGTATCCACCCAAATTAGCGGCTTCATACTCATCTCTTTCTTTTTGGGCTCTAATGATATTCTGTTGTCTTTCTTCAGGAGTTTGCCTTTCTTTCTTTCCTCTTGAGACCATTTTTTGAAGGTTCAGCTTTTGTTTAGCCTTGTACTGCAGCCTCGTTTTAATAGAAACGTTCATCAATTTCAACGCGTCCTTTATCACATTCTTTTTAACTTGTCGATCAAGAGGCGTGTCAGTCGAAAAACTCGGAGTGTGGTTCACTTCAATGAGCCAAGGCTTTAATTTGTGGTCGAGCATTATGTCAAAACTTTGATTATTTGAAAGGTATCAGTTTATGAACTGCAATGAGATCTATTTACCCTAAAATCTCGAAGCACATATGGTTGTAGGGCTCATCCGGTTGGCACGACTTATAGTTGTGAGCAAGGATCGGCTGGACTGCACAGAACGTTTTCACGATCATCTTTTTAATTTGATTTTTTAATTTTTCGACATCATGTCCCTGCTCTTGTAATAACTAAATATCAGTCAGAATTCGTTGCGATGCTAATTCTTCAACAAGGTTATTACCTGGAAAACTGAGGTCATGCTCCTTTTATGACCAGCATTGGCGTCTTTTTCATTTGTATTGAAAACAAAATTTGGATTCTCCTTATTAATCGCGTAGTTTGTCAAATGCATGCACATATTGTTTATGTTGTCAACTTTCGGCGCCACATAAGGTTCGGTTGCTAATCTTGCCAGTCCTTCTTCGTACATATAGATTCTCAAAGGATCACACCCAGCAAGCAGCACGTATATTCGGAGATCAAATTTCAAACCATCTATTAAAAACGGTCGTGATATATATTTCTGCGCAACAACACTTTCATTAGTCGCAACATTCTCCCACGTACGAGTCAAATAAATTCCTCTGCCTTGACAGCTTGCAGCAGGTTTGATAATATAGGTCTTATTGCTCGTTTTTTTCTTAAACTGGTTTCTGAAGTCCACCATGTCAGAGGGCAAATTCCAAGTTGGCGGGAAAAAATTATACTCGGCAGGGAAGACCTTTTTGAGTCTCATTAGATTCCTACCCAGATGGTTTTTTTGAGCCAATGAAAACATGCCAGGAAAATGATTTATCTTCTGGTACGGTTTCATGCGGCCTAATTGATCGATTTGAACAGCTGCATCGGTCCAATACAAGTCCCAATCTGCCTCTGGGTCTGTTGTGAGCTTCCATCCAAATATTTTTTTGCCAACGTATCTAACCACGGGATATTTAGTATCTAATCATGTGATGTCATGGCTTGCTTATAGAGATAGAGGGTAATAATACCTTGCACATTCATTACGATTTTCTGAAGGTTTTTCTTTTTTTCTTTTTGAGTAGTAGAGGTCTCTTGTTTAGTCTGTTGGGTATTGATAGTTGACTGTTTGGTCTTTAAATTACGCTCTGAGTCTGTGGACTCGGAGCTTTCTCCTTTCATGATAACTTCGGATTCAGGACTGATCAATGAGTCGATGTTCGTCTTCTCTTTTTCGTTATCTGGTGTTTCAGCAAGCCTTTGTAACTTCAATTCTCTTATTTCATTCATTTCCAAACAGTTTCTTTTATATTGAGCGAATTAAAAGGGTTTTATTTGAAATGTATGTGAATATTTAACTCCCGTTATGTCTGTGAGCATGATTTTGATTACTCTATTCCCAATATAAGATCACATATTGTTAGCACTATACATGTGTTATATAGTTACAAAATTCACTTTATGCCTCGCCTCATTCCTCTGCTCCATACTACTGAGAGAGGAGGTGTACTAAAAGAAGAATATTAATGAATAAAAACAGCACATTCTACCAACCTCTGAGTGATTGGAATAACAAATTCTTGATAATTCCATTACTTATCTAGTTTTATGGAGTTAATACTGAATATATGCCATCACAAATACGAAAGCAGTCCAACCGTTAAATATACTCACTAAAAATTTTAGTAAATTAATTCATTATTCTTGAAGACATCAATGGGAGAGTTCGCTTTTGTAAACTTAAGAAAAAGCTAAATTCCTTAGTTGATAAATTAGCCTTCACTCACACCACCATACAATCATTGTTACATTTTTTTCTTTTTATCAGTCAAGAAACAAATAGTTCTGGCAACTTAATTACACAAGTACTTAACCTCAAATCCACTATTGCCAAGATAGAATATCGATGTTATGATTTAAAGATATTTTGACTCTCAACAGCCAATACCTCGATTTCTGCGACTAAGAAGTATTGATCTCCAGCGAGGATCTTCTCAGGATATTTCGCAGAATAGGTGTTATAAGACGCTCCCAACTTACTGTAGCTTCGTTTTTGCACATCACTTTTTGAACAAATGAACAAATCGTAACCCTCTCCAAAGATCGGTCCGTTCTCTTTCGACTTGAAAATCGCTCTTTCGGGACGTGTAACAGGAAATTTCTGTCTCTCCGTCATTGAAAATAAAAACGCATTATTATCGTACTCAAATCTTGTTGTTGTGTCCCATGATTGTGATGTATACCCACCAAACACGCGATCATGAGGAGCTGCAGATCTTATAATAACCACAACGTTCTTCTCTCCGTCACAGAGCGAATGAAAATCTCTCGAATCGAAGCCATGCTGTGTCGCTTTGTAAATTAAACGCAAATTGATCTCTTTTTTGGGACTAATCCACTGCCTCAGCAGAGCATACTCTTCGCTGGTCAAAAGCTCAGGCTGATATAGCCCAATCGCTCTGATTGGTTCTTTCTCTTCTACTTCATCTGATTTGACAGAGAATACTTCAATTTCTTTCACTGTGTATACCTCTTCCGCCTCTAGCTTTGAACAATCATAAGAAACTCCCAGCTTGATCGTGCATTTAAGCGATCCATCGTCGTTGTCACTGACACTGAAGTCAAATCCATCTCCAAACGTCGGACCCAGATGCTTTGAGCAATAAAGCGCTTTTTGCTGCTGTCCCGCTCTTAGAGGATGATACACCTGCTCTGGCAGGTTGAAAAGGAAGGACCGAGAGGACTGTTCATAAACGTCCTCAGAACTCCAGGATTTCCCAGCGTATCCTCCAAAAATTTTCCCTGTATGAGTTTCCACAAGCACTAGAGTCGCTCCTCGATTATCGCATAACTGATGGAAGGTATTTGTTTTAAATCCGTCCCGCGATCCTCGATATAAGAGATGAAATTTAGGTGATGGTTGCGCGATTGACATTAATGTAAGCAAGAAACTAGTCGCTTGGGTGCTGAGATTATGCACGGTGTCGAAGACGGATAATGCACGCAGAGATAGCGGCTTGTTCTCATGATGGAGCTTGAAAAAATCATTAAAAAGCTCGGCATTTGCCTTGACTAAGTAGCTTTCGAGCGCGTCTTGGCTGTTCATCATACTGCATTCAAAATAAGGCAGCTGCTGCTCTTGACTTTGGACCTCTTCAGCAAGCTGTCGAAGACTTTCAAAGTTTGCTGTCGGGTCATTCATTTTGAAGGTTTTTATCTCTGTCATTTCTTGGTTGATCTGAGCCATGAGACTGTCATCATCCATGTATTTGCTTGCTTTCTGGATCTGCTTAATGAGACCATGATTATTGATGACCTGAGACTGGCTTAAATCTCTTGGGTAAAAAACCAAAAGTTTTCGGCGGAGGTAATCGTGATTGTATCTGAAGTTCTGGAGCTGTTTATCAAGGACTTCGTAGGCGGTTTTCTTTTTTTCGTAGCAGAGGATAGTGAAGTTCACGACGAGCTGGTTCAAGACGTTCTCGATTTTTACTTTCTGATCTTCGATGTGCTTAGAAAATTTCTTAATAGCATCTTCCTCGAGGAGAAGCACTTCGTTCATTTCTGCTGGAATGTCATAGAGAAATTTTGAGAGATCGCCTTCTTTGTCGAGTCTGGAGGAAAGCTCTTTCAGAAACTGATCCATTTGATTGTCCACTCAAAGATTGTTTTTGTTACAACACGATATTCGAACTAATTATTGAATTAGTTCAACGAAATTCGATTTTACCGATAAGAACGGAATACCTGAATTTAGGTGAAATGCGACAGAATCCCAGGGCAAATCCACCGAAAAGTAACTTGCTGACAATCAGGACATTTTATGAGTTCTCTGATGGAATGTACTCAAATTAACTGCGTAGTTGAGTTGTCAAACTAGCAAATTATTCGCAAGCCGACTGAAAATCAATGCCAGAAATATCTAAACTAAAGATTATATGTAAGATGGGTGACAACTCCCTTGAATAGCCAGGTTCAACGATCATTTTAATCTAATTTAATTTTTCCGAAAAAAAAAACTACGGTTCATCCGACAGTAGTAGTTCAGTAGAGAAAGCACGCTGGTTTATGGATTCGTTAAAGCACAATTTAGGAATTTATTTCGAAAACGTCAGATTAAATTGAGGCTTATTGAATTACAATAATAATACTCAAAAACATCCATGAGTAGTGCTATGCTGTTTCTTTTTTAATCGAGACTAAATAATTTATCTTGCTCGAGTGTTTTCAAACAAATTGAATACAGCTAGCTATGTTAGCAAAGGACTTGTATCTAACTTCTCACAGAAAGGAAACATTGATTTTAGAAATACGCAATATCATTTCTTTGACATGTATTTTATCTGATTCATTTTCCAAGAGGCAGCATCCTCATCAAATTGTTTCTTTCTCCTGAGCCGGTGAATTCAACACATTCTTCTGAGCATTGAATTGAGGAGGCACCTGGTGTGAATCAACGACCACTTCCATGGACTCTAATTCTTTGAAACTATCTTTGTTAGATTTTATTGCCGTAGGGGCATTCTTTGCCACAATGAGTGGAGGTGAATCGACCTTGATTTCAAGTTTGTTTGCGAGCATCTTTTTAACCTGATGGTCGTAAAAGTGATCAGTATTCAGGAAATTATTAATAACAATTATTACATTGATTTGGCCTGTTGCAAACATATTAAATATTTGTTCGAGACTGCTCTGCTTAATCGCATATTGCAACACATCCAATTCCGCCCTCTGCATAAATTGGTAAATTAATTTAATCAAATGACCATTTGTTGAAATTTACATTGTCTTCTATGGCACCGAATAAACTTCCCACTCCTTTTGTTGTATTGACCTTGTATCTATAGAAAGTTTGGAAGTGCTCGATTAAATGGATTTCTCCAAATTGTTTCTCCAAGAATTCCTAGAACAAAATGAAGAGGTTATAATTAATAAATCTCAATATAAAGTATCGTACCTTGAGCTGTTTGCCTTTCTTTTCAATCAGCACATATTCTATAACACGACTCAAAAGGACTTTT
>ENA-UOTX01001441-UOTX01001441.1-compost-metagenome-genome-assembly--contig:-NODE-1441-length-17725-cov-4.102391_pt1 | contig 17725 bp, 13 predicted proteins | sample MGYA00238143_ERZ746982 | MGnify/ENA primary metagenome ERZ746982 (study PRJEB28758, sample SAMN06268862) | compost metagenome | isolation source: single cell | place: USA: California, Emeryville, Joint... | reverse complement strand
TAGCTATATGGAAACTAAAAGCCATCTAGGGGCTTTGCAGATCACAGCAGAAAATACACCTAACTACAAAACCTGCGCATGCTCTGAGATTTTAGTTGTGGATGATGATGAATTTAATCTCTTGGCTATGAAATCCCAACTTGAAGCGCTGAATTTAACGTGTTTAGATTTTGCATCAAATGGGCAAGAAGCGGTAGATAGATTTAAGGAAAGAGAGAAGTGTCAAAGGCATTGCTGTAAGAGCTGTTATGCATTGATATTCATCGACTGCGAAATGCCCTTGAAAAATGGTCTTGACGCCACACAAGAGATACGTGAGTTTATCAAAGGAAATTGTAATCGTGATCACATTATCATTGGGGTGTCTGGTCATTCAACACCAGAATTCTTCCAGAAATGTAAGGACGTCGGAATGAATGATGTCATCACAAAACCGATTCGTAAAAAACAGCTTCAAGAATCTCTTAAAGCTTTTAAGAATTTAAGTATTGTTAAGAGCATTCATTTGTAAATTTTATTCAAAATTTTGTCCATACTTACGACAAACTTCCCGTATATAATGTTAGTCCTATATTGTGATGTTCTATTCACATTGAAAAATATATTGTTGGTGATCAATCAGGCTCCATCTTAACTTATCCACTGCTATTGTGCATCAGTTGAAGAGTAGACATTCTGAATTAGATTCTCATAAAATGTGAGCAACATAAAATAGTTATTAACTTTAAATTTAGGTATGAGATGCGCCTTGAGCTACCAAGCGATGTTTACAGAATAAGTCATTGGAGAATATCTACTAGTATTATAGGGTACTATCTTCTGAACATGCAGACTAAAGTATATTTTTTCGAAGGTAGTAGGATCCAAATGGCAGCACAAAACTAGCTCACCAAACAAATGAGCGAGATCTGAGATTCTTCCTAATGATTGTCATTAATGATCTTATCATAAGTTTATTTGTTGTGGGTTAATTGAATGATGTCCCTAAAGCAATAGGGGTTCACTTTCTATCGTAATATATTATGAGAAAGATTAAGAAAATTTATAAAATATTTTGAAAAACAACCAAAAGTAATGAGCACACACAAATATCCTTTTCATTAAAAATTAAAATTTTCTGGGTCTTGGAATGCTCTAATATGAAATAACAAGCCTTGTAAGGGTACTGGATTAAATTATAGAGGATAGCACACGCATACACATATATTTTGCTTGTTTTTATTGGGTAGCTATGGTTAAAATGAAAAATACTTTAAAAAAATTAGTAGTATGCAGCGTTCTTGAAATTCTCGTTAATCATAATGCTTTATTTTTCCTCTACACACGAGAGAAGGAATCAAGATACATTAATAACTTGAATTAATCATTATTGAGACATTACTAGGTAGTACCAAACACTACTCAGAACCATAAGTATGAAGAGTGATGAGATATGGATTCTGATCGATCGATTATTCTCATTAATCTCATCTCGCTTTAGATGTCCATGAATAATTAAGAAAATACTAATGAAAAGTAGATCGGTTAGCAAACTCGTTTATGTGAGACAATGAAAGTGTTTTCGCTAGGCATCACTCCTTTTCGAGATAATTTATGAAATTTAGTATTATAATCGAAAAAATTCGAAAGTTTAGGTGACAACGTTTTACAATATTGTGTGTTCAGAAGGATCCCCTCGGGTGGTGGAGGAGCAGCATTCTTGCCTCTCGAAGCAATCGGACTAGATCTCTGATGAATGGAGAGGCGAAGTCCTGTTTTGTGAAATATACTGCATTATATTTCGCGATATAGTGAAGATTTATTTCGATAAAAGCAAACATTTTGAGTCTTTCAATGGCTGAAGAAAATACTGAAGTTGATATTGAAGCGATTCTTGCGCGTCTCAATGCTCAAAATGCAGAAGAATCAGAAGATACGGACAACGCTCCTGAAGAAAAGCATGACGAAGATTCAGTCCCCGAAAATCAAAATACAGATAATCAAGAAATAGACACCAAGCAAGAAGAAAGTAATCCCTCAAGTTTCAATGTAAAACCTTTATTAGAAAAAGATGTTCTCGAACAAGTAGAGAAGAAAGAAGAAGAAATATCCAGCCAGGCAAATGTAAATCAGCAAATAGAAGATGTTGTTCCGCAAGCAAAGACTCACGAAATAATTCAATCGACAGAGAAATCTGAATTCCAAGAAACAAATCCACTCTCAACAAACGTTGAGACCTTGCAATTGGCTGATTCAACACCCACAAAGCCACAAAAAAACGAAGACGATGATGATTATGTATCACCAGAACATGAGAGCCTGCTCGCTCGCATACAGAAGCTCAAACGTCAAATTTTTGAAGATAAGCCAGAGGAAGAGCAACTCATAGACGAGCACTCATTTCAGATGCTTGACCAACAGTCAAAAAATATTCATCTAGTAAGTCCCTCCTAATGATTCCATGCATCAGCATCATTATTTCGTCTCTAGTCAGGGTCAATCCTCAGTACCGGTCTTAGACAGGAAGCAATTGGTATTAATTGATGTTTACCCCAACTGAATTATTGGCAATATTTTCCAGACTATAAACTTTTGCAGGATATAATTGAAGCCGTGAAGAGCATATATGCTAATAATTTCTCTCAGATCGTTCAAAAGCAAGTAATGCCAATTATTCGAGCTGTATTGAGATAATAATATCTAAAAAAAAGACCCGGATGTTTGAGCAAATGACTCAAATCAAATCCATCAGCGACTCCATAATAAATATCTATGAGAACAAACATCTCGATCTTGCGAAAACGCAGCCAGCTAACGTCGAAAAAGCAATAAATGAAGTTTTGGTGTTAGGACGAAGCTGTGAAAAAACTAATGAAGCCCTCTGGGTCACAGTTGAAAGACTAAAAGAAATAGAGTCAGTGCTGGATGTACGTTTAAATCAGAAAAAATCAAATTCTCCACTAGAGTCCAGGGTTAATAGCTAAACGCAACAAGCAATAATTTGATATCTAGTGTTTTCATACATTCGCCTGTACAATTGCATGGTTTGCATATTTTAAGCCTTAATAAGCCAACCTATTCTCAGCTATCTTGTGTTTATATGTCCTCCGCTTTGTATCTAGCACCCGATCGCATGATGGCCATACCTATTAAAAAAGAGCAAGCTCCTCTAGAGGAAATAATAAGTTTCGCAAGGTGTATCTATTTGTAGTGTGTCTAAACTGAAAAATAGATTGCTAATTCGATTAAATTATTAAGGTATCTGTTTAGATATAACGAAGATTTTGAAAATTAAACATCAAAATTCAGAAGAAAAACCAATTATATTACAACAAATGAAGATTGCTCTAAGTTCCAACGATGTCGAGAACCCTGAGATTCCGAAGACAAGTTTTTTCTCTAAATGGTTCTTAAGGATTGGCCAAAAGAACGAGAGCTCTCATCAAGCGGCACAAGTTCAAGAAAAGTCATCTCTACTCAGCAAATTACATCAAAAATTTCGTTCTGATAGTTCAGTGTCAGTATCAGACTCCTCCAGTTCCCTGACCATTCAAAGTCAAGCTCAAATAGCAAACAGTTTCTCAAAACATTGGGCATATATACTCCTATCAGTCCTATTCGGAACACTCTTCATATTTCTAGCACTGGTCTCGCTGCCTTTTCTGCTGATTCACCCTTATAAATTCAGCCTTTTATTTGCCTTTGGCACCATTTGTTTCTTATTCTCAATTGCTTTGCTAAGAGATCCGAAAGAATTCATATCCTCCTTTCTCAAGTTCGATAAACTGGTCATCACGAGTATGTACGTACTGAGTGTTTGTGGCACGTTTTATTTTTCATTAGTGTCCAACAGCTGGATATTCTCATTACTATTCGCCATTATGCAGGTAAATTGCACTCCACATTCAAATATATTTACAAACTACCTCTTAGATTGCTAGCCTTATGTGGCTGGTAGGGTCTGCAATACCAGGTGGACGAAGTTGCGTGAAACACTGCCAGATCTTTTCGTTGAAAGCTGTTAAGAATCTCTGCGAAAAGCTTCTTTTTGGCAGGTCATAAATCGATCAATCATTTACCAACTGAGATACTTTGTGATGCTTGATATACAATATCAGTTTTGTTAATTATTGGATTCATTCGTTTTTTTTATTGGTGTTTTTTGAAATAAGTGATTTTATCGCTTGAAAATTACCATTCTTTGAATCTTTTATCAACAGTTAACATAGAAGAAAATGATTGAGTGGTAGGTAAGCAAACCCTGAAAGAACCTTATTATGTTTCATGGGGAGTAAACAGTTAGCTTCTGTGAATCATCCATTTTATCGATGATATCATAATATTTAACTTCTCATTTTTGCATTAATTCTCCTCAAGAATAGTTCTTTTATAAACTGCTTGCTGTATCACTTTGCAACGAAGTTTTTCTTTTATTAGTTTAGCAAAAGAAAAAGGAATCTATTTTACATAGTAATCTTGAAGAACGAGTATGGTTAAGTTGAATGTATGCCAACATCTTCTGGAGTCAATGGGAAGAAGTTCAAAATTATCAACTAGGAGAGTCTTAATCTTTCTTGAAAAGCCAACTGTCTTCGGAGTGTGTTTGAAATTTGTCCCAGTATCTAAGCAGAACTAAATGAAAAGTATAATATATATAGATTTATGAAACCACATTATTCCTTAAAAAGTGTGGAAATTTCTGTGAATATTCAAGGGAATTTTAGCAGCAGTATTGTAAAAAGGTATATTTGTTCACATGATCAGCTTGATTTATTTATTCAGGTGTTTGTGTGATATTTCTTGCCATATCCATTTTATCTAGATTTTCGCAGATTGAAAACAAAAGTGTAATATGGATGAAAAATCAAAAAGAATTGTTGTTGCCACGATTGAAATTTGCTATTTTATGATTTAAACCATGAGTGTACTTACCTTTCGGGAGCTCAACACCCTATTGGACCACAGATAGAATAATTATTGACTAGATCTAATTTAAAGACTCAGCAGGTTCTCCAATATTAATATTTGGCTCTATCGTAAATAAATAATACTTTTGCTTCTCCCAGATTTTATTTCTTACTCGAACTGGGTTGAGCAACATGATTATATTCATCTAAAAAGTAGGAAGAGATAAGATTCTTTTTTTCATCGCAGAAGACTTACCATTCGAGTTTTCCTTAAATAATACTTATACTTTGGTAAGTCTTTACACATGTTGAGATAATTGTAGCCTTCAGGAGACCAGGGATCGCACTGACTATACAATAGGAACTACGAATTCAGTTTAGTATCATCTGTTTCACAATTTACCATCATTATTTCAAGCCGCTTGTGGGCAATGGAAAAATACAGCGGAGTTCGTCCAATCTATATTAACTGATTAGCTGCGTTTCTTGCGAGGTCTGGCTTACGATATCTCGTGCTTCAATGTCAGAATGATGCTCAATTAAGTACTTCGTCATTTCTAAGTGCCCATTTTTCACACTCCAATGCAAAGCAGTTTGATGATACTAATACAAAATTATTTTGTTTTTTCTAATGAAGAATTTGATGACAATAATACGTGATCAAAATCAAAGACAAGGTATTTGCATTGCTTGAGCAGGTGTCCAACTGTTGCAAAATCATTAGATTTGGCTGCATCGATAAATTTTCTTGCATCAGGTCGTTCAAAGGGGACAGTACAAAATATCTGATTCTTTTGTAGCTAAATCATTTTGTATTTAAATCATCAACTAGGAGCCAGCTATTAAATTTACTTCTGAAATTTGAAGTTTTAAGCGTGCCAAATTATTAAGAGCTGCAGCAAGGCTCATTCTTATGTCTTTGAAGGTTTTTCTTGTAGCGATGCTTAGGGGTTTTTTGAGACTGTTGCCAGTTTTGTCGAGATGCTTCTCAAGATTTTCATCGTAAATTTTGCTAGTTTTTCTGAACAAAGGGTTGAAGGATTTCTCTATGTTCTTTTTAGAAAGCTTGAGAATTTCATCTTGATCTAGTTGTTCCAGCCAATCTGCAAAATTCTTAGGATCTAGGTGCTTTGACTTGAGTAATGAGTTATCAGTTTTCTCTTGAGGCAAGTTCTTGCAGGTTTTGTTTTGGAATTTTCGAAAAATTCTTGGCTTTACTTGGTCGTCTACTGGACTCTTCTCCTTTAGAGTGATTTGTCTCATGATGGTTGGAGACTGGGGATTGAAGTTGGGAGGATGAACTTTGAACTCAGAATCAGAATTGAGATTCTTTCCCACCCTATTTTGGAAGGTCGTTGTTGAAGGTCTTATCTTTGTGGTAGCCTCGTAGCACAAATCAAAAGTAGATTTTTCTGGAGAATAAGGACCCTTCGTTGATCTGGAGATCATAATCTGATTGGATTCGAAAAAGCGGGCAGGCTTTTGTCGAATTCCTTTCTTTGGGCTGAATACTGTTTTTTCTCTGAGATCGGTCATCGTCTGAGAAGTTGCGCTTGCTTTTGGATTTATTTCTTTCACAGGTTTCCTTGGATGAAACAATTCATAAGCTATTCGAATATTTTTGTCATTTTTTGGGAACATAAGTTCATTATTGTTATTAAACAACTCTTCTTTGAATTTAGCAACGGGTCTTCGATTTGGCTTTTCTTCATTTGGCGCATCTTCATTTGTATTAATGGACGGTAGTCCAAACAAATTCTGTAAATATAACCGGGACATGTTCAATTTTTTTTCACTGTTCTCATTCATGGCTTCTTGTGAACTCAGCCACCTCATTTTCAGTGTTTTTTTGCGACTGTCTTGGAATATTGTCTCCATGCTTTGCAGGGTTTTTGCTTTATATTCTGGGTATGAAGGGAGAAAACCGCATTTATGGGTGAAATTAGCGACCTGGCATAATCTATGATGGTTTGAACTTTCATTCGATTTTGAAAAATTCGAAGATGTTATTCTTCGTAATTGTTCCTGAGTAGCAGCAGCAGTAACGGTTGTCGTCATTGTGCTGTTAGAACGGCGATGCAGCTTAGCTACGAATTCAGCACCACTCGAAGACCTAGAGAGAATTGCTATTTTTTTGGTTGCTTCTTCATCTAAAGTAAAATTGTTATGTGCTTGGCATGAGATATCCAAAGTATGTGCCGAAAGTCTCCCTTTTTTCTTCATTGATTCTTCTTTTTTTTCTTTTGTATGAGAGTCCCTTTCTTTTAATTCATGATAAATAAAAATTGAAACAAATGATTGATGCCAATGTTTTTCGTTTAGTAGAGAAGTCATTATTTTCCCACAACCTAAATCTTATCAAATCTCACGTGATAGCAAACTATAGGGGAAATTATTTTTGAGCAATATCTTCTTATTCGTATAATTACCAATATTGCAATAAATGCATGCATATATCACCATAGAGTTTCATAGCTAGCTTTATGAAAAACCTGAGCCAACCGTCAAACCACAATTAGGCTTTGAAGATAATAACTCATATTAAATTCGTTCAGGATTATCAGTGGTTTAAATTACCTCATCATCACCACCACCGTCATTTTTGTAAAAAAAAAAAGTGGTATCCTTCCCTAAACCAAGAAGTTTCATCAAATATTGAATTACTCTGTTGAAACCTGCTTAGTATTGAATTGAACATGTTTCCTTGAAGAAAAAAAGATCATATTTTGGAATCGGTTTCATAAAGCATTATTTTATGATATAAATATGTTTCCTTGAGTCCTGAATTAATTGCTGCAACAAATGTTGAATCATCGGTATTTCTTTTACAAAGAACCCGCTAAACCATACCCGCTGAATCTAAACACTACAAAAACGCAAAATTTGATTCCACAGCCTGAAGCAGCGACGCCTAATAGAAAACTGAGATCACAATCTCCAACAAAGCAGCACAAAACAAGCTATGATGAATACAACAAGAAAATTCATGAAGTCAGACGCACCATTCCAACTGAATCAGGATTTAATTTGAATAAAACATTCGTATCCACTACATCAGATAGAGACACTCTTTTTTCTACTAAATCCCATCTACCCTCAAACACAAAAACTGCTACCAACTCGCCTTCTAAAGTGACGAATTGGAATAAGATAATGCTTTTAGAAACCTTTAGCGAAAATCGGCGGTTGAGCATGAACTCTAAACCAAGACCACCAAGTCTCGATTTGAAGTCTGTTATTCTTCCAACAAAAACCAGATTTGAGGAGAATTCAACAATATATGGTGACTTTTTAGCGATGTCTCTACTTCCCTCTAGGGCGCTTCCAAACAATTCGAAGCCCTCCACCCCTTTCTACAAAACTGTCAAATTTAACAGAAAAACAGCGCTTTCCTCACACAAAAATGCATTTATAACACAAGAAAGTAACTTAAATAAAACACAGTTGACCTTTAAATCCGTTCAGAAAGCCACGAAACCCAGACCCCAATCATCTCAGCGAAAGAATCACAATTCAGTAGTGAACAATGATTTTGACTTAAACAGGAGCCTTGACCTGGAAGAAAAAGAGTTTGCTCTCAAAGATCTAGAGAAAAACCTGAAAAAACTCGAACGAGAAAACTATTCTGTGAAAGGGGATCCAATTCATCCTACTTTGGGAGAGAAACTCTTTAAAATACAAGCGATGAATGACGAGTATCTGCAGCCTCTTATTCAAACTCATAAAAAGAAAATTTTTGACACAAGAATCATGCTATAGATGCCAGTTTCATATTCATTGAAACCATCGACGAATATTCCACTTCTTATTACAAAAATTTTTGCTAATTCTCAAGTGCTTTATTCAACAAGGTGCATTCTTTTTATCCAATTCAATAACTTGCCCTTTGTCAGATATAAATTTTCTGTCGAGATAAGTATTTATATTTCCATTTTGATAAATTCATTGGTAACTGCGCATTGTATGAAAACAATTGAAATTCTATCGTAATTTTGACCTAAATTTACTCTGCCGGTCATGCTGAATCCTTAAATTCGTTCATTTCGCATTTCATCACATATGGAACTTTGAGTCCATCGGCATCTTTCTTGATTTCTAGGTGATAATGAACCTCTTCAAACGCTTTTATTTCTTTAAACTGCATTTTTTTGTTGTTATGACTCAGAGAAATAAAACTTAGGATTTACTTTCACAAATCCAAGCTTCTCAAAGAGATTTATAGAGGGCTGATTCGTCATTTTTATTTTTGATATCAACCGTTGTTTTTCATATTCGGTGACAGCAAAGTTTGCCATGAGTTTCAATGCTTCAGTTGCAAGCCCTTTACCTCTGCTCGATTCTTCAGCGATCATAATCTTTTTTGTTGCATAAAACAAAAGTTGTTTTCACTTATCCAACAATATTATTACCTCGATTTCAGCTTCTTCAGGTTCGAGATATTCATGTAGATACAGGTTCACGTCTCCACACATCTTCCCTTTTAAAATAAAGTAGCTCAAATTATTTTTTCCGAAATCATCCATACCTCCGCGACATATTTCAGGCAATCCTTTTTCAAGAAATTCTGTATCTGGGAGTTTTTCCAGCACAATAAACGTACATTCTTGTTATTTAAGTTTTTGCTGTTAGTTTCGTAAATTACTTCTATTATCTTTTAGCCAGGAAACTTGGTTTTCGTATTCCTCCTCAAGGGTCAACGGTTCGCTTCCAGTCATCTCTACATTGTTATGATAATAAGGATAAAACGCTTCAGGAATAATTTCCCAAGAGGTAAGGGTCTTGCATCCATTTATTATACGTTGGTACCATCTCTTTAAGGTAAGGAACAAGCTTTACTTTTTCTCCATTCTAGTAGATGACATATTTTTAGTACTGGATCTCTCAACTAGTGAAGTACTATAACGAATAATCTCTTCTGCTTCTCCATTTTCTGAAAATGATCCGATACACTTTCTTTAAAATTGCAAAATAAGCAGCAATAAAACAGATTTAATATCTAGCTTTGAACGGAAGTTAACATCTGAATTCATAGTTATATTATTGCATCATTTGCAAAGTATATTGTGATCGTCTTAAGTTACTTTTCTTTTGAGGATCCTCATCTAACAACCGAACAGATGTTACAAGTTTTGGCATTTGACATGGATTTAAAATAAATGTGAGTTTCATTCACTAAATGAGAGAAGTCGTTTTCGGTTTGGTTTTCGTTGTGTAAAATTATGAAAGAGGATCACTTATGCATTCTATTTAATTAACTGACCCTGGGGTACAAGCTCCTATTATAAATATCATTTCATGGTCATTGGTAAATCGATTATCTGTGTCTGGGTAAAATAACACAAGAAGCATAAAACTTCTTTCTCATACACTCCTTGAAAAGACTTGCAACTTGCTCATTTCTGAAAAGGGGACAGAAAATAATTTGGAATTGTTTTCCTGGACTCATTGCTGAATAATACCAAGTTCAACCTGAAATGCAAAATCATTGCTCTCACAACCAATGGCCGCTTATATTTAGCTAGCATAATATCAGCATGGGCTATCAATCTACTGGAGGTCTGTTTGATCAAAGGCATACAAAACACTATTGACCCATCATATTATTTTATTTTAATGTTGGAGTCACATCCTCCTCCTTGCTGATTTCCTAAATGAGAAGAGCTGACTGAAAGTTTCAAAGAACCTGAGTATTTATCTAGAATTTGGCAAAGCTAGGACAAAAGAAAACTTGTTTTTCATAAGCCGAACTCGATTCTCGAACGACCGTTAAATAGTTAGACTTTTGTCTGCAATTAGACAAAATTATTTTTAAAACTTTGATTAAGATTCGAAGATTGATAGATGAAATCGTTAGAGAAAGATTCCAAGCAAACAAACATCAATGCAAGATCTCCCACTTTCAACCATGCTAGCAGTGCTCCTGGGTATCATCAATCCTGGATGAGCAACGCAAACAGTCTGTTTGATAAAAGCTCTACAAATAGTAAGAAGTTTGCTCAAAAAAGCATTTTTAATGTTGTATTCATTCTTATATTAGCTTCAGCGGCTCAGAAACAAAAGTACGTGCATACTAGTGACGCATACACTCGCAGGTCTCAATCACCAATCCAGTCCAACAGAATGCAGACTTCTCCACACTATTCTACTAGTCAATTCCCATTCAAAGGTATTATCACAATTTATCTCACATCTGACCTATTGAAAGCGGGCCGAAGTATTTCGCAAGGGAGAATAGTTACCACTGGATATATTTCTACTACTACCACCCAAGGAATGGGTATCTCCATCAATATATAAATGTATTTAAACTTTTAATTCTAGAAACTAAGGAGAGTGTCCCAGATGTCCAGCCCCACAACGGCTATGGTCCAAGATGCAGAGCTCCTTATGGTCAAGCCTCTCATATCGCAACTAATCCTGACCAAAAGGAATACAGAGAAAAGCTAGCAGAAGCCCTCTCACACAGAAGTCGGTCTGGGTTAACACGAAGCAATTCGAAATCGGAAAAAACCGGCGTGCAAAAACCTACCCACAAAAAATCTCATTCTAGCCTCTATGGAGGCGGCCCGCAGCAGGCCAAAGCAGTTAATATGAATGCCTATGCCAGCGACTCTATCCAAAAAGATTTTTGGGTGGGGGCTTTAAACCCCTATTCTCGCCAAGGCCTTTCTCGAACTTCGATACATTCGGCAAGTGGCATGGAAACACATTTTACATCTCGTCATTCTGGACAAGCTCCTCTATCCATCAGAAAAGATTCAGAGAATCTAACAGTTCCTGGGCAAACAGCATTCAAGCGTTTAATATGTAATCGATACCGATAGATTCTGGCGCTAACACTAATCTTCCTTAGCTCCAAAACAAAAAGCATCTTATCATGAAGGGAATCAATCTGCTCACGAGCATAATTCTTCTGTATTTTCTTCTGGTTCGAGAATTTTGAATTTCCTTAAGACTCCTCCTCACAACACCAACCCCTTTTTAACACACACTCCAGGTAGTACAATCAAAAGTATTTGTGAAATGGCTAAATTTTCATTGGAATTTAGGCAAATTTAGCTCATCTCCGGCAAAAAGTTCACCCGCTTCCTTTAGAATCAGCACAGATTCGTATGCGGTGTCGGGTCGAAAGAGATCTGTACAAGATCTTGTGGACCAAAATCTTCAAAAATACGAAGAATCAATGATGATGCAAAAAAGGGCCGAAGAAGCTGGGAATGCCAACATTTCAGGACGCTCCTCCTATCGTGCAGGCTCTCCTGATTCGAAAAACCAGTTCTTGTCTACATATCGTCCTTCCTTTGGGGTAAATCAAACAGCAAGGAACTCTATCGAAACGAATGGCCCAAAATCAGGGAGGTTTGAACCTTCAGCCTACCAAGTTGTGGTTGAACATTACTCTGACAATACAAAATATGAAGGAGAAAAAAATCAAGGGAAGAGACATGGAAAAGGATCGTTTTATTATAGGGAAGGATACAAATTTGAGGGAGATTGGCAGGATGATGCGATGAACGGCTTCGGCATTCTCTGGTTTGACGAAAAAACCAAAATATATGAAGGAGAATGGCGAAATAATTTATTCCATGGGAGAGGAACTCTCTTCAATCACGAGCCCAAATTGAACGCAAACTTTGATGGCACAGACTTTAAGCAATTACAAGGAGGATGGACGAAATTTGAAGGAGTGTTTGATTCCGGCAAGAAAGAAGGATTTGGAACTTTGTTCATCGCTAATGGTGATATATTTGTTGGAACCTTTGCTAGGGATGTGGTCCATGGAAGAGGTTCATATACTTTGAAAAATGGTCAAAAATACATTGGACTGTGGAGGGAGAACATCTTGATTCAAAAATTTTAACAGCTTCAAATGTATTGTATTTGTCCAGTAAAATAGCTTTTCAATTTGTGAGTGAGTTAGCTGCATGCGTACTGTTGTCTACTTCGCTATTTCCTTTTGTTATAACAATATGATAATATTGGAAGCGTATAAATAATCTCCTTGAATCGACAAAATTCGTTAATGGCGTCTCACGCTCACATATCTGCTGTGGATGATTTTTGCAAGGCCTCGAAGTTCGTAAATAATGAGATTAAAATTGACCTGTTTTATTAAGCATGTTAAGCTCTCTACCTCAAAATGCACAAGAATTAGCTTTTTCACATTGAAGCGATGCTATGCAGCTCTATCCTATAGTAGCGGCAATTTGGAGGGGGTTCAGACTTTCTTTGCGTCGAAAGGACGGCTTTGGCTTGGAATAGCTTTATAAATATTCAATTTTAAGCATTCTTTCAGGCTATCCAAACGATTTTAAGAGAGCCGTAAATAGAGTAATACATTATTACTCTTGATAATTCACTTTATACAAACTTTTTTTAAATAAAACGATAGTAATGATAAAAAACTTCTACCTCGTCTGTGCATTTGCTTCCTTGATTCTTCCAGCACTTGCCGTATTAAATCTGGGTCTGATCTGATTCGTTAATGACAATTTTTCACCTAGACAACTTGCTATTGTGACTGTAACGATGGTTCGGTTTACATTTCAACCGGAAAAAATGAAAATGAAGCCATGGCGGACTGCTTACTAAGACGACTACAAATCTGTGCCGACTCAACATTCAATACTGTCAAATGTGTCGCATTGACACCACTGCAGATCGGCCTCATAGCTGGTGGAGCCGTCGTATTATTGATTGTTGCTATCATTGCTTGCTGGTGTTGCTGCTGCAAAAGAAAAACTACACATGTCTACGTTCAAGGAGGACAGCCAGTCTACGTTGAGCATCACTATCACCATACTCATCATTAATTGGTTTCATTTGCAATGAAAAACAGTATTTTAAAAGAAGAATTAGTAATTTACTGCATATGGCCAACCTATTATATGATAAGAGCTAACAAAGCCTAGTAAGTTTTAGCATTCAACAAAAGAATTAAGTACCATCGAATGATCAGGTGGGATTTCGACTCAATATCTTTCTAATTTCTCTCAAAATGGTTTTAAAAATAAAAAACAAAAAAAAACCTTGCCTGGTTTTATCGAGGAACTTGAAATTTCTTGTGTGCTAATAATTCATAAGTTTGTTTGGGAATAATTATTAAACGAAATTTCATATGATGCCTCTCCCTTTAGCCTGCAAAACCAAGTATAGGAGGAGGAGAAGTTAAATTTCTTGCTACATTTATCATTTCAAATTTAGAAGTCATTTTCATGAGTAGCTATTTTGAGAGAGAGATAGGGAAAAAAAATTTTGCTCATTTCCCCTATAAATTCTTCCAGTGTATTCTATTGTTTTTTATCGATTTGTGTTGTTCATTGCATACAAAAATAACTCCTATACACCCTCACTTTTTGATCCTCCTAAACTCTTAGAATTTATCAACGTTATTCAAAACGTACTTTCCTATCATGGTACCGCTTTCGAGTTTTTCGTGTGCTTTGATAAGATTTTCGACGGTAAAGTCTTCACAAATTGTCATTGTTGGAGTCAGAATTTTCTCTTCAAACCATTGCGTGAATTGTTTGAAATATTGATGCTGTCTTTCCATGTCCACTTTGTAAACTGGTCTTCCTCCCATGAATACCATCGAAATTCGGGCAGCCTTCACGAACAAGAGGTTCAACTCTAGAGAGTTCTCGAAACCGGCGATACCACATACTTCTCCAAACGGCTTAATGAGCTGTGCAATTTGCTTGAAGTACTCAGGGGTCATATCGTAGCAGTTTAATATGTAGTCAAATTCCTTGATGTTATGCTTTTCAAGCTCTTCAGCAAGTGGATTTCTGTGATTTATAACTACATTAGCACCCATTTTTTTGCAAAACTCAATTGTATCCTCTCTGGAAGCGGTAGCAACAACATATAGGCCAAGAATGCGTTTAGCGAGTTGAATTGCTGCAGAGCCAACCCCACCCGCACCTGCAATGATCAAGATCTTCTTGCCTTCATTCTTTTTGGGGTCTTCAGGAATTCTCAATAAATCTACAAGCCCTTCCCAGGCAGTTCCAAAAACCAGCGGGATGCTTGCAGCTTCAGCGTGGGACAGATTTTTGGGCATGAAGCCAGTGATTCGCTCATCAATGATATGTTCTGAGCCATTAGCTCCCTTTCGTGATACATCTCCAGAGTAATAGACTAGATCTCCAACTTTAAAGAATTGCACTTGTGAACCAACAGCAATGACTTCGGCTGAGGCATCATATCCATTGACCATTGGATTTTGTTCACCAAGAGGCTGTGGTTCAAGAAATGCAAACTTTCGCTTTTTGTAGTCGACAGGGTTGATGGACACAGCATAAACCTTGACAAGCAGATCTCTTGGGCCCAAATTTTTGCGATCATAATAGACTTGCTTCAAGAGTTTTGCTTCACCAGGTTGAGTAACTCCTATGGCTTTAATTTTTCCTTCATTTTCTTTCTTGTCAACAATGTCAACTTTCTTGAATTTCAAATAACCCACTGGAGAAAATTGATCGTCAGAATGAATAACTAACTCAGAGTCCACGCTATTTTAGGTGCCAACTGATAAGAGGCGAAAAGTAATAGGTTATTACATGACAAGTCGCTTCTTGAAGAGAGGACAGTCTAGAGTCAGAGATTCGAATTCGCCGCCTTCTCCACAGACGTTGAACCCATACTTTTTATTCTAGACCAAGCAACATGTTGTAGGCGAATTAATAAGACAAAGTTTTACAATCTCAAGAAGATAAGGGAAGATCTCATCAGCTGTTTTGCCGCAGTGTTTGCGTGGATCTAAACCTGCAGCTGCAGTCTTGATAATCATAATTTTCATTTGATGATCAATCATTTCTTGTAATAGCGATATCTGTTCTCTGTCCCAGAGGTAAGCAAGAGAAGTCATACCAAGACGTTGACAGCTAATTTTCTACTGTAAAATTTGAAAGGAATCAGTCCTTTTTACCAATTCTCGACACGCAATTTCTGATAGGTGGACGCAATGGCTCCCGAGGCAACACCTTCAACATCCGGATGTTTCTCCTATTTTCATTGAGAAGAAATCTGATTATGGTCTAAGTATTCTTTTCAGATATACCTTAATTTCCTTAAGCAATGCAAATAGATCTTCAACTTCATCTTCTTTAAGCTGGTCTTGAGACTGTGCTGTGTATTCGAGGTTCAATATGACTGGCTTTCCAGTTATTTCTCTGAAAAAAAAAAATTGTTAGCTTTTCAAAGAGGCAACTAAGCTGCAACTTTCTGTATAAAGGCTTATCAATGCACTTTGCAAGTAATTCGATGACCTCACTACCAACGCTTTGGTACATATAGCTGTCTTTCTCTTTGCCAAGTTCTTGAAAGATATCATACGTGAGTAACAAAGCTAGCAGTTGGAAACAAATATACCTTTATAGTGAAGATTGGCTAAGCAAACAAGCTCATGACCATTTTCAATACATTTAATAATATTGAAGATGCTGTCTTTTCCTCCGCTGATGAGGGCTACAAACTTCATGAATTAAGCTTGAAGTTTTTATCAATGATTTAGTTATTTCTTATTAGATAGACCTGTCTTAGAGAAATATTTCAGATATCAAAATAAGAATTAATTAAATGACTTGGTTAGAATAGGTTCAGGAATCGGCCCGGTCTAGCTACTCTCACTGCTTTTATCCTTTCGCTATTGCTTTAGGCGATTATAGAAATGTAGATACGAAGGGCTGACCCTTCAAGTTCTCCCACAAGCTGCTCTAGAATTTCACATGAATGGAGGTTAGTCTCTATTTCTTTTTTTGTGTGTCTCTCTCTCTGTCAAGCAGCCCGACAAATTTCTCGGCAAACCCAGATGCTCTTTTTTTTATCGCTGGTTAAGCTGGTTAAGGAATCAAGTTTAAATTCTTTTATTTCAAGCTGCAGGAAGCTACATAACTTGTCAAAGTTTTGTTGAAGATACGGCAATGTGTTTCTGTCGTTAAAACGTTCTCTATCTTTTAGGATTACACATAAGAGGGTTCAAATGCTACATCACTAAAATATTATCTATTTTGCTCATCAACAAAATATCAAGCTATATAAAAGTTTAAGCATCAAGAAATACAAGAATATAGTCCGGCTCTAGTTATCCTTTTAATATTGATGCTATCTGGCGATGCTCTATCCGCCGAAGCACTACTTCAGTTCCGTAAATACAGATTACTGCGGTTCCTATCAGCGTTCCAATAAATCCACCCCAAGGGACATACATATTGAATGAGGTATTTAGAAAAACGCTAACAAGATAGGAAAGCTGTGCACTGACCGTCAAGCCCACAACCGAGCCAAGTATTCCGCCGGCTAGCGCGACGCAGACGTTCTCAACGACATAGCATTGGCGAATCTGTAACTTGCTAAGACCTATCGCTCTAAGAACTCCTATTTCCCACAAATTCTCTTGGATTTTATTCCAGGTGCTGATACAGACTATAAAAAATGCCAGGAAAAGCCCAATACTTCCCACGAAATAAATAAAAACACTCAACAAACCAATTCCTTGTCCCAATGGAACTAGAAGCCCTCGTGAATCGATGACAAGAGTTAAAAAGCCTCTTACAAAGCTCAGTAACTCATTCATCAGGAGCATTTTCTCTCTTTCAGTTGTTGTCTGGTTGAGCTTGATGTGGAGAAGGTTTTTCGGAATTCCTGACGTCCACTTAAATCGATCTTCATTGTCGAATGCTTTCCTATTCAAAGTTCGAAGGGATTTTACTTGATCAACTTGATTTAGGAGGAAAGCCATATCATCTTGCGAGATTAAAACTTCAGGAGGTTCAGGAACGATTGTTTTTTGAATTTTATAGAAGGGAAAATCATTTACTATCGCAATCACTTTCGTCTCA
>ENA-UOTX01001439-UOTX01001439.1-compost-metagenome-genome-assembly--contig:-NODE-1439-length-17747-cov-25.623599_pt1 | contig 17747 bp, 11 predicted proteins | sample MGYA00238143_ERZ746982 | MGnify/ENA primary metagenome ERZ746982 (study PRJEB28758, sample SAMN06268862) | compost metagenome | isolation source: single cell | place: USA: California, Emeryville, Joint... | reverse complement strand
CTCGATTTATTCTGGCATCACTTGGCTTCAAACCCAAGGAATACGAGCGGAAATCCTGACATGGAACTTGTTCAGAATTTAGACGGAGAATGCTTGCTCGATGTGAAACAGCCTGAAAACCAGTCGTCGATGAAGGAAAAATCTCCTCCAGAAACCTTGAACCCTGACGAGAAGATTCAAAAGGTGGAAGTATTAAAACAGCGATTAGCAGATTTGGAGTATTTAATGCAAATGACGTATCAAGAGATTTTCAAAGCAGCTGATACTTAAATGAATAAACTATATCAGTGATGCTTGGGTCTTCCGAGAGGATTCGAACTATGGCAGCGTTTTTTTTCATGTATAGCGTTTTTTGCTTTAAATTACTCCAAATTGTATTGTATCAATTTATTAGTATTTCAAAAGAGATTTGAAACGTGAATATTTATCCGTCAAATCTTACTTGTGCCTGCTCAGTTATATAGTAGCTAGCTCCATGACTAAATATTTCCAAAAATTATTTTGTTGGGAAGATAAGTATTAAACGTTTATTAATGCAGATTACCAAAAGAATCTCAGTCTCTCATTAGAAGGTGAGTAGTATTCGGCAGTTAGTGGAGGAAGGAGCTTAATACGTGAAGAAATACAGAACAGAAATATTAATTTGAAACAAAAAGCTAACTGTTTTGACTTGTGAATTATTAAATAGCAGAAATTAAATATAACAGTTCGCTTTTCTGATAGTAAGTGGAGGATGCTTCAAGACCCACTTATTAGGCAACTTCAATCCAAGGGAGGCAGGTTTCTTCGCTTGGAATTCTTTCTGGCCTCGCTGCTCCGAAAAAGAAAGGGAAATATGAAGGAGACATTTTTTATGGAGTATTTATTGTAAATAATGTATTAAGAGATTTCCAAAGCCACTATACTTAATGAATAAACTATATCAGTGATGCTTGGGGTCTTACGTGAGGATTCGAACAATGGCAGTGTTTTCTTCATGTATAGCGTTTTTTTCTTTAAACTACTTCAAATTGGATTGTATCAATTTATTTCTGACCTCGCTGTTCCGAAAAAGAAAGGGAGATATGAAGGAGAATTTTTTTAGCGTTAATTCTCTTGACGAAAGTTTCAAATTGTAAATTTCAATGACAAACTCCGATTTCCAATCACTCAGTGACCCCTGGGTCTCTGAATTTTCGTTATTGATTGACAAACTTAATTCAAATGCCTCATTCTGAAAAAGTCAACTTTCTATTTTCTCATTTTTTCAGTCAACAGTAGCAGAATTGAGTTCTCAACAATTCAATTGAATAGATATTTTTGACTCTTCTCTCTTTCTTTTTTTTTTAGAAATATCTCTTGATTTTGAATTTGTGTAGTAAGATGTCGACTAGTTTCGCAATTATCACTTGTTGCACTGAAAAAGCTTGGAGCCTTTTTCGAGTCGAAATAAATTAGCTTTCTTATTGATCGGTATCTATCGATTTTATCAAAAAGTGCTTGTGACCTTTTCAGGCCAATACTTCAATTACAACAATTCAAAAAATTGGCAATATACTTCCGGCTGGGCAGCATACATAATGTCAGCGAACAAAATTCGTAGCTGACAGCTTGATCAGACTAATTCCTTTATTATTCTGTCAAATATGATGATGAAGATGAATAACCCTCTAATCAATCGATCTCAGCGATTAATAGAAATACAAAATAAAATAGACTTATTTAAACAAGCAAAAGGATTCCAACAATAAAGTACTAATCCATGGATAAGAGCCAAGACAGTCTGAAAAAAATCAATGAGCTGATTATCGATTTGATGAATTTCATGGAAGTCTGCATCCATCAGATCCTTTATTCGCAGCGATTATACCCATCTATCGTATTTGAAACAAAATCTTACCTTGGTCTCGAAGTCAAAACAATCAAAAAGAACGTTCTTTCAGATTATATCCACGAAATAATGGAAAAGGTTGATGATCTCACTCGAAGAGACTTTATTGAGGGAGTGCAAATTAAAATCTTGAAAGAAAACTGCCCAGAGTATTCATTCGAGATAGAAATCGAAAGAGTACTGAGCTATGCAAAGATGGAAAATCTGCCCGATAAGTTTGAGCTGGATTCTAATCTCAAAAGAATGCTTTATAAACTTATATCTCAGGACACTCGGGAAAAAGCGGAGCCGGAAACAGAACCGACTGAGAATTCCAAAAATTCGTTTGAGCTATTGATAAAAACGAACGGTAAAGAAGAACTTGATGAAGCTTCGAAATTGATATTAATGAGCGATTGGGTTGGAGCTGGAAAGTCCGATAAACCGGGAAGAAAGAAAAAGAAACTGCTTCCTGACCTTATTGATGAATCAGCAAAGAAAATAACACCAAAAGATATCCAACTGATCGATGGAAGTGATTTTGCCGAATTTTCTGTAAATATATATAAATTAACCCATTCGTGATGCTGTTTGTTCTGTTTTTTTGGTTTTTTTTTATGGTTTGATATTTTGTTTTCAACATCAAAAAAAATATGAATATGGGGTCTTAATATTATAAGTCCACAATTAATAATCCTCAGAGACTTATTTGGCAAAGTGTCTGAGCAGGTCAATGGTATTTTCAAGTGGGGTTGTCCCTTCATAATCATTACTAGAATTAAATACAAACATTTTGATACGTGATAAAATATTCCATTGAATGTGAATTGTTGTAAATTATTTCCTCTCAGGGTTCATGCTTCAATGTGCTGAAAATCTATTATTAAGGGTCCGATCAAACTTCCGATTTACTCAGCATGTTCAAAGAGCCAAATTTGGATTTTCATATTGTTATGCGTTCAGTTCAAATATAAATTTTATATACACACCAAGTTTAAATTGAAAATGTCAATGAAAGACTCCCCAATTATTGATTCGTTGTCCCTGCAGGAACAAAATGACCCTCATCTTATCAATTTCACTCGTCCATTTATAATTTACTCAACTATTGCTTGGGGAGCTGTTTGGATCGCGTTTCTTTTATTCAAACTCAGACATTATTGCAGAAATGGATCAAAACCATCAGTCATTTGTAATGAACTTCAACGTGATTTCACATATGCGGTTCAAAAGTCTCTGGCTGCCTATTTCTCAGATCACAAGGTCCTTCAAGCAACTTTTTTTCTTTATTGTGTATTTTGCTTCACCATCGGACAACCTATTTATTCATGGCTGATTCTCGAAAGATTAGCAGAGTACGACACGGTTTACAAAGGAGCAGAAATGACCAGTGAGGTCGTGCTAATGTTCATCATACATGAAATTTGCTGCATTCTTGCAAGTGGCGCCAGTATGATCAGTCTATTTCTAGTTACAATGATTGGAGCAAAAAGAGAAATCCTCTCTCATACCAAAAACCCTTTCAAAACCGTGATTCTAACTCGATATCAAAAAATGATTCTTGTGCAAACCAATCTCAAAAGAGCACTAATGATATTAGTATTAATGACCTATGTGATTTCTCTGATTGTGATGATACTCACATTATTCGGATTCAAATTCGAATTTCTCATAGGTTCGGTCCTAGGGTGTATTGGTGTTATCGATGTTTTATATCACAAGATGTCTTTCCTCTGGTTTGAAGGCAAACTTCAACAAGTAGCAGCGGCTAGAACCCGGATGGAAAACAAGATTAATACTCTACAAAAATTTTTTCAAGAATATGATCCTCGCACGATGATACGAGCAATAAATCTCCCTGATACAGAGCAAGACCACAAGAGTTTTGGCGACGAACTTAAAATGTTGAGCTATTCAAGATTGGAAATGTTAGAGCAAAATATGGAAGTTATCAAAAACGATAAATCAGTCCCAATACTCCAGAATACAGGCGAGATTTCTGTTCTATCGAAAAGTTATCTTGCTGCGAATCTCATACTGATGATTATTATGTTTTACGATATGGTACAAACGCCAAATGTTTCGCTTGTTAGTAGGACAATTGTAATGTGTTTGCAGTTTTTTGTGCTACCTGCTCTAGGGACCCCGCTTTTTTGCTCGCAGATGCTCTTCGGTCATAAAGAGCTGAAAGAAAATGACAATGATATAGAATTGCATTGGACTCGCGGAATAGCGAAATCAATTCAAGTAAGTTTGGGGAATGATTTGCTCTAACCTCAAAATATCTTCTGGATCTCTATTTCGTTTTATTCGAAATTTCATGTGGAAAAGCAATTTAGCCCATTTATTATTGAGGTTTCCTTTTTCTGAAATATTCGAAATTGTTGAGAGTTTCCTTTATTCATAATATGTAATACGCGAAGATCATTGTTCGGATAGAAGAACTTGGTTCTTCGAGCCAGTAGCAACGAATTATGAGAAAAGATATAGTGATTTAAATTTTTTCAGCTTCTTCAAACATTAACAGAGTCTATGTGTGACTCTTGCATTATTTTCAAATTTAATACTGTGGCTTTCAATAATTAGCTATTTCAGTCTCTTAAATTCGAAGAAAATTACCAGAATTCGAGCAATACCTTCAAACGCTTAGTTCAGAAGTCTGAAGCTATTTAGCAGTATTGCATTATACAGCATCCTTTGATTCTGGTCTTTAATTTCCACAATATCGAGGTTATGCGAATTATTCGAACCACAAAAATTGACCCCCCGAAAATATATTCAGGAGTAATCCTAAGGAAATAATATTATTCTTTTCATAGCGCCAAAGTTCGAGTTATTCAGCGAAATGGATTTGAGTTCTAAATTTAAGCACATAAGCACGAGTCCGTCACACCGATTGAACCTTTTCAATTTAAGCGATTGTCGAAACCAACCTAACAGATTTTCCAAGTATTTGCAGGAAAGCTCAACACAAAGCAGTCAACCCGAATCCAACGAAAATAGTTTATTTTCTGATTCTCTTTCTCAAAGGACAGGAAGCATTTACCAAAGCAACTTTGAAAAAGCTGAAATCGAATCTCTTATTGCCAAACTCTTGAAAACGCAGGAGACCACACCTACTAAAATCCACAGTCTACAATTACAAACTCCAGAGCGTCCCGCAAGAAGCAATGACATTTACATGCAACTTACATGTAAAACCGAAAAGAAACAGCGAGGGATCTTCAAAAGAAGGAATCTTAGCAGCTTTAGCAGCCAAAAGTGCTTTACAGAGTTGAAAGATGCTGTGAACGATCTGAAAATCCAGTTTAATGGCATAAAAGAATATCTTGAAAGACTCTTGGTGGGTGAAAATCTAACTCGAAGTATCAATTTCGAGGAACAGTTTGAAAAAGGAATCGCAACAATATTGGAGAAACGCTGGGACTTTTTACCTTCTCCAATAAGGAGAACACAAGCAGGCAAATTTAGAGTTCACAAAAAGAAACTGGTGGCCACCTCAAACACAAGTGTTCAAACCGAGAATGATCTGTCCACTAGTGATGAACCAACGAAAAAAATAAAGCAGGAAATTCAAGAAGAAACTCCAAAATCATTATCTCAAAACACAGCACATCATGATTTTGCTGCAAACCCCGCCACTGTGAATTGGGAAGTCTGCACTGACGAGTGTCAAGCAGTTCTCAAAGAACCTGGCAGTATTCATTTTCCAGCGGCTACAACAACACTCGCTCAGCTTTCTGCCGAGTCTGAGGAGCTTTCCGAACAAATTCAACAGCAAGCACAATTCCAAGACGGTGTCAAATCAAAAGAAAACTCTGCTATTGCTCCTGAAATCAAAGTCGATGAGATACTTAATTCTGGACAAGAGATAAAAAATTGTAAAAGATCTAATATGAAAGCGAAGAAATCTTCAAAAAGAGAGCCAGAAATCTCGTTAAAAGAAGGTATGCTCGTGATGAATGATCTGGACAGCGATTTATACGAAAATGCAGGAACCGATTCGAACCTCTCTTTAAGTTTCGCCGATGATCGCTCAGAATCGAATTTCAACGTATCATCTGAAAGTAATGCTGGAGGAAATAGCGTCTCTCAAGATAATAAAGGTCCAGACACGACGAAAGAGGCTTTCAATTTTTTTCTTACGGCCGAGTCGGATTCCAGCAAAATGACTCCAGAATTCGGGGTAGCGGATCCCTTGCCAGGTAAAGCAGACACTGAAATAACTTTGGAAGATAATCATGTGAAAACCAAATCGAAAAATGCAAAAAAATCTTCCAAGAGTCGAAATCAAAAAAAGCCCAAAAAAACTAAGAATAAGATTATTGCGACTGAGGAAAAAACTCCAGCAAATAAGTTACTTCCTAAATCTCGTGTCCAAGAAGAGGCTCAGAGTACCCAGTCAACGTACTGGTCAAGTAGTGGGAATAAAAGAAAGTGCAAGGAGAGCGGGACGATAAAACTACAGTTAAGGGAAATATTAGAAAGTGCTGCAATGCGAACTCGAAGAGAAAAGAAAGCCTTCAAAAAAACCTATGAAGATGGAAAAAACTTTTGAGAACGATTCAATATCTTTATTCACTCAATATGTTTAATAAGAATGGACTTTGTCAAATTCCGAACTTCATCTAGTTCAACACTAAGTTGCTAAGAATGATCATAATTCATAATTACAAATCAAAAGGTGTTCAAATTGAAAAACAAAAAAACTAATGACAAAATGCTGTTTTTATGTCCTCCTTTTGGGATATGTTAACTAAAGAAACCCGTGAAGTTAGTTTAGTAAGATATTCGACTGATTAGAGGACCAATCGCAAGATTAAATGCAAAAACTTATATATCGCAAGATAATGAGGAGCCATGAAATGCTCCAAGGACGTCTCATTAGAAACAACAAAGAATTAGCAGTGCCTTGAATTTCGATCTCACATTTATAGGTCTAAATAAAGTTCCTGATTTTTTCCTCGTGATTGTTATTTCACGTTGAAAACCATTTTGCGTTTTCGAAGCCATAGGCAAAGATCGAATGCTTGATTTCAGCTCTCCTTGTCTTAATCAATTATTTGTACTCCTTGCTTTTTCAATATACTCATAAAGAACCCACTAAATTTGAGGATATTTAAGTTGCTCTGAGAAGATCGCTATCTAATCTCATTCTAATAATATTAATATATTATGCAATTAAATTTAATCTGAAGCATTCGAGAAAATAATGGGATGTGTGAGCCCTTCCACGCATAAGAGGAAACCTGCACCAGAGACAATTCCTCGAGTAAAATCATTAAGTTGTTATGTGCTGAAAAATTCTTTATCCAGGATCACAAGAATCAAGAAATCAAAGCTCATCAAAATCATTTTGAGAAAAAACCTCAAAACCCTATTATTGACACACAAACATCCAAAGTCGGCACAGGGCTAAGCACAAATATCGCATCTTTGAAAGAATTAGCCAGCGGTCAGAAAGGAAATCTGAGTGAACAGCAATCACATCAAGCGCAAGTTCATGGAATGGAGATCCATGGACACCCAAAGAATTTGACAAAAGAAACTTCCGAAAAGTATCAAGGAGCTGGCGTTCATGCAGTGAGTACACATCATCAATCAAAACATGAAGATCACGAAGAAGTTTTTGATGATGAACTCCTTAAAGAATTAGAAAAAGATGTGAACAACTCTCGCCGTTTAAAAAATTTTGCTCCAGATCAAGACGCAGCGACTTGTCGGAATTGTAGACGTTCACGCGCCTTAGATTCTGAATACTTTCAGGATCACTCTCCGATATTTGGACAAAATGGAAACTTTGATCCTCATAAAGAGAACCTGTTCGAAGGAGAGCAAAGCTTAGCATTAAATCTTACTGATTTGAAAATCGAGCATCATTCTTAAGAGCTCAACTATCAGGAGAATTAGAAAATCAATTACCTCCTCACTAATCACAATAAATATTAGAACTAACCTGAATTAAGTAATATTTTTTTATGTTGAGCAGCTTGCTCAATCAACAGCGGCAATAATCTCTCTACTTTCGTTTGATGCTAATATATTTATTCATGATCTCTTTACTTATAGAAGTTCAAGATGGTGTTTGCTTAAGCGATGTGATGATATACACACATAGACTCATTTTCTGGTTTCTGTCTGTACTATTTATTCATTTTTCTTGAGTTGCTGCATACCTTAGCCAACATAAAAACTCTCGAAATCTCATATGAAATAGCACAACTGTGCAATACTGGCTGTGTTAAAGCTATACTTCTTATTAGAATGAGAACTAATCTGCATCTCGTACTGATCACAGAATTTAAATCTGATGTATCATAAATTAAAAGAGATACAGAGACAATTTATACAAAATTTCGAAATATGAAAGGGGTTAAACCTGCAATATCCATTCCTGAGAGTAAATTTGCTTTTCTGACTATCATTTAATTTCATCGCCAGAGTTATCGCATGAATACTTCACATATGACCAAAAATATCTGGTAATACTGCCGGATTCGCATAATGCAATACATCTATGGAGCCTCGAAACCAAAAAACGCCTTGATTCATTGTCAAACCCACACCCAGGTGCTCTAATTAACCCAATACAAACATTCGCTTTAACAAAAGGTCCATTGTAGAACCAATCGCTCACTTGGAAATGTCTACATCAGAATTGATGTTCCTTACACATTCAAAGAGTGAGTTAGTAATTTGGCAAATCAAGGATGGAAAATTCTCTCGCTTTGTGGATTGGAAGATCTCCAACTTTATATGTACCCAAAAAAAGAATCTGCCTTAACACTAATTCCGCTGGATTCTTAGCAAAAGGTGCGATAAGCAGAGCGACACTAGCAAATAAGATTCAATGCATTATTGTTTTATTAACAGACAATAATATTATTTGCTTGAGATTTCAGGATGATGGAAAGGTTGGTCTAGAGTCAAAAGCAGAAGTATTAATATGCGACTCTTTTGCGAGATTAAACCAATGATTAATAGATGCAAAGTTGCACAAATGCAGGGAAACTAACTATGGATCAAAGATTCTTGTCTATCATCAATAGTTCTAATAGAAGCGTCCTCGTCTGGAGCTTGCCAGATTTGAAGTTAGTCGCAACGCAAAAGATTCCTGGTGCAGGTATTTATTTTTACAATTTTATTACCATCATAGACGCTATTGCCAACAGCAGCGCACCAATTAGCAACTTCCCTCTTGAATCCGAATTTTTATATTATCCAAAAAGGAAAAATCTTGGAGTACAGAGATTTTCGCAAAAGGAAGCCAATGTTCGTGATTGGGATGATGGATTCTCTGGTTTCCGGAGCAAAAACCTTAATTTTGACCTCCAGGGACGACTTTATTGCGATTGATGGAGGAAATGGTTATGAGCCCAGTTTTTTCCACCTATCCTCAAGAAAGTGGGTGCATGTTGTCCCAACTCCCAGAGGTACACACACATATTTATATATTGCGTAGATTCTTTTATTCGTCGTCTAATATAGGTCTATTTAGAAGAAATTTTTCAATTTCTCCCGATGAGAACTATGTTGCTATCGGCGAGAAGAATGAAATACAACTTTGGGACATTAAAGCCTTGAGAGCACACCAGTTTAGTTTTAACTATCTCTCAGAAACTGCAATCCCCTTGCAAATAAAGATATTTATGAACCTACGTATGAAGGCTTACATTTCGTTAACTAACTTTAACACAGAGAAGATTGTCCAACAACGGAAAATGATGCTCTCCAATTGGGAACAGTTTATTGAAAAAGAAGGTCTGAAAGAAGCACTAAAGGAAGTAACTGGGTTAAAAAGTTAAATACAAGCTAACTAAACTCAAAATAGGTGTGTACTAGAGAAGCTGTATTTATCAGAGAAATTTTTCGGTGTCTGAAGATAGACGAGTCTATTTCCGCCGTTACAGAGGTTTCCAGGAGCAAGGTCAAAAAAATGATATTTGCAGACACGGGCCTGTTTGCACATAAGTCAGAATTAGTGGCTCGTTTTGCTAAGCTATTGGAGCTCTATGAGAAGATTGAGTATCGAAAAGAGTTGTTTTTACGAGAGCTTAGACGAGAAATTAACGAATTTGTCGCTGCTTTTATAGCGGGGGAGCAGGAAGTTCTGAATCGTCTGCAAAGGCAAGGGAAATTAAAATTCATCGATTTCAAAAAGGAAGAGATATGCATCGTGGAGAAAGGGATTAGTAGATCGGAGATCGATACTGTTGCCATCTCACCGAGAGTATTATGGTTCGCTATTTCACTATTCCTAACTTTGATGAATGATAGAACAAAGAGAAAAATGGTCCTACAAAGGATCTCGAAGGTGAGCTTGTAGGGTATCTTGATCAAAAATCAGAGGAATACGAAATTTTCATCGAAATGGCAAAAGCGCTGGGACTCGAAAAAGTGGCCATAAAGTTGGCTGGTTGTGTAAGAAGTTAATTCTACTACTGATTCCTGATTGAGATCATTATTTATTTATTAGAAAAGAGGAATCGCTGATCTGAAAGCACTCCTTCATCGAAGAGAAGTCGGATATTTCTAACCACAACAACGAATGTTATAGGATCCCGTTAAGGGGTCATAGCCTGAACGTTACCTAAGCACTCGACTCAATTAAAACTCAGAATTAACGAATTAAATCCTAAATTCTTCTAAGAATTATCGAAAAACTCTTTTAAGAACTCTTGAATGTGTCTACGTACTATTTGCCAAGAGTGAATAAAAGTATGCATGAAGTTATACATGCGCAAGGCACAACTGTTGTTTATAACCTGTTCAATGAAATTCAAAATTAGAAAAATACCTATTTTCCACAAAATTTGCAGGAGTTCTTCATGTAATCGTTTTAGATTTATCGTATAAGAAGTAGCCCTTATATTAGCTGTATTCGAGAGAAAACACGACCTTGCTGGTATGTTTGGATTTTTTTCATCGAAAACCAAGGATTAGATTCCAACATAGGCCAACTCCTAACATTCACTCATCTTTGAAAAATCACAAATAGTGTTTTTCGTTACTCTTCATAATTGTGATTCAAAAATGAAAGGTTAATTAAGTTGGTTTCACTCAAGGGACAAGGTTTCGTGTTCAACTGCTAATACGCTTTTTGATAAATTACCAGCTTTAAATATATATATCCATAGGGTTATTAACATTTACATGGAGATATTGCGAAAATTAAGCACATGCTATATAAGAATTAGAACACATAAAGAGAGAAGGGAAAACTCTATCAAACAGCATTCTCTCCACATAAAAATACAGCATATATATTATATGAATGAAAAAAATCAATAAGCAGCTTTGAACTTGAAACTTTGCAGTGGCTCCAGTGATAGTGTAATAAAAGTAATTGTAAAAATACCTAATCACTCATTTATCTATAGACAAAATAAAGCACACATTCTTCAAAAAGCATTGATTCTTAACACCTAATTCTTATTATTATTTGAATCAGAAGTAAACACAAGCATTTTATCTAATACACAATTGTTTTATTGCAGAGAAATGCAAGTCTCCTAAGGAGCATCAGACGCATCTTTCTGCTCCTCAATTGACTCTGGAAGCGGCACAACAGAATCATTAGAATCCTGAGGCGCGAGATCAGAAGCAGACACTAATTTACTCCTTTTCTCAAGCATTTCCTTCAGGAGTTCTTCTCGCGTAGGCAGAGGTCCATCGTACCACACGTGCTCTTTAATTTCTTTAATTGAAAACCTCTCATTAGGATCAAGAGCTAACATGGGAGAGATCAGAGTTTTTAAATCTTCTGATATAAGAGATTCTTTATCCTCTTTACAATCCATACATTGTATATGGTATTTCCAAAACAGATCTTCTCTCTGTTTGGTGATAAATTTATAGAAAGAATCTCTTGGATCAGCGCGCCCGAAAGGCGGATGACCCACAATCATCATAAATAAAACGACGCCTGCAGCGAACAAGTCAACTCCTCTCCCATCATAAGGCTTGCCGGTATGCATTTCAGGTGCCATATACCTACAAATAAGCCAGTTCAAGATAAAATTTTAAAGAGGCTGAATATACCCATCAGTTCCCAACGCAGTGTGTAGGGAGAGTTTCCCACTACGGTCGTTGAGGAACTTGGCGAACCCGAAGTCAGCAAGCTTGAGATTGAAGCTTTCGTCGAAGAGGAGGTTCTCAGGCTTTACATCTCGATGCATAATTCCTCTCTGATGACAGTATTCCAACGCTATAGAATAATTAAAAATAAGAACGTTTAATTTATTTGAATAAAGGAAGAAGTTCTTACCCTCAATAATTTGACGAAAGTAATAGCGCGCCACATTTTCACTGAAGCGGCCGCTTGTTTCCATATATTGGCACATATCGCCATTAGAAGCGAACTCTAAGGCAATAGCTGTCACCTTTTTGGTTGAGCCAGTGCCTATTTCGAGATCAACTTCGTCATAATAGCGCTTTAGGTTAATTAGATTTGGATGATCCAGACCCCGAAGCATAGAGACTTCATTTTTGAATGTATTGCGGTGTGCTTCAGAAGTTGTATTGGTCAAAATTTTAAGTGCCGTGGATTCTCCGGTTTCCGCATGAAATCCAAGTTTAACTCTGCGAAAATGAAATATTAGAAGGAATGCATGTAAAGGATGTTACTTTGAAGAAACTCCGGCACCAATTTCCTTTATAATGTCGTATTTGTCGAGTCTTTCTTGTCTCATGAAGGACTGCCTCGGGCTTAATTTAATTTTTTTATTCGAATTTATTCTCTGAGATTAGGTATGCGTTTTACTTAAGCCCAGATTTTGTTGACTGTATTTAATCAGATCCCGATCCAGAGAACACTGGCTGTAAAATTTGATTAAACTGAGGAATTTGTTTGCTCAGTGCAATACTGGTTAGGAGGAAGCTGCCTTTTCCCTCTTTCGCGAGGCTGAAATACCTAAAATCCTCATCCTGGCCGACTCTCTTGGCTGATAGGAATTCAGAAAAGCTACCATTTTGGCAGAACCAAATGTATATCGGAAACCAGAATATTTGAATTCAAATTTCGAAAAGCGATTCAAATCGTAGTGTTCAGAGCAAAAACTTCCATAGGGTTACACCGCGCTCCTCAGAGGCGGTTTCTAACAGGAACAGAGTGGAATTATATGAAATTGGAGTCTGAAAATCGGCAATTAAAGCGACAGGCGAAAATAAAGAGCTAATGATCTCGAAAAACAAACTCCGAGTCCCTTGAGTGTGTCTTAGTCTGATCAAAGAGTTCCTACATTCTGCTCATCCCAGGTTTTGCATACTATGAGAGCGAAAAACCGCTAATTTTTTTTTTGAAATTTAAATCGAGTCGATCTTCCTCATCCACCCACTCGAAAAGCCCACTCGGGTAAATGCCTTTTGTGTAAATTAGAGCTTCCAGCGATATTTTCTTTGAATTAGTAGAGAGGAATTCTAAGCTGAATGGCGCTAAATTTAGACATTCTATGGTTCTAAGTGAGGAGAAAGTAGAGTGAGGTTCTAACTGCTCAGATAACTCTCAAGGAAAAGCAAGCTTTAAAGCTTAAAGCGAGATAATTATGATGATATTGGTCTCTTTTGCACGCAAGAACAGGGCTGAAATCTATTTTTAGAGGCTCATCAGAAAGAGAACATGGAACCTTGCCTAAAGTGGCCTTCTCAATCCTCGCGTCGGTCAAAGAAGATTTTTCAGTCAATTGATCCAATTAGAACGATATGTTACTCTAAAATACTGAAAACAAATGAATTTAATTGTTTCACTGAATAAATCAAATTAGACTTTTTCTCACAACACACTGAATTTGAAGCGGCTATTTGCACTAACTCACTCTTGTTCTTCACTAACTGCGCCACTAGTCATAAAATGTGTCTAGATGCATTGATTATGACAAATTACTGTCAAGAATTTCATTCCAAATAGTTTTTCAGAGAAGTATACAGAAATTCAGAGAAATAAGAGAAATAGGTGTGGTTTGATCGTTTGAGAACTCAATAATTTTCGAATAGAAAAAATTAGCACAACTAGTTTTCCATTCGTATTAAGCTTCAAAGAGCTATCCTTAAACTTCATATAATACGAGACTATTAAGAATTAGCAACAGTATTGCTGGACTTGAGCAGCACGATTGAAGAAAGATTTTTCTAGAATAAAAGTTTCCTTGCTCTACATTTTCAAGAGAATACCTAATCAAAACATTATTGTTTGGCACTTTCAACTTAATTTTGAGGACGGGAAGGGAACAGATTGCCTCTGCTTATGAAATGAAGAAGTCGAATCTCATTCGAATCTGTGGAAATAACGAACTATTCTATCGAACAACCCTCAATCATTTCTCGCAAAATCGTCTTCGACACAATCTTGCGTTAACCTCGAGTAAGCAGTATCGCAGAAGAAAAACATTCGATAGCTTCGAAGAATTCATTTCAGAAACAAAAAGCTTACGAAAATAAAGGGAATGGAACTGAAAAAGTAAGAAACTAAAAAAAATTTATCAAATTCAGCCATTTGTTCGAAGATTCGAACCAATTTCGACTTGTGAAAGGCTTCTTAACTACACTTTTTCAATCGTCATTAAACTCTCTGCTGATTATTTTATCTAAGACGGCTAACATGATTTTGTTTTAGCATTTTCAGGCCATTTTGTAGAACAACGGAAAAAAAATTATTGAACAGTGTCCATCTGCTAAAGGTTCGAAATTTTTTTGGATAGTAACTTTATGGAGAGTACTTGCATTTAAAAAAGGATCGTTAATTCTGAATTATTTTCTCTTGTCCGGGACCGAAAATTTTAATTGATTGAGAAAGAAAAAGGCGAAGCATATCCATCAGCAAATGAAGAGGATATCACATACTGATTTGATAAGAGGTTTTGATGCTGCTAAATCTCAACAACGATATTTTGATTCTAACCATCATAAGACTCTTCGTTATTGTCTTCTCTTTCGCCTTAAATAAACAACTCCGATATTACGGCAGTTTTAGTACATACTTAGCGCTCTTAAGACATCCACAATCATCATCATCCGGTTTGTTGAACTGACATCATCATTATCATCGTTTTGGAAAACGATGCAGCTGAAGATAACTGCTCATAAAAAATTCTTTTTCCATCAGCAAGCGACTTGCTTACGACTTCAAATGATTAGTATATTTCACATAAGCTCTCATTTGGGTTGGCAATGATAATACTTATCTTAACTAAATGTTACTTTATTAATCGAAGCATTAGTGCTTCTTCTGCTATGAGGATTCTTTTTGTTAGTTATAGTATTTTCTAGTAATTTTTAGTAAGCTTACAGAAATGATTAGTGATAATTTAGCTAATTGATATAAAAGGTTATAATTATTAAATTAGTCAGGAAGATTGAATGATAAGCATCTTTGTGAGAATCCTTGAATTAACTTTAGCTTTCAGGGAACAGCCCTTCTCTCACAGCGATCCTTCCATCCTCCATTCTCTTTAAAAATCACTAATAATACATGTAAATAGCTGGTATTGGTAGCTCTGATGGAACTATTGCCAAAATATTGTAATTATTTCAGCAGTTCACATTTCTGTTAAAGGTATATATATTTTCCTAAGGCATCACATCTTATTAATAAAGTGAAATAAAATCAAATGAATCTCAAATAAGTGAGAGCAAAGAACATAATACTTAAACTTTAATTCAAAATAAGATAATGAGGTTTTACACAGACAATCTCTTTCTGTATCTATCTGCATTTAAATAAGCAAAATACTACTCTGCAAAAATTAGCCTCGTACTTCGAAAAGAAATTAATTCAGAATTTTCTTTTTCTCTGCTAAACAAAATTTAGCATTCCTAAAGGTCATGATGCCGAGAATCAACCAAGTAAGACTCAACAATTGCATCCTTTAAATTGCATTCTCCTAAATATCAAAACTCGCATAGATAGAAAAAAATTTTCATTTTCGTTCAACGGAGGAATATTATTCAAAAAGCAGTAATCTCGTTACAGAAATTTTCAAGAAATCACTGATTTTTCCAACGTCTCTTCCTGAATATAGTTTACTTCTCTTGCCTAAAAATGCAATACATATTTTTAAATCCTAAGCTTATAAATAATTACTCAGAGTCCAAAGAAATTTAAACTTAGCTTTTACTATTGAAATGATGGATTACGAAGAACCTATTAGGGAAAGAGAGCGAGTGGAAATCTACCTCAGCTGTTCAGATCTAAAATGTGGCAAAGTGAAGTCGTATGCTGTGATCCACTACGCAGAAAAGAATGAAAAATTTAAAATCTATGGAGAAACAGAAACCATCTCAGACTCTGCAAATCCCAGTTTCACCAAGCCTATCATGCTGGAATATCGCTTCGAGCAACGGCAGGACATCGGCATTGAATTATTTAACGCAAGAAGCAAAGAAAAGATCGGCGAAACAGCTTTTATGCTCGGGAAGCTGATTGCCAGTCCAAATCAAACATTTACGCACGATCTCTTTGTTCCAGGGACCAAAAGTACGATAGGGAAGTGCACATTTAGGTTCGAAGTCATGGATCTCGGTAGCAGTGACGGTAAAATACTCCGCGCCTCCGCCACCTCCCTCTATGATCCGTCAAGTAAAGGGTTTTTATGCTTCGGATCCCGAGGCACCTGCAACCCAGTCCTTCGATTTTACCGAGAAGGCGAAAACGGCACTTGGACGCGTACTCACGAAACTAACCATGTAAACAAAAATCGAGACCCGAGATGGTCTCCTTTCTTTACAAGCGAAGGGAAGTTATGCAGCGGGACTCAAAGGAAAATTAGAATCGAGGCTATCTCGAAGGATAAAGGGTCTGAGAGGCTGATTGGAGAATGCGTTTTTTCTTACTCTGATCTAAAGTTAGACAGCGCTCAAAAATTCAAGCTTAAAAACGACGCTAAGCGCATCCAAGAAGCAGGCACCGTGGAGATAACTCTTCAATCGGAAATCAAATTCTCAAGTTATTTAAAAGCCGGTCTCAAGTTTAATACAATAGTCGGAGTGGACTTCACTGAAACGAATAAGACACAAAAACTGCATAATATTTCCGATTTAGCGCAGAATGAATATCAAAAGACACTTAAAAATGTGTGCGATATACTGTTAAACTACGATCCGAATAGGAGGATACATATGCACGGTTTCGGAGGAGTTCCCAATTATCCCAATTATAAAAAACCTAGTGTTTCGCATTGTTTTCCGTGCACTGGGAACCAAGATGCCGAGATGGTAACAGACCTCAAGGAGCTTATGAAGGCATATCAATTCGCAGTTGACAACGTCACACCATTAGGCCCAAGACATTTTTCTGAGATTGTTGCCAAAGCGATGGAAACTGCGAAGACTTCTAAGCAAAAAGGCTCGAAAGAGTATACTATTCTCCTGATGATCACAGATGGAATTCCTGATGATATTGATGAAACGTTGGATCTTATGGTGCAAAGTTCATATCTGCCTCTGTCGATCATTATTGTCGGAGTTGGAGTGGCAAACTTCGGTAAAATGGCGCAGTTTGATGGAAATCAGCTGATTAGCAAGAAAGGATATCGTCCTGAGAGAAAATTGGTGCAGTTTGTTCCTTTCAGCAAATTCAAAGCCAACCCAGAAGAACTTGCCTCTGAGGTTTTGAGAGAAATCCCTGATCAATTCCTCCAATATATGCTGAGTCAGCGCTTGACGCCTGAAGAGTTGCAGGGTGAAGGTGTTAGTCCTTCGAAGAATAATGTGAAATCCAATGAGAAAGAGCTCGTGATTAAGACGACCAATAGCGAACGTATGAATCAAATTTGATGAAATCGAATTGATTAGTTTTGAAAATTCTGCATATAGAGGATATCTAGTCTTGAATATAGGCAAGATCACATTTTGAATTGTTCGTGGTTTGTTAAACTGAACAAGCAAGTTATCTTACCCAAAAAAA
>ENA-UOTX01001437-UOTX01001437.1-compost-metagenome-genome-assembly--contig:-NODE-1437-length-17765-cov-16.975124_pt1 | contig 17765 bp, 13 predicted proteins | sample MGYA00238143_ERZ746982 | MGnify/ENA primary metagenome ERZ746982 (study PRJEB28758, sample SAMN06268862) | compost metagenome | isolation source: single cell | place: USA: California, Emeryville, Joint... | reverse complement strand
GTGGCTAGTTCGAGAGTTTTTTTGGGGTCAGCGAATTTCATTGATCCAAAAGAAAAGAAGACGGGTTTTTCGTCTTCTTTCTTCTTGAGGAAAGTCTCGATTTTCTCATCGAGCGTTTTCACGTCTGACTTCAAGAAGAAATACCCAGCAGTATTCACATAATCTGGCCAATCTGAAGGTCTGCCACCGATGGCTAGTTCAGAAAACCCTCCAATCACTGGAATTTTATCAACAAATCTGAATTCTCCGAGCCAGCCTAATGGATGAGTCGGAAGTGGGAGTTTCCATTCTTCGCAATATTTATTAATCAGAGGGAAATTCATCGTGACATTGAACTTAGCACGTTCCTCCCACTTCTCCAAGTTCGTTTTCGGATCCTTCCTGAACGGCTCATTATCCATCACGATTGGACCAAAATCTCCTGTTGGGAAATATGGCTGAAGCATAACGCCAATAACAGGCTTCCCAGTCTTTTTGTGAACTAGATAAGCATGTTCCCAGATAGCCGCAATGCAAATAAGGACGTCGAAATCCTCCATGGCTTTCCTCATTTCTTCTGGCATTATACCATAGTTGTCATTCCATTCTGGGATCTCTGGGAGCCTCGTGAAATTATTTGTTTTGATCATCTCCATCACCACTGGAGATGCCAGGATCTTATCAGGGTCGCAACTCACTTCGATGTGTCTAACCTTATATTTTTCGGCAAGATCCTTCGCATTTTTCGGGCCTTGGAGTGCCACTTCGAAACCAGCTTCCTGGAGCTGTTTAGTGAATGCAATCATTGGTTGGACGTCACCACGACTTCCCCATGTCACCACTAATATCTTACAACCCTTTTTAAGGTTTTCCATAGCAAGATTCGCAAGATTCAAGGTTCAAAAATAAAAATATTGTAATTAATTTTATACGTAACTCAAGATATATACATATATATAGTTGCATATACCAATTAAAAACTTATCCGATGATCTGTTCTGATGGTTTCTGGCAAATTTTGTCAATTAATGTCAATGAAGTAAATTTATCTTTCATTCTCTCAAAATAGACTCTTGCATGTATAATAACTCAATGGCATTATTCCAAAGAACTCATTTGTTTTGATCATCCTTCTATACATTTACATTGTGTATCACATCATTCAAAAAATAAATAATATCCTCAATCATTGAGAAAATAAAATAATCTTGTTACCACAACAAAAAATAAAACTAAAATCATTTTGTCTTCTTTAGTTTAAACTTGGTTTCTTGAGTATCTTTCAAGTTATCTGTTAAATTTTTGACCTTGAGGATAAGAAAGAAAGTTAATTGTTATTCATAATAAAGGGGTTTCATACAATTTGGGTTAGTCTCTTGATTTCGAGGTCCTTGCTCTCAATTAAGCTTGTATAAAAACTCGAATTTTCGGCCGTGCCTTGTGATTTGGTTGAGTCAGTGCCACTGAATAGCCCCTTTGAACTGCTCTTCAGTCGCTATTAATATTTTTTTAGAGATCCTCTTATAATGCAGAACTTACCTGTTCTTTCTCATCGAGAATCTTCTGCAAATCACTCAATTTCTTTTGCAATACCTGCAATTCGCGGTCATAGGCTTCTTTCTCCATCGTGTTCATTTCTTCTCTATGTTTCATCTATAGGATATCTGTTTAACCACTTCCCAAAGACAACAATCTTACATTCTTTCTAATACTTTCTAGCTCCAACGATAACGCTTTATTAATATTATTCAAGCGATCCATTTCTTTAATCTGGTCAGTTGTGTATTTGTTGTTCGCTCTGAGCGTTTCAAGTTCGATGTTCAGTTTCTCATTGCTGTGGACGTACTTCTGGAGCTCTTGCTTCAAATTGTTAATTTCATTCGTCTTCACGCTCATCTCTTGTCTCAAATGGCTCACCAGCTCCTTTTCTCGGTCGCTTTGCCTTTCTTTTCGCAATAACTCACTCAATTGCCTAGAGAATAACATATCATGCCTTGCCCGCAAACACTCAATAATTACTGTATTTCCTTCTCTTTTGCAGCTAATTCCTGGTTTTTTATCTCCAGACTCTCCTTTATGCCCTTATAATCGCCTTTGTTAATCTGAATCAGCTCGTTCATCTTCGAAATCCGCTCTTCGATGGCTTGTTTTTCTGTGTTTATCTTGTCGAAGTTAGAATGAAGCATTCTGTTTTCCGCTGATAGCTCCTCATTCTTCCTCTGAGCAAGTTCCAAGTCTCTTCTTAATTCATCTTGTAGATTGATCAGCTGATGCACTTCCCCTTTCAAACCTGAAATATCTTTCTTCTCCGCATTCAATAGCTCATTATATTTCTCATTCTTATTTGTAAGCTCTTCGACCTTGCTCTCCAGATTTCTTTTGATTCGATCTGTTTCCCTTTATTAAGAGTTATACTATATAGTAAGGAAGTTTTCTTTACGTAAATTTCATTTGAAGCTCACAGAACTTTTCATCCTTCATTTTCAGCGTTTCAATTTGCTTATTCGACATCGCTTGCAGAGAGTCAAGCATGTTGTTCAACTCGTTTATTGTGTGCGCTTTCTTCTCCAAATCTCTCCTCGCCTGGTGCAGACTATGGCCTAACTCCTTATTCTCATCTCTCACAGTCGCTAGCTCCTTAGCGTAATTATTGCGCATTTGCTCCATATGCTCGCTGCTCTTCAATAAACTCTCTTGAGAACTCTTTTTGAATTCAAGCAGCACTTTATTCTCCTCTCGAAGCGCTTTATTCTCCCTTTCCAGCTCAGATTCATGGGCGTTTCTGCTACGGCTGAGGTCATCAACGTCCCTTCTCAAATCAGTCAACTCGCCTCGTAATTCATTGATTATTTCCTCTCTTCTCCTCAGTTCTTCGGTTCTTTCGTTTAGACGAGACTTCAAGTTTGCGATTTCGTCCTTCAAGAACTCTCCCTCTTTTGCCTCTTGCTGAGCTTTCCTTAATTCTCGCTTCAACTCTGCGACTTTTTCTTGCTGCTCATCGTATTCTTTTTGCAAGCTTTTCAGTTGCTGGTCCAGGCCATTATCATGTAATCTGCTGTATTGCAACTCCTGATACTTTTTCATGGTTTCTTCATGAGCTTTGCGCTCGCCTTCGATCTCTTTGACCAATTTGAAGATAGTTTCATCGTTGGCTGATTGGATATCCGTGATTTTCTTATTCCAGAGCTGCTTTTGTCGATCAAACTCGTTCTTGAGGTCCACCACGACAACCGAACTTGCCTTCACAGAATCATTAGTCAGCTCGAAGAATCTATCTTTCAAAAGCGCGATTTCGTTAATAACCAAACTCAACAGCGACTGAGCCTCCGGGGAATCTGCAAGCTTGATTAATTCAGTAATTGAATGAGCTGCTCGGTCAAGGCATTCATTTAGTGTGAGGTTCAATCTGTGTAAGAGATGGTCTTTAGCTTCTAGTTTCTCCTGTAACTCTTGATTTTTCTCGATTTCACTATTTAACTTCAAAAAGATGTCCTCACGGTGGTTCTTTTGGATGACTGCGAGCGACTGTCGTAGTTTGTTCGTGAGTTCGCCTTGGTCTCGAATCAGTTTCTCTCGGAAATTATTTTTTGGCTGTCCTGGGGTGAGAGTCATAGACATTGATCCAGATACTGTGTGATTTGGAGTGTTGTTATGATGCTCACCACTTCTGTTAAATCCGCTCTTATCTTTAGTTTGCACCCGTTCAGAGGAGAAATCGGGGAACTCCTCTAACGTCCTATTCAAATTGACGTGTAAATTCTGCAAATTATTTAGCGTTTCTGGGAGGAAAGCGGCTGGAGTTGCATCAGAAGGCAGGTTCTGAAGCAAGGAAGTTAGCTGTGATAGCGACTGGAAGCAGATGGAAATATTTTGGAGGAAGCTGTCTTCTGCGAAAATGATTTTTTGAGCCAGATTCTGGTGAGCCTCAGCGCTATCTCTATCCTCGTATTTCCTTGAGCTGAGCACTTTGAAGAAAGAATCTTTGAATGAAGTCAAGTTCGTCAGCAACCCTTGAAGAGTAGCGTGGTTCGACTTCAACAGTTTATTAATTTCGCTAGTGCTTTGTGGTCCCTGATTCTGTGTACTCGAGTTATCATCAGAGCCTTCAGATCTCAGCGAGAGACGAGTCTTATTAGGGCTGAACTGGCCATCTACCATCAAAAAAGTTACCACAATGAATAAGCAAAATGCTTACCTTGTCCTGCAGGCAAGTTTGAATTGAGCTGAGAAACGATCAAGTTGATTGAGCTTAAGGTCGATGCTTGTTTGTGGAGTTGATTTTCGATATAAAGGGTTGTTCGAAGCTCTCTGTTCGTGCGTGAGGTTTCTGGCGAAGTATCGTTAATGTATTTACGGCCTCGGTCGAGACTTCTTTCCCGAGTATTCTCAGGCGATTTCTGTTGAACGCGTGTGCTCGCTAATGCAAATTTCATTATAAACATGCTTATTAAGAATGGAAAATTTTACCTAATTCCTCTGTCAGCGCTCTGATTTTCGCCTCCTTTTCAAGAATCGTATCTTTATATTTCTCAATATCCTCTAATTTTTCTGAGAACTCACACTGCTCTCTTAGCTTCGTGTTTTCTCTGATCTAAAAGCATCGCAAAAGTGGTCAAGTAAGTCGCAAAATTCGAATTTTCATACGAGTCTGTTGATAAGTTCATTGTTTTCTGTATTCCCTTGATGGCTCTCCTCGAGCTCTTTTTCGACGCTTTCCAATCTGTCTCTGAGTTCAATGATCTCTCCATGAGCGTCCTGCAATTGTTGTTCAATATTCGTACGCATTCTAACCTCCGTTTCTAAACTCTTAATCAAATTCTCCTTTTCTCTGTCCACAGATGACGCCTGAGTACTATAAGCATTATCTCTTGCTCTTTCCCTCAGTGAACGCAGCTCAACGTCCTTATTGCTAAGTTCTTGATTCGCCTTGTTTAGCTGACTGTTTAAATACTCAATCTTCATCAGCAAATGCTCTTGGCTTTGATCATTGATGCTATTCCTTGGCTTGAATGTTCCTGGACGGACGTTCTCCTTCTCCTCTTTTTCTTGCTGGATCTCGTACTCATTTTTCAAAATAATCTTGGGGAGTTTATCATCGAGGAGATATTGGATCTTCTCAATAGTTGTCGCTGGAGAGGTGACTCTGAGCGTCTCGTCTTCAGATTTATCAGAAAAAGCCACGAGAGCTTTCAATTTATTCAATACATCACTAAGCTGAGAGTCTTTCACTCGGTTTGTGATTTCAAGCCAAGTGCTATATTTCTCTACTGAGGTGCTAGGAGGCTTGGTGTAGTCAAGACTGGAGAGCAAGTCACATGCTTTAGTATAATCCGAGCTGGCGAAAAGCGCCTCGAGTTCGCGAGAGGGATCATGACTTCCGTATCGTTTACTCTGAATCACGCCTTTTTTACCACCAGAGAACTTCGACTGGGATACTGATGCTTGGACTGATGCTTGGCTTAAGGTCTGCGAGTGAATATCACCAATTTGATTTGAAAGCGCTTTAATCTGCCTGGCAAATTCCTCATTTTCATCTGTTAGCTTCTTGATAAGGTCTTCATAATCCTGAATTTTGTTGTGCAGCCTCGATGTGAAATCCGGGCTTGTTGGTCCCTCTCGATCAGTGAAAGTTGAGAAATTTTTGTAGATATTATCGATCGATTCGTACAGATTGATGATCTTTTTGCCATACTGCTTATTTTGGTCAACCAGCAAACGAATGAGCGTGTCAGCGTCCTATGATAGTCAAAAGAAGAGAAGTATTAAGATGTGAATGAGATGTTTTTCGTACTAAGTTATAAGAGAGTTCCAGCCTCGGCAGTGAATCAGCTAGAACCGAGACGAAGTCCTGTATTTTCCAAAAATCGTCGTCTAAATGATGCAAAAAAGACATCAGAGCGGTGTCTGTAGTTTGGATGACTAGTTTAAATAATTCAAATTTATCCGAATAAATACTCGTTAAATTTGATTTGGATCCTATTCAAATTAAAAGTTGATGCTATTTCTTTATTACCCCTTTCTCAAAGCCCTTAACAAAAAAATAACAATTATTTGTGATAAATTAAGAGTGAGCTTTCACTTGTGAGCCTTTTAAATATTGCAGCACATGGATCGTTAAAATAAAGAAAAAATATACAAGCACTCTTATCATCAAAAGGTCAAGAAGGTGAAAAAATTTTAGTGAAGGAGCCGCTGCGAAGCAAGAGCCATGAGACAGAAAACGGGCTTTTCGTGTTCATCTTTCATCTGCTTCTTCTCCCAAATCATCAAACCACCAGAGCATGCAAAGATGCTGGGTTCGCTGATTGGATCGCTTATAGCAAAGCTAATCTAACAAGCAATCATGACGTTTATTCTGTTTCGTTTCTCATTTCTTGCTTTTTCCGTCTTTTTCTATTGGCTGCTGTTCGTAAGCTTGATTTATCATTTTAATATAATCTTCTAACTCTTTATCGCTATAAAACCCACCGGATTGCTGATATTGCGGAATTTCCTCTTCTTGTTTCGCTGGTGGCTTCGCCTGAGATTTGGATTGTTGTGGTTCTTGCTGTGGATACTGGAATTGAGGCTGTGGGTCGAAGTATTGCTGCTGCTGCGGTTGCGTATTATTGTAAGTACTCATATACAGAGAAGGCGCGTAGTAGAATTGGTTCTGAGGATACATCACTTGTTCTTGCTGCGGATAAATCATTTGCTGCTGTTGCTGCTGCTCTTGCGGTGGATACATACGTGGGGCATACAAGGCTTGCTGGTTCGTTGGATAAGCCATATCTTGAGCGTAGTTATTGTAGCTTGAATGCCCACCATATCCAAATCCGCCATACCCAGCATAAGAATTATACGAATTGTAAGAATGATTGGAATTCATTGAGGCATTATTCCAACCAGTCGATTTCCCATACATCTCCGAATTCCAATCGTCCTCATTCTCCTCAGCAGATTCTTTCGCATCGTATGATAGCTCAGATTGCTGCTTCTCAAGCTTCTCCATTAAGGCTGGGTTGACAAAATTCTCATCTTCTTCAACTCTATCAGGCGCATTAAATCCATCAGCATAACTACCAAAATCTTCTTGTTTGTTATATTGATTCAGCAGCAATGCCTCGAATTCAGCTTCGGTTTGCTTCATTAACGCTTGGGTCTGGTTATACTCATCCAAAGATGCTTTCTGCGCAATGCGTAATTGCAACTCCTCCTGGTATTCCTCCTGAGAGTATTTCTGAGTGCAGCCATCAAGTCTATAATACGATTTGCCATCCTGATCCATAAATAATTCGCCGATTGGCCCTTTTTTTGCTTTTATAATCACAATATAGCGGTTGTCAAGATACTGCTGAGTTGAGGTATCGATAATATGATAGAACTTTAACTTGATAGAGTTTTCTGGAGGCACTGGGCTGAATGAAGAGATCATTTTTAATAATGTATTTTCGAATTTCTGCTTTCCTGATTCAGTGAACTGACGCCCGATAACACGACCACTGTTGTCAACTCCGAGGTACAACTTGCCTCCCTCAGTATTTAAAAACGCACATATACCTTTGGTGAGAATTTTGTACTGCTCCTTCATGATTTCGGTGCAATTGAAATTTTTATACTCTGTTTTTATATCTTCCTCTCCGAGACGCTCACCCCATTTGAACACCTTATTCTTTCCCTTCTCCTCGACTTCCCATAGCTTTTCTGATTGCTCTATTCTAGAAATACTGAGATTTCGTTTAATATCAGTCTTTTTTTCGATTTTGCTCGGCATATTGGCTGCTTTTCTAAAATCTGGTTTTTCATCTGACTCCTTCACAACGTGGCTTTTGATAATGCTCTTCAAATTGTAGTTGCTGTTTATATGTTGTTGTTGGTGAGATCTTGAACTATTTCTTGAGCATTTCTCTTGTTTATCCACCATATGCAATTAGATACACGATTCGTTTTTCTGGGTTTTAATGTTTAATATTAGCTTCAGGTCTGAAGGAGTGGCTTAGCGTAGTTTTGATAAGTTTTTCGGCTTGTCGATTTCGAAAGAATTGAATTTATTTACAGCAGAGTTATTTATCTTGACTACAACAAAAATTTTCAGAATTAAGTCCGAGTGATTTCTAACAAATTGTACGAATCGCTATTTTAGCAACCTAGAAAGTACGATCCTAACTGTTTGGCTTTTTTTATCAATATATGACCTATGTACCATTGCTGATGTGCGGAATCAGGCACTGGCTGATGACCAGTAGACTTTCTGGTCTCCAAACATGGAAAGTTAAAATAGTAAATTAAATTTAGACTCGCGTGGACTGCTGCGTTTCGGTTTGAATTAATCACGATCAGAAACTGTTTTCTGATCGCTGAATTTTTGTTGGCGAGCAATTATTGAAACTACGACTTACTTAAAGTGAACTTCTAGGTAAAAAGCAAGGTAAAGGAAGAGCGACCATTGAAATTTTTTTGTGGTAGATAAGTAATATAGATGGGATAACCATTTTGCAAGCTTCTTTTCAAAGAGGAAGACGGGTTAAAAAATGGGCACTTTTCAAGCAGAATTTAATAAGACGCGTGGATTTATAACTGTAAATGATTCAAGATTTGCGAATTCATGAAGTAAACCGCCGACTTTCTATAATTTAGGCATCGGATTGAGTAGAGGATTCGTTGTGTTCAATGGTACAGTGCGTTTTTTGAGAGTTTCTATCATATTTTGAGGAGTCGTAAGCATTGTACCGTAAACAGATTCCGCCATATATTCATTCTTAATTGGTTCCACTATGCCATGCAAATGCAGATGAGAGATTGAGTTTAGCGGCGGCTCATGAAACCCGAATCTAAATAAGAGTGTTAGGGGTGGGATGAAAAAAGTGCCACAACCTATACTTTTCGCCTGGTTGAAGTTCCTGCAGCTTCTTCAAGGCAACTTTGTGCATTAATTCGACTAAGGGAATATCGTCAACAGTCAAACTGTCCGCATCTGCGATATGTTTTTTAGGACAGACAAGAATATGTTCTTTTGAGCGCAATCGTTTCTTGTCGTAGAAGGCAAAGAGTCGTTCGTCCTCGTAGATGATTTTCTCTTTCTGAGTTTCGAGAATTTCGCAAAAAACGCAAGTGCCTTCGATCTTCTTCCTTGAATGAGCAAACATTTCGATTTAATATAATTTATCTCAGATATCGTCCATCATGCGACTCATGGGCTGTTATATGATTTTATTACTCAAGAACGTGCTGCTCCTCTGATCTCGGAGGATGAGGTGCAAAAAAAAGATGAAAAAATGAATATTTATGTGCTTCCTTTCGATAGAGTACGAGAATCAGGCTGTTTAGCTTTGTTTTGTTAAAAAAAAATAATCAGCACAATAGTGAAGTGGGTGTTTTATGCGAGCATTTGCTTTAGGAGAGTCAATACTAACAATTGAAGAAAATTAGCATTGGTAAATCTTAGAAACAGAAGTGATTAGTGGATTACCGAAAATTTGAGAACTCAACTTCCAAATTCAACAAAATTGACATTTACTCACTTTGAAATGCCTTTATGAATTCAAAACCTTCCGGAAAATTATAAACCTTTCGAGTAGCAAAATTTTGGCAAAAACAAATTATGCCTCCTCATATTCCATAAATCTTGCAAGGGTTTAGAAACATTGGCCGATTTTTTTCAAATTCACTGAGAACTTTAATTTTCGTAATAAAAATTGAAAAACCGAATCAATTGCTGACGCTTTGAAAGTAGTTCTCACTTAAAACATTTCCCTCTCACTCTCCCTCTGCGTGGTTTTGATCATCTAGAAATACGTAACAATATTCAAAGTGAGAGGCCATGCGTTTATTTTGAATTTTCGGTCGGATCAAGGCAACCAAAAGAATTTATCGCATTAAAAATAAATCGAAGAGGTTACAATACAGATTTGATTGGTACTATGAAAAGACCTGGACTTACAGTGGCTGTGATGAATTCTCCTTTTAGAGATTTCAAAGCTCAAAGGAGTCCCATCTCTGAACTAGATGCTTCAGCAACCTCTGAAAAATCAGACTTGGCACTGTCGCGAATCGGATTAAACGAGCGATCAGCGCAAACTTCTCAAGTAGTTTCCAGAACTCAAGCAGCCGAGTCCTTCTCAGTTAACCATTGCATTCATTCGATAAAACTAACTGCCATTTCGTGCGTAGGCTATGATAAATGCGGCTGATCAAAAATCTCCGCTACTTGAGCCCGTATCAGCTACCAACAAGCGTCCTACCCGAAGCACAAAAACCGCGGTGCTTAAAGAAATTACGAGTCCCGTGCAAATGAGAAATCTTAAACACATTAATTCCCTCGAAGAGAATGTAGCAGTTCGATTTAATGAGCAATTTTCTAAATTTCACCCAAATAGGAGAATGGGTCAGCTCTCATGCCTAAAGCGGATGAGAAATTTGTGACTTTGGATCCAAGAAAACGAACACGCAGATATTGGAAGAAAGCGCTTTACGTCAGCTTTTTCTGGGGCATCATGAAAGTGTTTTTACTTCGAGTCAAAATTTATGGTCCTGCTCGACGAGGTGTCCTGACAAAAACCGTCGATGATGTGCAGGTTAAAAAGCAAAAGCGAGCGTGGTTGGTAAAAAAAATGCATTATCCTTGAATCGAGCCATATAATGCCTTTTGATTAGCCATTATTACCGTCGAGCAAGTTTAAATCAATATGGAACTTAATACTCATCTTTGTAATGCTGGCAACTGGCATCATCACTCCTTTCCGAACCGCCTTCGTCGATGATGACTCAACAGGGTGGGTCATCCTAGATTACGTGTTCGACGTGCTCTTTGGCCTCGATATCATTATCAACTTCGTCAGTGCCTACCATGACAAAAACAACAGATTGGTCGTCGATTTTAAACGCATCGCCAAAAACTATCTCTTTGGATGGTTTCTTATTGATTTCTCTGCTATGTAAATAAAGCATCTGCTGACCCAAGCTGACTCTTTTTCCCTATTATAGATTCCCCTTTGATGCCGTGATCACTGCTGCAACAAGTGATGGGTCTGTTTCCTACTCAAGATACAACAATCTACTGCGTATTCTCAGGCTCCCTAGACTGTACCGACTTGTGAAAACTCTGCGACTACTTAAGATAACAAAGGTTATCAAAAATAATATGCAGCTAAACAAATTCTTGACGCGCATGAACTTGAGTCTCGGTTTCTTCAAAATGCTGAACGTCGTGATCAGTGTCATTTTCATCACGCATTTCGTTTCGTGTATCTGGTTTATGGCAGCTAAATTACAGAACTTCGAGCCTGATACATGGGTGTACAGAAAGGCGCTGCTGGACGAATCAATGGCAACTCAATACATTGCAGCATACTATTGGGCGTTTCAGACTTTGACGACAGTCGGGTATGGTGATATTTCGCCAATGACGACCCCTGAGATGATCATTTCGATCTTTTGGATGCTTACCGGCGTCGGATTCTATTCATTTACCATTGGAAATCTGTCAAACATTCTGTCGAATATTGATAAGAGAGCCTCGATTCTGAAGGTAAATCCGCATTGGAGTCCTTAAGTGCTCATGGAGATTTATAGAATAAAATAGAAGCTTTCAACTCGTTTGCCTTGAAGATCAATTTACCAGACTATTTGCGACAGAAGGTGCAGAGATTTTTAGAGTATAGCATACCTCTTTACCAACAGTGTGTGTAAGACCTATTAATGAATATAGAACGAACCACAGAGACAACGTAGCAAATTGGATTGAACCATCGAATTTGCTTGAAGAGCTTCCGTTTAATTTCCGCACGCAGGTCGTGATCTTTGCGTTCTCGAGAATGATAAAGGATATCAAATTGCTAAAAATCGACGCGAACTTCACAGCGACGATTGTGACGAAATTTAAAATATTAAAACTCAGGCCCAAAGAAATTCTATACCGACAAGAAGATCCAGCTTCTGAAGGTAATTAGAGCCTGAACTCCACTTTTTTATTAAACTTATTTAATCTAGTTTATTTTATTTCCAAGGGCTCAATGAAGCTCGTAACTGAGTATGGTGAGGGTATTGCGAAGCTACTATCTGGGAGCTATCTCGGAGAGATTGAAGTCCTAGAAGGAGTATACTAATGGCTTTTTACAGAGGATGATTGACTTTGTTATGATGTTTACCCTTAGACTAAGCGAACGAATTTCTCACAGGCAATAGAAGACACTGTTCTGCTCATCATTTCAAAGAACGATTTCTTAGAGGCGCTAAAGAACTTCCCAGTGATCAATGATGAGGTTAGGTTCCGGGCGAAAGGTCGCAAAGAGAAATTCCAAATTAATATTGATAAACTCAGAGCTAACCAAGAAGTTGAAGATGAGATGAGCGCTTCGAATATGGGAGACAGCGCAGTTAATCGTTCCAGGAACGACAGTACCGTCCGCAATAAAAAGCTCCTTAAATCGAATGATTACTTCTCGATGATGATTCAGACCTTGAATAGACCTTCTTCGCCTCAGCCCTCGCTGCTTCAGAGCGGACTATCGATCTCCTCAAAAATATTCTCAACATTTAAGAAAGGAGAAAATACTTCCAAATCGAATGCAAATGATATGGACTCGGTGAGAAAAAGCGTTGGAACTCCAAGTTCTTTCAGCGCTTTCTTGAGGCAAGCGGCAAAGTCAGGAGCTGAAGGAGCCAGAAGTCCTGCGGATAGTAATCCTCGTAGCCCTGCAAATAGCGTTGGTAGGAGCCCTGATAGTGACAGAGGTAAAAAGGACGATGATGAATTAAGCTCACGAGACAATGAGAAAGAAGCAGCAAAATCCGACACAAACGAAGCACAGTTCCAGCAAGGAGGCCAAGGGTCTTCGGTCGGTGAATCATCGAAGGAGCAGGTTAAAGCAAAATCAAAGGCACTTCCGAAGCTGTTTGTGAAAACCACCTTCAAGAAGGAGGGGGAGGAAAATGGCGAGAGTTCAGAAAGTCAAAAATCGTTTACAGAGGTGTCGAAGCAAGTGGTTGGTCGAGCGTCTCTGATGAGTCGCTTCAAGCAAGAGGCGCTAATAGAGAATGAAACAAACGACGCGAAACCTGAAGCTGAAGCGAAAAATGATGAGGAACCTCAGAATGCAAACACGAAGAGCTCTCCAAAGAATAACACACCAACAAATGTTGAGGCGTGGAAGCATGAAACAAGTCCGAGCACAAATGATATCAATCCTAAATTCGCTAAAGCGAAAGCTGCAGCGGAAGCTCTCGCGTCATGGGAAGCTCAACGCAAGCATTTATTAAGCGATTATCAGCATAAGGTAATAGCTTATTTTATTATCGAACCTGCTATAACTCTATCTCTATCTCTCTTATTAGGCCGTACTTCTTCGCGAAGAGATCGAAATGATTCATAAAAGACAAGAAAGAATCCACCGATTAGCTGAATTACTACTTTTGAAGGATCCAAATTTTTAATTTTTTATTCTTATTGATTATCTCAGCCGAGTTTTGTAGAAGTTTATAATAATAATACTCATAGTGTTGACTTATGCAACTCCGGATTAATTCAGTTATAATAAGGCATCGTAAAGGAGATAGTAAATTGAGCAATCTGCACAAATGCCAAGGTGCCAAAGACAGCACTCATGAAGTACGTGTAATTCCACATTGCTTTTAATCCTGCCTTAGTAACTTCAGGATCAGGCTTAACGCCTTTCTTGTAGTAATCTACTATCGGATTCATCACCTTAAACCAAATCGGAGGATAAAACGCCATCATGACGCAGAGCGCGTACCCATTTGGTAGCTGAGGACTTAGATCGTAGCTAGCGAGCGTTTGGTAGGGTTTATAGGAGTTTTCGTGGTGATCCGAATGTCGTTGCAATTTGAATAGCAAATAGTTAGTCATTCGATGAGGAGCGTTCCACGAATGACGAATGTCGACTTTCTCCCATTGGTCAGGGCCTATCTGTTTCCTTTCGAGTCCGTAGTGTTCGATGTAGTTAATCCCTTCAAAATAGATGATAGAAACGACTCCTGAGATAAAAAGCACGATCAACCCTGTGATTCCGCCGTAGAAATAAAACAGTATTGGGATGAGGAAATAGCTAACAAGGAACCAAAGCATTCTATTCTGATAAGACCAATGAGTTGATAAGCCCTCAATTTCAAGCAGCCTTCTCTTCTCATAGTTCCAGGCACTTTTCCAGGACCCGATCATCGTACGAGGCAAGAACTTCCAGAAAGACTCGTTATATCTCGATGTTGCTGGATCTTTGGGTGTGCCGACGTTTCTATGGTGACCGTAAATGTGCTCGATGTAAAAATGCATATAGAAGCTCTTCACCAATGAGCTCGTGCCCACAACCTGACCCAAGAGATCATGCTTGTGGACGAGCTCGTGAGCTGACATGAAGTTGATCGCAGAAGAGATTGAAGCTCCAAACAGCATTCCGATCCAATAAACCAAATCCATTTCAGGATGGGCCTGTAGCTTATGAATAATGAATCCGATAAGGACCCAGTCGAGTACGACGGTGAGATAGAGAGGCACTTTGAACGAGATCTTATCCTCGAGTTCTTTTTCTTGCTGCTTGGTTGGGTTAAGCCAGTCTTGCGGTAGTACGAAGTCCAAGATCGGTAGTAGACAGAAAAGTCCCCAGATAATAATCCAAACGTTGTGTAGATACTCAACGGATGCTATTGACACTAAATAAATCAAAACTGCTCCGTAATAAGGCAAAGTTGAGTAAAGGCCAAAGGGCCGGCTCTTAGAAGAGTAATGGGTTTCCGATTTGGGGTCGGGTTTCTTCAAAAGAGGAGCTTCTTCCTGTTCCATCAATCTTATTCTGTTTAAGTTTTAGATTCGGAGATATTTATAAAAGATTCACTTAGAATTTCTAAATGAATGGTGAATTAAATTTACTGAATCTCTGAGTATATATACTTTGAGCAAAGGGATAGACAGTTAAACTTGCTTATAGATACTGTCTATTGATCCTGGCAGCGATCTAATGTGAAAGCGCAGCTTACATTGCTTTAGAACGCTTAAAAACACCTTGTTTTTCTTGAAAAGCACATGAGCCGTAATTAATACAATAAAGAATAAGCGGAATTAATTTTTTTAAAAATGCTACATCCCATTGCCAGCCATAGCTTCCAAAAACCATGTGCAGCTAATGAAGCTTAGTTAGTGATGGAATAGACTGAGACCCAACTTCAAACACGCCCTAACTCTCACATTTCGATTGAACTCATAAATTCTAGCAAGTTTATCTAAGCCATAGAGGAATCTCTTAGCAATTCAATCTATTAGAAAGAAACTGTGAGACTCTCTCTCTCATTAAAAGATCATTGAGCCGCTTGAATCTGCACATTGACAATCAATTTTGTATCTCTTACTGTAATTTTACCTCAATAACTGTTGTATAGCCGGTAAATTAATTTGTTTGAGAATATAAACAGACCTATGCTAAGCCACGACACAAAACTTAAATTAGCTGAGACTCTCCTCGTCTTTGCCGAGCAAGAACGACAAATCGAATCTGCTCGTCAGATTCTCTGTGAGCAACCTACATTTTCACCATACGCTGCGTTTAGAAGACTAGACAGAGAGCGAAAAGGTTTTATTACACCCGAAGATATCCACTACTATCTTGAAGACCACTCCACCACTCATTCCATCAAATTTTGTGAGGCACTCGTGCATAAATACTCTTCTCAGGACGAACTAGAACTTAACTACACAGATTTTATTCGGACAGTCCTTCCACAAAGCAATCCGAAGCTCAGGACGGAAACTACGCAAAGGCCAGATTATGATGTTCAGGAAGGGCAATGTTTACCTCGAAATGTTGAGCAATTGCTGGTAGATGTTTATGATAAAGAGTTGGCTGTATTGCTTGCAAATGAGAACCTAAAACATAATCTTGCGAAGCGTTATGATTATAATAATTTGGACGCTTTTGCTGCGATCGATAAGCTGCAAATTGACCGTATTGACTATGATAACCTCAAACGTTTCTTTAAAGAGATGAATATCTTCCCTAAGCAGAATGATCTCCTTAACATTATCAGAAGCATCTGCAAAAATGATGATGGTATCGTCACTTACGAGGAGGTTTCCGATGCGTTTAGGATCGTAGAACCTTACCTCGCAAACACAATAAAAGCCTCTCCATCGAAATATTACAAGCTTCACAAGGAGACTCCACCGAAAAAAAGCCAGGCTTTCAACGCTGTAAGCACGGCGAAAAGATGGCAGCTACCGCCACCAGGGATAAATGAGCCAAAACAAACTCCGCGGAAAGAAACAATAAAGGAGATCATTGAATTTTACATATCTCCTCAAAAATTCCAGTATTCAGCCTTATCTGCTCGATCGAAGTCGCCAATCAGCGAGGAAAAGGCATTGCGAACCCAAAGAGTCATTTCGCAGGTCATACAGGCAAGGTATCCGGTTTCTGATTCAAAACCTGTCCAATCTCATCGTCGCTCAGATACTTCCTCGAACGCCGAGATATATAAGGAAGTTTTTAAGCAGATTGCTTCACCAAGCAACAATCGGTCCACAGAGAGATCGCAGCAACAGCAGATTCCTAAGAGCGTGACACCTTTCAAAGAAACTACACTAGAGTACGCTAATACGTCAACAACTAAATATTACGGCGCGGATGTCTTAAAAAATACGACATTTACTCTCGATATAAGTCCTATTGGGAAGGTTCAACACAGAGACACTTATACTTCTTTCAATATGCTAGCAGGGCAAAAGACACCTAATACAAGAACTCATCAAGAAATGAATTTTTCAGGAACGAAGGAAAAGCTAAAGCAAACAGAGTCTACAAAGCAGCAAGATTCTTCTGTGATAAAAGCAATCCGCATTGACATGGATCCGTCACCCTCGAGTGTGAAAGAGAGTCAAGTGCTGGCAAATTATTTCAAGCAATTGATCTATATGGATAAAGACGTCGAGATGGCCAAGCAAGACCTGGCTTTGAGACCAGATTTCAATTTATTGGACTTTTTCAGAGTGTTTGATGTAGAAGGTAGAGGCGCTATTACAAAAGGAGAATTTCAAAGGGGGTTAGAGAAGTTCGGCTTGGGAGCAAATAATACTGAAATCAGCTTATTTTTCAGAAGATACGATAGAGACAATGACGGACGGCTTAAGTAAACTTACCTATACACCCATGAACATTGCAATAAATTAATTAGGTTTAGTGAGTTTAGCGACGCGGTGTCTCCTAAGTTGAGTGAATACTCAATCTTGCTAAATAAACGAACCCCACTAAATGGGAACTTAAGTCTCTCAATGCAAGAAGTAAGAATCAGAGATGTTGGCTCAAGTGTCTAATTTTCCATTGGTTGTTAGTTGTTTTCTTCTGAGACTCAGAAAGGAATTTGTCGGGTGTTGAAGTTGCAGCTAGATAATGAAATGGCAGCTGAATCATTGAGACAGAAACTGCAAAGTAATGGAGAGCTTGACCCGAAAAGAGCGTTCAATGCGTTGGATAAAAACTTAAATGGTTACCTTACAATTGATGAGGTAACTTTTCTGTTGTTGTGAGCTACAGTTGATTATTTTTTGTAATAGCTTAAAATGTTTTTTGATGCAGAGGAGTCCTTTGTTGTTGAGAAAGACGCGATGTTGCTGCTAAATCGCTTGGATAGAGACAAAGATGGGAAAATTACATTTTCGGAATTTCTTCAAGAGTTTGAAATGAGGAGACTAACACCATAATCTAATTTTCACATGCGCTTTTTTTTTTACAGTGTTAGAAGTCTAATTTTCAATAGAGTGTTGTGTTTATATAATTCTATCAAACTTATGGAGAATCAGGATGATA
>ENA-UOTX01001436-UOTX01001436.1-compost-metagenome-genome-assembly--contig:-NODE-1436-length-17768-cov-15.024871_pt1 | contig 17768 bp, 2 predicted proteins | sample MGYA00238143_ERZ746982 | MGnify/ENA primary metagenome ERZ746982 (study PRJEB28758, sample SAMN06268862) | compost metagenome | isolation source: single cell | place: USA: California, Emeryville, Joint... | reverse complement strand
TTCAGCCCTCTCCTCGACATCATCGCAGTTAACGGAGTCAATTGCAACTTCGGTACTCCTGCTGCTATTGCCTCATACGGCCTCGTTCCCGTTAACCTGCAAGTTCTCCAGGCTGCCCAAATCCCAGTTCTGACCACCTTCTTTGCGCAGAACTCAGTCGCTCTCCAACTTTTGGGACCTAACTTCGATTTCGGAGCCTTTGACTGCGTTGGAACCACCCTCATTCCTTCTTACTTCAACGGCATCCCGGTGCTCGGAGGACTTACTTCCACAAGTGTCTTGACTACATCGTTCACCACGCTCGCTAACACTCAGGCTGTTGCTTACAGATTTACTCTTTACTTCGTCGACACATCAGTAACCGCGCCTTTTACTATCCTCGCAAACGGTGTTCCGGTCTTCTCTGCAACTCTGTCGAGCGGAAATAACTTCTACCAGATCGAATGTCAGTTCGCCGCTGCTCCACTCACTCAGATTCAATTGTCCTTGAGCTTCGGGTCAGTCTCAACGCCGTTCCAATGGGCAATTGGTGAAGTTGGATACGCTTTGATCAGCACTCCTTGTGGCACCATCTTCAACCTTGTCAGCGGTGGTACCGTCCCAATTTCCACGAGCTACTTCACTGCGCTCCTGAACTCGCTCTACCTGGCTCAGTTCCCTGGTTACGCCGTTCAACCTTCATGGTTGCAACTCGTGCTTACCGGCAATTTCGCTAGCCCCTTCAATCTCATCGCTATTAACGGCGAACTCCTCAACTTCGGCGTCGGAAACCTCATCGGTGCTCCAATCGGTCCAGGCCTCGGAGTTTCCAGCTCGCAGTTCTTCACCACGCTACAGCTGGTTGGTCCGAACTTTAACTTGGCCAACTTCGCTTGTGATTCAGGGGTTTCAATGGTCTACTTAAGCGGCATCCCTGCCCTCGGTCTCTTCCAGCCATCAAGCTTCTTGACCACCACGATCTTCCCATTAGCAACTACTCAAGCTGCTATCTACAGATTCTCTCTCCACGCCGTCGGTGCGCTCAGCAGCCAACCATTTTGCATCACTGCCAATGGAGTGAACATCTTCTCTGCGACTTTGGTCGGTGGAAACCAGATCTTCCAGATTGAAACCCAATTCGCGACCCTCAGCCAACAGGCGATTGTCCTCGGTTTCGGTTTTGGTTGCGGACAAACTTTGGGCTCGAACCTACAATTCCAATGGGGTATCAGCAACGTCGCTTTCTCCTTCAGCACTACTCCAGTTGGTACCATCTTGGTTCCTTCTACTGGACTCTCGATCCCAACACAAGGCAGCTATTTCACTACTCTCCTGAGCACACACTTCGGAGGTAGCTTCCCTGACGTTATCCAACAGCCAATTTGGTTGCATAGCGTCTTGAACGGTCTGTTTAACAACGTCAATGACTTCATCGCAGTGGGCGGCAACTTGATCTCCCTTCCATTAGTCAGCGAATGCAATCAATTAATTTCAAGCTTCCTCGACAACTCGCTGCTCTCGTTCCAACTGTTGGGTCCAAATATGGTTCTTTCCGGCTGGTCTCTCAGCTCAGGTGCACCAATCGGTATTTACCCAATCAACGGCGTCTCATTCGCTGGTCCATTTGCGGTCGGCCCTATCCTCGGAACCTCCATCAATGCTCTTCTTAGCACTCAGTCAGTTGCCTTAAGATTCAGCCTCTACACGATCGGCTCAGCAATCGGCGCACCATTCTTCGTCACCGCCAATGGAGTTAACGTGCTCTCGATGGAGCTAACGGCTGCTAACCAATTCAGACTCATCGAAGTTCAATTCACTGTCGCAGCAGGTCAACCAATCGCTCTCGGCTTCGGTTTCTCCTCCATTGGAAACTCTATCGGACCATTCCAATGGTGCCTTGGTGAAGTCGCAATTGCACTCAGCAGCTCTCCAGCTGGCACGATCCTCGGAATAGCGAGCAACACCGCAGTCGCTCTTCAAAACAGCTATTTCACTCCTCTGTTGAACAGCTACCTCGCTCCAACCCTCGCAACTCTCTCCATCGTTCCAACTTGGTTGAACTATGTCAGAGCTGGACAATTCTCGGATCTGATTGACACTATCTGTGTGAATGGAGCAATTATTCCTCTTGGTCTTGGCACTTACGGCCCTGCTCTCGCGGGATTAGCTGGCCCTAGCATCGGCTCTACCATTGCTATCTACCAATCCCTCCAAGCCCTTCAAACTCCAGCAAGCATCGCTTCATTCTTCGCTCAATCAGGCACGATTCTCTCACTTGTTGGAAACAATTTCGATTTCTCCAATTTCCTTAGCAGTGACACCGTCCTTGGCATTCAAACCATCTTCGGCTCTCCATGCCTTGGATACCTCCTGCCGACTAGCGCCCTCACGACTACTTTCACCACGCTTGGTTCCACGCAAGCTGTCGCTCTTAGATTCAACTTATTCGTGGTGGGTAACGTGTTGAACGCGCCTTTCACAATCACTTGCGGTGGAGTCCCAGTCTTCTCGACACTTCTCACTGGTACTAACATGATCCAGCTGATCGAAGCTCAATTTGCTGTTCTTCCAAACCAAGCCTTGAACTTCGTCTTCAGCTTTGGTCCGCTCTCGGGAGCCCAATTCGAATGGGGTATCAACGAGTTAGCGATTTCCTTCAGTAGCACTCCTGTCGGCACAATATTCAATAGCCTCCTCGGCGTCCCACTTCCTATCCAAGGCAGCTACTTCACTCCTCTGCTCCATATTTATTCCAACCACCAGATCGTGGGATACATCCAACAGCCTTCATGGCTCCAACCTGTGCTTTCGGGCTTCTTCAGCGGATTAAATAACATCATCGCCGTCAATAACGTTTGCATTCCACTTGAGAGCATCGCGCTTCCAAGCTTAGCCTTCGCTAACTTCGCTCCTTCCTTCTTGCAAACCACCCAAACCGTCCTTCAACTTATCGGCCCCAACATGAATCTCGCAGGATGGTCACTCAGTTCAGGCACTGTGGGTGTCACTTTCATCAATGGTATTCCTGCTTTGGGTCAGATTGTTCCTGGTGCGATCTTGAGCACAAATATCGCTCTTCTCGAAACTACTCAAGCTGTTGCTCTCAGATTCAACTTGTACGTGACTGGTCCATGCACTAACGTTCCATTTGTTGTCTCTGCTGGTGGCGTCCCTGTTTTGTCTTTCCCATTGACCGCGAATAACGAATTCAGATTGGTTGAAGTCCAATTCGCTGTTCCTGTAGTCAGCACAATCGCTTTGAGTTTCGGCTTCGATTTAGGCTCTGGAGCAGCTTCATTCCAATGGGCCATTGGCGATTTAGCATATTCCTTGAGTAACACTGCTTGCGGAACTATCTTCAATACTGCAACTGGCAACGTCATGAGCATTCAGACCAGCTACTTCACCTCTCTTCTCCCAAGTTACCAAGGCATGTTCTCTGGCTACTCCACTCAGCCTATCTGGTTGTCACATGTCCTCGGCGGACAGTTTAACAGCGCGTTCGATATTCTCGGCGTTTGCGGCCAACTCGTCGATCTCGTGCCATTCGCTCTGAACCCAAGCCTCGCTACGTTAAGCTCTCAAGTTGCGACTGTCGTCCTTACTAGCAGCTTCCCTAGCCTTTCCTACTTGCAAGCTGCTACTCTCGGCACTGGAAGCATCGTTCCAACCTTCTTCTCTTCTTCACTGACCACCTTGCAATTAGTTGGCCCTGGATTCGGCTTCCCAGGCTTCAGCTGCAACAACGCGGCTCTCCAGGTCATATCTGTCGAAGGATTCCCTGTTTTGGGTGGCATGAATGCTTACAGCGTCCTCACGACCACAATTCCTATTCTCGGCGCCACTCAAGCAATCGCCACGAGATTCAGCCTTTACCTTATCGGGTCAGTCGCTAGCATTCCATTCACAGTCACTGCAAATGGAGTTACTGTTCTCAGCACCGTCTTGACCGGCTGTAACACCTACAGAAACATCGAGCTCCAATTCACTGCGCCTGTTGGCTTGACCTCCATTCCTTTGGTCTTCAGCTTCGGCACTGGCTCTATCGACACTGCTCTTCTCGGTTTCAATTGGGGTATAAGTGAATTTGCCGTCTCTCTCAGCCCAACTCCTGTCGGCACGATCCTTAACTGCGTAACCGGAGGCTACAACGCTGTTCCTCTCAGCTACTTCACGCCTCTGTTAGCGACTTACTTCCAAGGACAGTTCCCTGGAGTCTTGCATCAACCTTCCTGGCTTTCTTACGTCTTGAACGGACAATTCTCTAACGTGATTGACATTATCGCCATCAACGGGAACTGCTTGACTTTGCCAGGCACAAACATCGGTCTTTTGGCTCTCCAACCTTCTGGCAACCTTGCTAACTTCTACGCAGCTACCTCTACCTCCCTCTTGCTCGTTGGGCCTAACTTCAATCTTGGATTGTGGTCTGCAAGCTCTTTAGCCCCACTCGCGATTACCACTCTCGGAGGACTTCCTTGCCTCGGAACATTCGGTCCTTCAGAAGTTCTCTTCACCGTGTTGACTCCTCTTCCATTGACTCAAGCAATTGTTCTTCGCTTCAACTTGTTCCTCAATGGTAATTGGCAGAACGTAGGATTCGGCATCGGTGCGAACGGAGTTGATATATTCCAGACAGTCCTTACCGGCGAGAACCAATTCAGAATGATTGAAGTCCAGTTCCCATGCACTACTGGTGTTAGTCAGATCGTCCTTTCCTTCGGTATCAATGGCTTACCTGTTGGCGCTCCAGTCACTTGGGCAATCAGTCAAGTCGCCATCGCTTACAGCAACGCGCCTTGTGGATCCATTTTCAGTCCGGTTATAGGCGCTCCAGTCGCATTATTGAACAGCTACTTCACACCGCTCTTGAGCTCTTACTTGCCAGGACTCTTCACAGGTTATGGCACACAGCCAATCTGGCTTAACTACGTCCGCAGTGGATTTTTCTCAACTCCAATCGACATCATTGCTGGCTGTGGCACGATTTTGAACCTCGACATCGCTTGCATTCCTACAGCTAGTGCTCTTGCTTCGTTCATGACGTTCTCTCCAACAGCAGCGATCACTTTCACCAACGAGTTGAGCAGCATCGCTCTCCTTCAATCTTCCATTGTCACACCAAATCCTCTTATTTCGAGCTTCTTGTCATCCACACAGACCATCTTACAACTCGTTGGCTCGAATCTCGACTACAGCCTCTTCTCCGGCAATTGCGACTTCGGTCTTGTCTATCCTCTTCACTCCATCCCAGCTATCGGATACTTCCCAGAGACCGGTATCCTTACTCAAACTCTGCTTCCAATCGCTGGTACTCAATCAGTTGCGTTGAGATTCACTCTTTATACTGTCGGACAAATTACCACTGCTCCGCTCACCATCGTTGCTAACGGAATCACTGTATTCTCAGCAGTTCTTAGTCCTTCAAGCTCGCTGTTTAACATTGAGGTTCAGTTCCCATACGTTTTCAACGAATGTCAGCCAGGAGTCGTACTCTCGATTAGTTTCACTCCAGTCCCAACCGTTGTTGCCACCGAAGCTGTCTTTGCCTCTCCATTCCAATGGGCTCTCAGTCAAGTCGCGATTTCATACAGCAATGCGCCTTGCGGATACATCTTCAATCCTGTAACCAACGGTTTCAGCCCGATCTTGAACAGTTATTTCACCCCATTGCTTCAGATCTACGGAGGATCGTTCCCTGGATACACTAGTCAACCAATCTGGCTAAATCAAGTTTTGTTCGGTCAATTCGTCAGCGGAACAGACTTCATTGCAGTCTCGAACACCTTGTTGAACTTGGGTGGCGTTCCTTTCAGTCTCGCTCAGGCTAACGCCTTCGCAGCTGATTTCTTGACATCTACTTCCACGGTTCTTGAGCTCATTGGCACGAATTTCAATGTAAATGCATTCACAGTCTCTGGTGGACCAATTGGACTGTCCTATATTAATGAAATCCCTGTCCTTGGTTCCTTTGCTCCAGGTGTCATCTTGTCGACAAATCTCTACCCACTCGCTTCGACTCAGGCAGTTGCTTTGAGATTCCAGCTTTTCGTGACTGGACCATGCACTAACGTTCCATTTACGATTCTGGCTAACGGAGTGAACGTCTTAACGGCAATTCTCACCGCGACTAACGAATTCCGCTTGGTCGAAGTTCAGTTCCCATACACCTACGTGGCCGCTTCACCTACTATCGCGCTTTCGATTGCTTTTAACACTGCATCTCTACCAGTTGCTGCGACTTCCTTCCAATGGGCAATCAGCCAGCTTGCTATCGCATACAGCAACGCTCCAGTCGGATTCATCTTCAGCTCAGCAACCGGCGGCTTCGTTCCTGTTGCCACCAGCTTCTTCACTCCACTCTTGAGCGTCTACTATGGTGGATCCTTCCCTGGCTATGCCTCACAACCTCTTTGGCTCAACTACGTCCTCAATGGCCAATTCTCGCCTGCTATCGATATTATCGCCATTAACTCTGTCCTTCTTGACTTCCCAGTCGTTTCAGGCATTCCTACTTGCCCATTGGCCATCGCACTCACTCCAAGCTTCAGCAGTCTCCCTCTCCTTCAAAACACCAACTTTGCCTCTACATTCTTGGCTCAAACCAGCACTGTCCTCCAACTCATCGGCACCAACTTCCCATACACTCAGTTCACCGTCAGCACTGGTGGCTCTCTTGGTTTGACCACGGTTAACGGCCTGCAAATCCTTGGAACTCTTATGCCTACGGATATCTTGACGACTATCCTTACTCCACTTGCCACGACACAGGCTATCGCCTTCAGATTCACTCTGTTCTTCGTCGGTGCTCCTGCCTACGCACCTATCAGCATCCTCGCGAACGGAGTTCCTGTACTCTCGACGATGCTCACAGGAGCTGCTTACCAAAACATCGAAGTTCAATTCCCTTGCACCACCGGAATTCAACCAATTCCTCTCGCAATTGGCTTCGGTCCTACTACTCAATCCTTCACATGGGGTATTGGTCAAGTCGCAATCTCTTACAGCAACGCTCCATGCGGCACCATCCTTAGCAGCGCAACCGGTGCGTACATCCCTGTCGTCGCAAGCTACTTCACTCCGCTCCTTGGAACCTACCTCGGTGGAGTTTTCCCTGACTGCGCGATTCAGCCAAGCTGGCTCGCTGTTGTCCAGAACGCTCAATTCACTAACGAATTTGATATCATCGCAATCAACGGCCGCCTCGTTGACTTCGGCAGCTTCGGACCAGCGACTCTCCAGACTTCTCTTCTAAATACCAATTTTCTCGCTCAAACTACTTCCATCCTCGAACTCTGTGGTCCAAACTTCCCAACTGTCGGCTTCTCTGTAACTAACGGCGTGATCGGAACTACGACAATCGGTACCTTGTCACTCCCAGTCCTCGGTCTCTTCTCACCTTCGTGTGTGTTATCCTACGCTTTCACTCCGATCGCTAGCACACAGTCTGTGGCTATCAGATTCATGCTTTTCGTCGACGGAGTCGCAAATAACGTACCTTTCGTTGTCACAGGGAACGGAGTCAACGTCTTCACTGGAATTCTCAGCGGAAACAACTTCTTCCACAACATCGAAATCCAAATTCCATTCGTTGCAGGCCAATCCATCGCTCCATTCCCTTTCACATTCGCTTTCGTTGGTGGTGAACCAACAGGATTCCAATGGGGTATCGGTCAGCTCGCCATCGTCTGCAGCAATGCTCCAGTCGGATTTATCTACAGCACTCTTACCGGAGGAAACGTCCCACTCATCAGTAGCTTCTTCACTCCGCTTCTCGGAGTCCACTACGGAGGAGCTTTCCCAGGCTACCCGCTCGACCAGCAACCTCTCTGGATACCTTATGTCTTGGCCGGACAGTTCACAAACAGCATCGACTTCATTGCGATTAATGGCGTTAACTTGAACCTTGCTGAGATCCCAACACCATTCGCAATGACGCTCCCAACGCTTTTCCAGAGCTGTGTAGGCGCTCCTCTCCTCAACGACTTCACGACTTTGGGACTTATCCTATCCAACAGTCAACTCCCACTATTCTCTTCGCAAACACTAACTGTGCTTGAACTCGTCGGCTCAGCACCTAGCTTCGCTAACTTTGTCAGTTCAAGTCCATTCGGATTAGTCTTCATCGACAATGTCCCAAGCATCGGTTACTTCTCGCCTACTTGTACAGTTGCGTATCCATTGATGCCTCTGACCTCCACTTTGGCTGGTATCGTTCGATTCATTTTATTCGTCACAGGATCGCTCACAAACGTTCCTTTCACAGTTACTGTGGGCGGCGCAAACGTTCTTACCGTGGCATTGACAGGCACTAACTTCTACCAAAACATCGAAGTTCAATTCCCATTGTCTTACGCTGTTGGTATTCCTCAAGTCGATTTCGTCCTCGGTTTCGGTAGCGCAGCTCAAGGTCTTCCATTCCAATGGGCTATTAGTCAGTTCGCTGTTTCATACAGTAACACGCCATGTGGAACCATCTTCAACAGCATCACCGGCGGCTATGTCCCTGTGGTCAGCAGCTACCTCACTTCTTGCTTGCAAAACTACTTAGGAGGCTCATTCCCAGGATACTCCATTCAACCTAACTGGCTGTCTCAAGTCCTGGCTGGTGAATTCACTAACGAATTCGATATCATCGCCATCCAAGGCACCGTCTTGAACCTCGGAACTCCAATCTACAGAGCTGAGATGTTCCAAACGCTTCTCGCTAAATCCGCGTTCCTTGCTCAGACTCTGACCGTTCTCGAGCTCTGCGGTCCAAACTTCGGCTTCTCTAACTTTGCTGTGACCGGAGGCGTTCCTCTAGGCACCTGCACAATTGGTTCCATTCCTGCTTTGGGTCTCTTTGGACCAACAAGCGTTCTGACCTACTCTCTCGCTCCAACCGCCTTCACTCAGGCTGGTATTGTCAGATTCACTCTCCTCGTTGATGGACCATGCGCGAACGTTCCTTTCACAGTCTCTGCGTGCGGCGTCAACGTCCTGAGCACTGTTCTCGCAGGCACTGACTTCTTCAGAAATATTGAAATTCAATTCCCTCTTGGAAACGCGGCTTGCGACCTTACCATCGGTTTCGGCAGCCCTGACGGAATCGCGCTGTCTAGCTTACCATTCCAATGGGCCATCAGCCAGTTCGCTGTCTCGTACAGCAACGCTCCAGTCGGTTTCATCCTCAGCAACTTGAACAACGGATTCAACGCACTTACCAGCAGCTTCTTCACAACTGCGCTTCAAACTTTCTATGGTGGCTCATTCCCAGGCTACACTACCCAACCTCTCTGGCTCCCATATGTTCTCAACGGCCAATTCAACAACGCTCTGGACATCATCGCCATTTCAGGTGTACCTCTAAACTTCTTCACTCCAATGGCTATTCCATACAGCTCTCTCGCGATTCCGCTTAACACAGGATTCCCATGCCTCGACTCTCTCCAGACTAATCAGTTCGTATCAACTTTCATCTCACAGACTTCGACTGTCCTTGAACTTGTTGGTGCTAACTTCCCATTGAACGCCTTCACATCCAATACCCCTCTGGGTATCGTCTACGCCGATGGTGTCCCAATGCTCGGATACCTTACTCCATTCAGCACTCTCGGCTACACGCTGACTCCGACAGCCTTCACTCAATCCTGCATCGCCAGATTCCAGCTCTTCGGTGTTGGTCCAATCACCAACCTTCCATTCACGATCTCAGCGAACGGCGTGAACATCTTGACCACTGTTCTCTCTGGCATTGATCTCTTCCGCAACATCGAAGTTCAATTCCCTTGCTCCGTGGCCCCAGGCCTCTCCAGCATCCCATTAGCCATGAGCTTCGTTACTGATTCACTTCCAACTTCTGCTGCGACATTCCAATGGGGTATCAGCCAATTCGCTGTCACATACAGCAACGCTCCGGTTGGTTTCTACCTCAACAGCGTTACCGGAGGCTACGCCCCTATCATTAGCAGCTTCTACACACCTGTTGTTCCAATATACCACGGTTGCTCTTTCCCAGGCTATGTCGCTGCGCAGCAACCAATATGGCTTCCTTACGTCTTGAACGGACAGTTCAGTAACGCTATCGATATCATCTCTATCAACGGCAACATCCTCAATTTCGACAGTGCTATTCTTGGCGGCCAACTTCAAGTGCTTCAGGCGGCTAACTTCGGTCCTACATTCGCCGCACAGACTCAAACCATCCTCGAATTGGTTGGCAGCAACTTCCCGATTTCGAGCTTCGCGATCTCTGTTGGGACTCTGGGTACTTCCATCATCAATTCCATCCCAGTTCTCGGACCTTTCCCAGCGACCGGCGTCCTCACCTATCCGCTCTCACCACTCACATTCACTAAGGCAGGAGCTTTGAGATTCCTTCTGTTCGTCAGCGGGCCATGCGAGAACGTACCTTTCGTTGTTTCGCTTAACGGCGTAAATGTGCTCTACACTGGTTTAAGCGGCAGCAACTTCTTCCACAACATCGAGGTGCAGTTCCCTCTTTCACTCAGCACCGGCAGCAATGTCCTCGCATTCAGCTTCGATACTAGCATCTTAGGAGGCGCTGCTCCAGCCTTCCAATGGTCGGTTTCTCAATTCGCTATCCACTACAGTAACGCACCTATTGGTTTCATTTTCAACAGCTACAACGGAGGGTTCAGCCCAGTCTGCAGCAGCTACTACACTCCATTGATGGGAGTCTTCTATGGCTCGTCTATTCCAGGCTACGCTGCTAGTCAGCAACCAATCTGGCTTCCTTATGTCCAAGCTGGCCAATTCCAGAACGGAATCGATATCGTTTGCATTAATAACGCTATCCTTAACTTCGGCACTCCTACCATTGTTCTTAGCAATGGCTTCCCAGGCTTGTCGATCTTCACTGGCAGCAATTTCGCTAGCACTTTCGCCTCAGAGACTCTGACCTCTCTCTTCCTGGTCGGCGATAACTTCGATTTCTCTGGCTTCAGTTCTACAACTAGCTTCCGCCTGCTTCACATCAACTCCGTACCAGTCATTGGTTACTTCTTGCCATCTAGCGTCGTCTCAACGACACTTGTTCCATTGAGCACGACTCAGTCGATCGCCGTCAGATTCAGTCTCTTCCTTCTCGGTGATACTATCAGCGCTCCATTGATAATCACCGCTAATGGTGTTCCTGTCCTCAACGCGCTCATCTCTACTGATGGCTACCTTCAGAACATCGAGTGCGTGTTCCCATTCACCTATGCTGCTGGCCAACCTAACGTTGTTCTCGCAATTACATTCGGCTCTACCAGCATTCCATTCAACTGGGCGATGAGCCACTTCGCTGTCTCTTACAGCAATGCTCCATGCGGATCCATCTTCAACAGCCTCACTGGAGGATTTGTTCCTTTAGTCAACAGCTATTTCACTGCTCTCCTTCAGAACTACTACGGCGGAGCTTTCCCTGGCTACTCTGTAGCTCAACAACCAATGTGGCTCACTTACGTTCAGAACGGTCAATTCAGCAACGGTCTGGATATCATATGCGTCAATGGTAACCTCCTCAACTTCGCTCTTGCTAGTCCTTTCGCCATTAGAAACTCATTGGTTCAACAAAGCTTCTTCACTCAAACTCAGACTGTTCTTGAATTAGTCGGCAGCAATTTCGGATATCCAGGCTTCAGTCTCAGCACTGGTACCCTTGGAATCACAACCATTGGTTCACTGCCTTGTCTCGGTCAATTCGGTCCAGGTGCCGTTCTCTCATACGCTCTTGCTCCACTCGCATCGACCCAAGCTATCAATCTCAGATTCATGCTCTTCGTTTCAGGCACTTGCAACAACGTTCCATTCACCTTGACCGCAAACAACGTTGAAATCCTCACTGTTCCTCTCACTGGCACCGATTTCTTCAGAAACATCGAAGTTCAGTTCCCATACACCTTCGGCGCACTCAACAACGTCTTAGCGTTCAGTTTCGGTCCAGCCGGTGTCTCACAATCCTTCCAATGGGCAATCAGTCAAATGGCTATTTCCTACAGCAATGCTCCAGTTGGATTCATTTTCAACGCTCAAAGCCTCGGCTATAGCCCAATCCAATACAGCTACTTCACCCCAGCTCTTTCTAACTTCTATGGATCATCATTCCCTGGCTACACCGTTGCCGAACAGCCAATCTGGCTTCCTTATGTCCTCAACGGTCAGTTCAGCAACGATATCGATATCATCTCCTTGGGCGGCAATATCTTGAACTTCGCTCCTTGCGCAGTTCCTCTTCAAAGTGCTTTCGCCGTTCCGCTCACCTCAGGATTCTCCTCGCTCCCACTCTTCCAATCAACTAGCTTAATCTCACAGTTGTTGCCACAATTCTCAACCATCCTTGAACTCGTTGGTCTCAACTTTAACACAGGCTTGTTCTCATTCAATACTGGTAGCTTCGGACTCAATTATGTCGACGGCGTCCCTGTTCTCGGTAACTTCTTCCCTTCGACCATTGTCAGCTATCCACTTTCCCCTCTTGCAACAACTCAATCGATCTCCGTTAGATTCAATTTGTATACCATTGGAACAGTCAGCGCTGCGCCATTCGCTGTCTCATGCAACGGCGTGAACTACCTCTCAACTGCGATCACAAGCACTAACTCTTTCCATTTCATTGAAGTCAGCTTCCCATACACTCCTGACCTCAGCGCCTGCACTTTAGGCATCAATTTCGCTCTGCCTACTCAGAGTCTCGCTAACTTCCAATGGGCTATTAGTCAGTTCGCAGTCACCTACAGCAGTGCTCCATGCGGCTACATTCCTAACACCGTCACTGGCACATACAACGCAATCACCACCAGCTTCCACTCCATGGTTCTTCCAACTTTCTATGGTGGAGCTTATCCAGGCTATGCAGTGCAACCTACTTGGCTCAATCACGTCCTTGGCGGACAATTCGTTAACTCGATCGATATTATTGCAATCAACGGCAACATCCTCAACTTCGGTCGCTTGGCTCCAAGCTTCGTCGGGCTCTTCGAACTCACCGGCATTCCACAATGCTCGAGCTCGATTCTCAACTTCGTGCCATACATGCAACACGTCGGCAGACAATTCCAATTCGGTGGTGTCACTCAAAACGCAGTTGGTCTATTCAACTTCAGTCCTCTCGAGATCGATCTCGTCGGATGGCCTCTATCCAACCTCGGACAATGGACTGTAAGCAGCGGTGCTCTCAACACCATTACCTTGGACGGTATTCCTGCTCTTGGTTACTTCAGCCCTGGAATCGTCCTCACCAGACAATACTTGAACCTCGGCAGCTATAGCAGCTTGGGAACGATCTTCCAACTCTTCGTCGCTTCTCCAACTGGTTTCACTTTCAGAGTCCAAGCTAACGGAGTCACCATCCTTCAACAAGTGCTTCAAGCTGGTACTTACTCAAATATTATGGAGGCTCATTTCGAAATCGCCGAACCTAACGTCGTCCTTACCTTCACCGCAATCTTAGATTCCGGAGTCGCTCTCGCAAATAGCGGTGGTTGGGCAATCGGCAGCGTCGGCTTCATCAGCAATCCATGCGATATTAGAAACTTCTGGAACCTCAACGTGGGCGCCTGCCAATACGCTGGTAATTCCGTCTTCCACGCCCAAGCCTTCGTCAACCACAGACAAGGCTTCTCGTTCCTTACCACTCAACCTGCCTGGTTCCAAGCCTTCAGCACGAACAACATCGGCGTTTCAAATCAATTCTTCTTCATCAACAACGCTAATGTTCCTTACCTGACCGGATTAGAGTCCGCTCTCGTCTCACCGGTCTCTATTCACAGACTCCAATACGCTCTTCTTGGTGGTAACCACATGATCTTCGACCTTGTCGGCAACAACTTCAATCTTCCAATCTGGTCTTTGAGCACCGGCTCTGTCTTCACATCAACTCTCGGAGGCATCCAAGTCCTCGGTCCTTTCGGCCTCGGCTCAGTTCTCTCAGCCACCTTCGCAACTGCTTCTGTTCACGCTTCAGTCATTCTCAGATTCAGACTCCACGGCGTGGGACCTTGGGATAACTTCCGGTTCTACACTGCACTCGGTGGCGTGAACATCCTTACTAGAGACTTTACCTTCACCGACGACTTCAGAGACATCGAAATTCAATTCGTTCACACTGCGCCAACGCTGGATCTCTCCTTCGGTTTCATTGCTAGCAACGGCGTGACATTTGGACCAGGCGTCAGCTTCGCGATCAGCAACGTGGTGCTTCATTTGAACCCATGCGCGATTCAAAACACCTTCAACGTCCTTCTCAACACTTGCATGAGCGCCGGCAACACAGCCATCTATTCATTGTTCAGAAGCGACTACTGGGGTCAATTCTACGGCAACCCTGGCTTGAACCTTGCTTACCTCAACAAATTCCAGAGCATCTTCAACCTCATCGACGATGGCCGTGAAATCTACGGTTCTTGGACTGGACCTACCACTGCCTTCCCTGGACAGGTTCTCCTCGAACTCTCCGGTCCAAACTTCGGCTTCGACAACTGGCAAGTCAGAGGTGTCAGACAAGCCGCATATACCAGCGAGCTGTATGGAAGCACCGTCTTTGGTCCTTATGAACCGACTGCAGTTCTCCGCCGAGTCTTCACGGGTCTTCCTGCACACTCCACCATCGTTGGTCGCTTGAGACTTTACCTCGTCGGCTCTTGGATCGATCAAAACACCATTATTCAAGTCGGTGGTGTCACAGTCTTCCAATACGTGCTCGGATTCTCTAACACCTACCAAGATATCGAGTTCGCTTTCGATCACACTGGCTCGACCCTCGACTTCACCATTCTTTCTAGCGCCGCGTCCTCAATCGGTGTAAGAGAGAGCATTCAATTCGGTATCAGCAACTTCGCGCTCTATGTCAGTCCATGTGCCCAAAGAAGCTTCTTCGACATCGGACTCGGATCATGCGTAGCAACAACCGGATACTCAACCTTCTACCACCTGGTTCAGACGAATCTCGCTGGCTTCTTCCCTGTCGTTGCCGTCAGACCTATTTGGATCATCGTCTTGACACCAGTCACAGGTATCGACCTTCTCGCCCACGAAGTGTATAGTTTCTTGAGAGGCAACCAATTGCAAGTCATCATTGGAGTTAACGGCAAACCTCAATTCGTTGATCTTGACCTCCTCACAAGACTCAAGGACCAAATCGACTCCACTCCTGTTGTTTCCCAAGGCGACGCTTATGATCTGTCCTTCCTCTCCAGCAGATCCAGCAAGAACATCATCGGTGATTATAAGGAAGGAACTCTCACGTCATACGGACAGAACTACGATAACCTGTTCGGTACTAGCCTCACTCAGAGCGGCGTGAAGCAATTCATGTTTGCCTTCGGCATTGTCACTGGAAACGCCTGCGTTGGTATGATCGAAGCAAAGGACGTCACTACATTGGATCTCAGCGCAAATCTCAGAGGCCAGAGCTTGGTTGTTTGCTCGAAGGACTTGACTCAACCTGAAACTAAGTTCTTGGTGAAGATTGATACTGACAGAAAGACGATCTCTTTCCAGGATCAGTTCTATAGTGAGCAATCAAAGACGCTGAATTTCAATGATGCTAAGAATCTCTACTACACGGTTCAATTCCAAGGCAAAGGAACAGTTTATTTCGGAAAAAGCGCTGACTCCTATCAACCTGGAGGTCAAGCGGGAAATAAAGCAAATAACTAAATAAATAAGGGTTGAAAACTTAATATGTTGAAACTAAGATAATGCATATTTGAAATATTCTGTTCATGATTGAAAGTAGCATGTTTCAACTTCATTTCGAAATATTCATGAAATAACTGAAATAAATTGAAAAAATTGAGTTTTCTGAAGCTATTAGGATAGGAAGGGGATAAGTGAGGCGTTAGGGGTATTATCAATCAAATGACGACTCGAGCTGGTGATGGTGATGATGATGAGGAGAAAAATAAAAACATTAATTTCTTTGAACAGTTAAAAAACTGCGAATTTTTTATGAAAAACTTTCAAGGCTGCTAACAGAAATAATTTTTTAAATTCTTCGAAGAAATAACAGGAATAATGTCGCAACACTCTCCCAGTTTCACTTCAATTCTTAAGGACATCACAAACACGAAACAAGGAGGCCAGAGTCGACATAATGAACAGGCAGGCAAGCAGAGATATGCTGCTACCACCATCACCACACCCAACTATAAAACATGCGCGTACTACAAAAGAGTTAACGACAATGGGAAAAAAAGTCCTTATAGTAATCCCTTCACAGACGCCCTTGATACAAGCTACGAAATGCCGTATCAAAAGTCGAATACTAACGCGTCTCCTTGGGACGCCTACACTCCAAGAGACAAAAGTCCCAATGACGCACGAAATCAAAACAGCAGTCCCTACAGTCCTTATAGACGGCAAGAATTCAACCTCTTTGCGAAGGAATTAAAATCCTTCCAGCCCACTAATGCTGCTTCCAATCAGCCAAAACAGAAACCTAGTGAACTGAATCTCAAGGAGAGCATGAAGCCAAGTCAGCTGGTTAATTCTCAGTTCACTCCTAGCCCAAACTATAACCCTGAGAAACTCTACTTCAATGATCCTGAAATCAAAAAAATCGTTGAGGCTGCGAAATCTAGAGTGAATGTCGATTGGAAAGACCCCAAAAAGCAAAAGGATTATTTTATCGCGATTAAGGAGTCCGGTGTCTTCAACGAGAAGTACTATGGGGTCTCAGACAAGGAGTTTAATTTGAGGGTCTCTCAACTCACGCAAAGGAGCGTGACACCAACGAACAGGCGAGGTGTTGCCGAGTTCAAGGACATTAATCATCAGCTGACAAAATCAGGTTTCGTTGACCGAGGAGAAAAAACTCCTACTACGGAAAGGACACCAACAAGAGTAAACAAAGAGAGTTATGTTCCCGCTTTTGGTACAAGAGTCGATACGGAGACCTCAAATGTTCTTGACACGAGTGGAAATTTGACACCGAGACAGCATTCAGTGGCTGGGCAGAAAGAAATTAGAGGAGTCCGACCTAGTAACGTGAGTGAGGTTGCTTGGAAAACTCCAACGAAGAGTCCAAATAGGTTAGTAGAATCGAGAGTAGAAGACTCGGTCTCTGCAAGGAAAATAAAGACTAACGCTCCAAATACTAGGTATTCCCCTTTATTGAAAATGACTGATGCTATGCACTCAGCAAGACATTTATAAGCACATCAATTTGAAAATGCTTTCAATAAATATGATATTCTATGTTAACGATATTACTTTATATTCCATGATTTTCTATTTTAAATTTCACGTAGGATTGAGCCATTTTAACCAATAAACCAAAAAAAGAAGAAACGGTCTTTCAACTTTGCCAACCTTCAATGCCTTTCAGAAAACTTAAACTACAGCAACCCCATGCCCCCCAAAGTTTGTTCACTGATAGGATTAGAAATAACTTTGGCTACAATAATCCATGTACTTTTTATGAAAAGCAATTGAAAGGAATTTTGACTCGTGGAGAATTAGTTCTATAATTTGAATATCTATCCGGTGGCTGTTAATAGATTATTCTCGATGATCGCTTATAAATGTAAATTAATTTTTGCTCGCATGTGTATATGAACTTTACATTCTCGTTCTCACATTGTCTTCTGAAATAGATTAATTATATTGAATTCTTGTCAATTAAATTTCTATTATACCATTAAGCGTTTCCTTGCTTTAGAGCAACAAGTTTCATTGTCACACTCACATACACCCCTCACTAAAGTTTCCTTGAATTCGGAGGACTTCTGCGAGCATTTATTTATCTTGGCACAAGGATAGCAGAGGGGTTTCGCGTTTGGATCATCCAAAGGAATATACAT
>ENA-UOTX01001435-UOTX01001435.1-compost-metagenome-genome-assembly--contig:-NODE-1435-length-17770-cov-25.583677_pt1 | contig 17770 bp, 13 predicted proteins | sample MGYA00238143_ERZ746982 | MGnify/ENA primary metagenome ERZ746982 (study PRJEB28758, sample SAMN06268862) | compost metagenome | isolation source: single cell | place: USA: California, Emeryville, Joint... | reverse complement strand
GTAGAAATGTTCTGGTGGCTATCAGAATTTCAAATAAAAGATCAATGATGAAAAATGAATAGGACGACCTGATCTTAAATTCTGCAAAGTGATCTTAATTAGGGTAGCTTTGTTTCGGCAAAATAAGATACAAATGAGAAAGGATGGCTGCTGGTCATATAACATGGAATTAATATTCCCACGAACCTATGCAGCCTGATGACCAGGTCAAGACTTGATAATCGGAAATGCGTTCGTCATTAAGTTGCAAAGTCACTACTTTTCGAAAGCATAAGTGCAGATTTTCACAGTGTAAAATCTTCTCTTCGAAAAACAGTATATCCTGCTTCTATTTGTTTTATAGCTAAGTGCAGTCTTACCACTTTGCTGATTTAATACGTAGAGAGAGTAGTTTGGACAAGAAGCGTCTTTTTCGCTTGAAAATTACATTTATCCTGAAGAGTGCCATCTATATTAGCTCGCAATTTAATTGTACGTTGCAACAACTTACAAGACTATCTGACTTCGAAACACAAATTTTGTAGAAATTCTTGATATTAAATTCGATTTCTGAGGTTGCATTAAAAAAAAAAACAGAAAAATCTACAAATTCTTTCAAGACTAATGTGTTATCCGAGTAATACAGTTCGAGTTATATCAGTAACATACTTTTTTTGAGCCTTACACATTCTTTATCATTCTACAAACGCTCTCCAAGCAGAAAGTTCGAACTTTGCAGTGCTATTTATAATATCCTTTGGGTTTTAATTATTTAATCAGACAAGGAATTACTAAATAAAAAAAAGGACCTCTCCTACCAAGGAAAACCACAAAACCCTAATCTTATAATATCACAGCCATCAAAATAATCACATCACCAGTATGGAGTCCAAAAAGAAAACTCACCAAGTGGTAAAGGCTCTGAAGAGTAAAATCAAAGGCTTGATCAGAGAGAAGACTATCTCCGATAGCGATCTTGCTCCAATTAAGGCGAGCTGTCTGAGTGATCCTGAGGTAGCTAAAGAAATCGAGGCCTACCTCTACTCTCTCCATGATCGCTTCCAAGGAAAGAAGAGAATCGACAAATACGCCAGAGTTTCTCAAATTATCGAATTTATGATGCAAGACCCGACTTTCTTGTACAAATTATCTGATTCCAGTTCTTCATCATCATTTTCGGACGATTTATCCGATTACGAGGTATTCGGAAATGAACCAACCCAGAATCCGCAGAAACTCGATTCAACTCAGACCCCACAGAATCCAGAAGCAAAGTCATTAGAGAACGCTAAACTCAGCGATTTCCAAACCGTTGGGAAAGACGAGCAAAAAGAGAATGCTCCCAAAAAAATTGATGAGGAGGAAAAGAAAGAACCAAAGGAAAGACCAGCGAGGGAGCCACGTGAAATTGACCCGGAAAAATTGAAAAAATTGCAGGAAATGAGAGCCGAAAAACAGAAAGAGAAAGAGCGATTGAAGGAGTTAAGGGCCCAAGAGAAGGAGCGAGAAAGAGAGGAGAAAAGAAAGCTCAAAGAGGCTGAGAAACAGAAAAAACTAGAGAAAAAAATGCTAGAAAAAATGAAAAAGGCACTTGAAAAGGAGTTTATCAAAGGAAAGAAGCAGCAAGAACCTCTCCCAGACCCTTCCAAAGGGATCCCTTCAGCAGAACCCCAGAAAGTAGGCGAAGATGATGCAAAGAAAGAGGAATCAAAGCAACCTGAGGTGTCTCAGGAGAAGGAAAAGCCCAAAGACGATTCAAATGTGCTCTCAAAGCTTTCAGAATTAGTTCCTTTTGGCGTTTCTTCGAAAGAGAAATTTTCGCTTGGAGAGAAACCGATCTTCCCTGAGGACCCTGAACATGTCTTCATAGAAAAATCGATATCAGAGCTGAGACAGCATGATATCGAAGAGGTCGAGAGACAAATTTGCTCGATGTTGAATACGAAAGGTGGCCGGATCTACTTCGGTATAAACCATCGTAGAGTTGTTGTCGGTGATCAGTCTCCAGCACCATTGATTCAGAAATTCGTTCTTAAGATAGCTTTGTTGGTGGAAGATGGGTTCTACCCGAAGCTTCAATCGAGTTACATTAAGGTTGACAGGATTCCCATTCAAAACAGCGAAACGCATAACTTGTTGAGAATTGATGTTCAGAAGGGAGAAAAATTCAAGCTGTACTGCACGTCGAAGGGCAAATATTTCTTTAGGAACCAAGGCATGCTTTCGAAGTATTCACCTGAGCAAGTACAAGATATAATCACAGAAAACGCGATCAAAGCGCAGGAGGAAGGCGTCAGCATTGAAAGGAAAGAAGACAAAGCTGAGAACAACTCGAATTTTGATGAGGATCAAATGAGCGAAATGAATGAAAGGGGTTGTTGGCATCACAGGTCTAAACATTGTGGTCCAAGATTTCCAGATGGATACCCAGGTCCGGGTTCGGGTTGGGGTTGGAGACATAAGCATCATGGATTCCGCCGGATGATGCCGCCTCCTCCTTTCTATGGAGGAGGCTATGGCTTTGGCGGGCCCGGGCCTTGCGACCCTAGGATGATGCCTCCACCGTACTCTTACCCAGGACATCCTTATATGTACCCTCAGATGCAGCCTCCTTACTACAACAATCCATCCATGATGCAACCCATGCAACAACAGCCAATGCAATCACTGCAACAACAACCAATGCAGCAATTCCCACAGCAGCAACAGCCAATGCAATCACTGCAACAGCAACCGATGCAGCAGCAACCAATGCAACAATTCCCACAGCAACAACAACCAATGCAATCACTCCAACAGCAGCAACCGATACAGCAACAGCAATCACAGCAACAACAGCCACAGCAGCAGTCTTCACAAATGCCGCAGCAGCAGCTTTTTCAACAACCTCAGCAACAATTTGGACCTGAATTCTACCAATATGGAGGCTACCCGCAATTTATGTCAATGAATAGGCCACCAACGTTCACAGGGCCGTCGTCGAATACTCCAGAAGAAAAGTGAGAAGGATTGTCAATAGAACCCTGACTACAACTCAAAAAGGTGAAGAATCATGTGAATGTAACTCTGGAGTCTTGAGAAAATTTTGTATTTGTATCTGAAAATATCTTCGAGATATAATAAGGGCATAAGTGAGGAAAAATGAACTCATCTGATGAATTAATTTGATTTTTTCATAGATCAATACATAATTGAGTATTTCTCATTTATTGATGCTGTTATCTTAACAACACCAATTCAAAATCCCGGTTCTTTTATAGTTCATCACTTAAAATTTTGAGAAATATGACCTATTAGAAGGAAATTTGCCTGATTCCTGGTTATATTACTTAAACGCATATAAAAACTGAAATAAAGATATTAAGTGTTACCAAAATCCGGATATTATGAGCGATAAACCAAAGGAGGAAAAGCCTGTTGAGAAAGTCGAAAAGACTGAAGTATCCGATCACCTCGGCAGCCTTACCTTACATTCGTAGGAGAAATTCGAACTAACTGTCTTGCCTCGAGATCCCCAGAAGGAAGAAGAGGAAAAGGAGATATTAAAAGCTATTGACGAGAAAGCCAAGGGCAACCTCACGCTCAAACTGAGACTATTGGCCCTTTACAATTATTCAGTCATTGAAAGCGAGCAAACAGACCGAATGACATTGGATATTGACTTGGTCGACATGAAATATAAACAATTAGCTGTCCCATTAATCCAAAGAGTAATTCAATCACTTACTGCTCCTTGATGAGTCTAACTTCCCTCAGACAAATGAAGTTATCAACGGGAAACCACTTTTCAACCTTGATTTGTATAAATACGAAAAATATTTGCCTTCAGCGGAATTAAATAAGAAAGAAGAGCTTTTTGCCAGAGATCCAAAGCCAATAACAGACTATTGGTATAAGGCCCTTAAGAATAATAGCTTCCTTGGTATAAATCCCTTTGGACTCAGTGCATTTAATCTTTTCTGTAGGCAAAAAGATAAAAGCTGCTGATATCGAGCCACTCCAGGCGCTGAGGATCATTGAATATGTGCCTTCGAATAGCATCGACAACCCTTACGACTTTGCGCTTAAATTCCAATTCGCTCCGAATGATTATTTCGAAAATATTGAGATAGTCAAGCGGTTCTATATGATAGATGAGCATGAAGCGCTGAAAACCGACTGCACGAAAGTGAATTGGAAGCCGGGGAAAGACATTACTCGCATGGAGATCAAAAAGACGCAAAAGAATAAGAAAACTGGCGCAACGAGAACGATCGACAGGATTGTGGACAAGGACAGTTTCTTCACATTTTTCAGGTCAATGGAGAGTAAGGAATGGGTTGAGGATGAAGATGAGGAGGAAAATGTAGAGGTAATGAATTCAGTGCTTGAGGGGTTTGTAATTTGAGTATTTGTTTAGGTCGATAGTCTAAAGCGCCATGTGGATATCGCGTTCGCTATCGCTGAGGAAGTACTGCCGTATTCAAATGAATATTACTTGGGTGTCAGAAGGGAAAACGCTTCGGGATTAACGAAAAATCTGTCCCCAATTGATGAAGATGATGAGGAAGATGATATTAGATTGTCCAAGGGTAAAAAATAATTTGTGGGGTAATTAGATTTCGGTGTTTGTTTTTATTGTAACAAATCATAGCGATCAAGCTGTAATTTCAAGTAAAGAAAATAAAAATCTAAAAATATATAGTGAAAGCTGAGGAAATTGAGGTCTTGAAGTGTTAATGCTTTGTTTTTTACTAATTTTTATCATTTCTTTCTTTGTAAGTCAGATTTGGGACTAAATCGAATTGTGTAATGCTTGAGTTCGTGTTTAGATCATGTTTTCTTCTTTCTCCTTTCTAAGGGTCTCATGGTCGATTCAAAAATTTGAGATTAATCACCTTGTGGTATAGAGAATCAAAAGTGAATCATACAAAACCGAAATGCAAAAGGCGGTTCATAATGAGCTTCTGCGCTGACAAGACAGGTTAAAACGATTGGCGGAATATACTTCAAAGTTAATCAAGTTTAAACTTGAGGTATTTTTATGCAAACCACATATGGTCATCCTGAATTCACTTACATTAACTACATCTAGCAGGATATCTGTTCATCACTGATGAAACAAATATTTGAAATGATGGCCATTATTCGACATGTGTTTTTCTAGAATATTGTATGTGTGGAAGATGTTGATACGAGAAAATTGACCTGTCAGCTATAACTAGCCTGCACGACAAGCTCCGCTATCATTGTTGATATTCAATGATGACGAATAAGCCGGGAAAAGAGTATCTCAAGTTTTTATATGATTTTTTTAAAGCTCTTGACTCGAATTTTCGTTGATTCTTCGAACTACAGCGTTTTATCTCTTCCTACTCTCACGAAATCATGTTCTATAGTGTAGTGTCCAGATTTATCATCTCTCATATTAGGCATAGCTCTCAATTTTACTCCGTTATTTCCTTATTCTAAGATCGAAACTCGAATCAAACAAATCTTATTTCTTTATATGCATTTGTGTTCGAAAAGTCTGCAATTTCCACTCTTTATTAATTATCAAACTTCTTTTCTTTCAACCTGATAATCATTGTGTTCTCTTTCAATAGTATCAATACCAAAATAAGGTTTTTAATTTCAATCAATCAACTTAAAGTTTGTTTGGTATTGCGATTCTTTTCTGTAAAACTCAGGCCTCTCTCTGTATCCATGATTGCTTCGATCAAAATATCACTGTCCAGAGGGCTGGCAACAAAATATTTTATTCTCACAGAATTTTTCCCCACTTGAAAATTTATTCCAAACGACTCTCCTTTCTAATATCAATACTTGTTAGTTCAAGATACCCTTTTCCCACGACTCGAATTAAGAAAGTATTAATTTAGATCAATTTTAGAATTTGAACTTATAAAATTCATGGAATTTTTACGTGCTAAATTCTTATCTGAGAAGAAAGTTAATATTTTCTTTAATTTGAATGGGCTTCGATAAACGAACCCACATACATCAGAATCGCATGCAGCCGTACCAACCTTCGTATTCAGGCTTCCTCTCACCTCAATGCCCACTAGTAATCGACTCTCTGACTTCATTAGGCGCTTTTTCCGAGAAAACTGGTCTCTTAGTCAAATGTTAATTTCTGCTGATGCCTTAAATAACTCATTCACAGTGATTGATTTAAAAATTTAAAATTGACTTGAGTAATTAATGTTTTTGGTTGGCGAATAATCCACAGACGCTTATGTGTATAGGTTTTAGAATCCAGAATCGCAAATAATTATACAAAAATTAGATCCGAGCAAATTCTGAGAGAAAAATGAACCAAACTTCGCCAGATCTCAGTATTAGAACGACTCTCAGCGAGGAATTGACCTACAGCAAAACGCGACCAAAAACGCTCAGCCGTTTCTCCCAAAAATCGCAATTCGACGACAATCTAATCGAAGGTAGCACAGAATGCGACTCAACATGCTCAATTTCTGAGCTCTCTGGCCGCTTCCCCTCACAGTCCGAGCTTTTCGTGTCAAAAGAAAACTCAATCAATGTAAATACATGGGAAAAAATATACGAAAGAGTCGATGCATTTCTCGATAAAGTCAATTGCAATATAGTCTCTCCTTCTCCGGCTCTTCATTCCCGCGTATTTAATCGCGTGAACGTTAAAGCAGTTTCCGTTGTGGTCGCTCAAACGAGATATACAGACTGCTCATCTCCGCTTGTGTGCGGCTCACCACTTTTGCTAAAAAATACGTCGAAGAGCGAAAAGTTGCCGGGACAGACCGATAGCAATGAGGAAGTTAAGCAGAATTTGACAAATTCGCCTCCGCTTTCATTGAATAAGGAATCATCGGTTTTGATGAGACGGAGAAATTTACTGAAGCTGGAGAGGTCTAATTCATTCAATTGCTAACTAAAATTCGCCAATTTTATTTTATTTTTCAAAAAATCTAAACAAAAACAACCAGCGACAAGGCCCATTCCAATGAAGAAGAGAGGTGGTCGCTTTCAGACTTGCATTTGTGCGAAATTTATAATTTTTTACAGTTTTAGTATCAAAGATGATTATCAAATAATTTGTTTTGATATATCTATATATTATACCAAGATAATTCCTTGTAATTTGCATCAGCATGTCTTCCTATGCAGTGCATTAATTCTTTTGCAAAATTTATTAATGAATGGTAATTATAATCATTGTCTTGGCTGACCTCTATTATCTTATTATTCTCAAGCAAAAAACTATTCGAATAAGGCTCTCCTGCATGCTTGACAGACATCAAGAGAGTTTACAAGCACTCAATACTTCTATCCGAGGTAGACATGAGGAATTGGGCTAATTCTTTCAATGAGTCTTGGCCTAATGAGTTTAGAATATATATTCGTTAAGGCTTGAATTCCTAATCAAAATTTATTTCAAGAGATAATCGCATTCTGCTGTCTCATTGAATCCAATGCATCCTTTAGAACCCGCAACTAAGCAGAAATACCAAGCTTTTGTCCAGGAATTCGAGCGCTCCAGGACAAATCTCTTCCAAAACGTCAAGGTGAGTAAACCCCTACTACTTCTCTTACGTGATCATTTCAGCCTCAGCTCGGAAGGAATAAAAGCATCGACCTCCTCCTAAATGCAGGAGGCAGTTCACCTCATTATGAAGGAGGAGCGAGGAAATTCTACCCTCCTCATCTAAATGACTCTGGTAAAGATGCAGTTCTGTGCAAATAGAGTAATATTAATATTAATCCAGTTCGACAGCTGGTCAGAGACCCGGAATATCCACCAGAAAAGCTCAGATCACCAACAGGGTTCAGCCCGAACCAGTCCAATCAGTCCTGCTTTCCGAAATCTCCAATGACTCTGAAAGATCTCAATCGCTCTCTGTGCAATTCGAATCATCATATCAATTGCAAACACACTGAGGTTGAGCCTCCTTCTAGTAAGAAAAAATACCAGGCAGCTAGTGGAGGAAATCAGCAAAATCCCAGTCATACAAACTCTTATACGCAGTTATGGCAAATGGAAAGGGAGTCGCATATGGGCTTTGCAAACAATCCAAACGAGAATTATATTTTATCGGTTGTAAACCAGGAAAACTTGCCGAAGAATTCGTATTCGCATCGGTTTCAGTACAAAAAGCTTATGTCAAACAAGGATACACATATAATGCAGCAATGGTATCGTGATAGAAAAACCCCATCGCCAACGAGATCTACGAATACGCTGCAGTCCAGAAGAGAATGGGTAGGCGTTCGCTCATTTAAAAACTCGAAATACTATGGAAGGAATGATTTCTATCCTCAGAGATATTCACCATCTCGCAATTCGAAGCAAAATTCCTATTATGGTAAGAAACAGCATGTTATGGCATACAATTAACAAATGGAATAGAATACGAAGAGGTTGAAACCTCGAAACGACGTACCCCGAGCCCAGGCGCAGGGGTCTCCTCGCGACCTGACAGCAAAGAGAATTCTTTTCGATCTCCGGTGAGTAATAGAAAGAACGCACCGGGGACACCTGAGCGAAATAAAGAAATGAAAGTAAATTCGCAGAAAATGGGTGTGTCACCGGCAGCGAATTACCTACAGAGCCAAAAGCACAATTTTTCCTATCCTCAGGCTTCTGGGCAATGGGTCGCGGGTCTGAGAAGCGACCAAATGAGCAATAACATCATTCTCGGGTCTGTCCTTAAAATTCAGAGAGCGTGGCGCAGGGCTTTGGAGTCTAGGAAATATAGAGCGTTGGATGCGCACCACTCCGGTGGGGCTTATAATACAGGAAGCTTCAGTGCAAAGAACAGGGAGTCACCGCAGCAAAGGACTCCTCCCAAGAAAACCGGGAAGCTGACAAGCCCACCTGGGAGTAACCAAACTGACCAGAAAATAAGTAATTAGTGCGATTTGGCAATAGAGGGTTAATTTTTTCATTTGTTAGGTGAGCTTCAATTGTTAGTAGAGCAGTTGACTTTCGAACTGCGGCTCGCGAATAAAAACATTACGTTTTTAAAGCATGAGAATGACAAATTGAAAGCTGATATGGAGACGATTGAAAACAATATGTAACTCAATTGATTGCAGAAGGTTGTTCTCACAATGAGTTAGGCAGACGAAGGTGGATGAGAAAATCGCAGTAGAGAAATTAAACAATAGTGAATTGGTCAACCAGTATGTGAATGTCGTGGAAACTCTCCTGGAAGAAAAAAAAGAGCTTTCTCAAAGGACTGAGAGGCTAACCTCTCAGATGAAAGAGGCTGAAGACATTATTAGGGCACAGAATGAGGTTAATACAATTACTTTATGTGCTTGGTGGAATAATTGTTTTTTCTTTGGAAAAAAAGGCGCTGATAAAGAACCAAAAAGAAATCGAAACTAAGATTAAAATCCAAGAAGAAAACAACCGCCTGCGCTCTCATTTGGATAGTATCCAAACTGAGATAAAGACTCTTAAACAAGAGCTTGCGCAAAGGGTACCACTGTCTATAGCTATCACAATTAACCTTCTTTGGTTTAGCCCAGCGAAGATGAAATTAACCTATACAAAGCTCGTTCTGAGGAATACGAGCAGAAAATACAAGAAATGAGCAAGAAGATGCAGGAGTACGAAGCAGCACTCGCAAAGAAAGGCACAAAAGTAAGCGCTATCCATCTGCAGGTTGAAGATTATTTCAAATTTATCAAGAAAAAGAAAACTACAAGTCAGGAAGGATCCCCAGAACCCAGCAGCGCAAGAGGAACGCCTCGAACCAGAAGCAAAGCGAATACTCCACCAGCAAGTTTATCCGACGAAGGCGACAAGCAAAAAAAAGAAAGTGCCAGATCTAAGGCCAGCGGAGGAGAGGAGTCTATCAAGGGCAGCAAGGTTCTTTCAGAGAAGCTATCGAAAGCCCAGGGCAGTCCAGAGAAACGGACATCTGTGAAGGAACCTTCAGCTGTGGAGAAGAAGCTTCCTTCATCAGGACTTTCGACTCCAGAGAAAAAATCATTTGATCAATCTCGAAAATCGTCAATTGCCTCTGTTGACGGCAAAGGTTCTCCTCCAGTCAAAGTTTCCAAAGAGAAGGACACTCCTCCGAAGAAAGGCGCTGTGGAGGGAGAGAAAAGCTCGAATAAAAGCACTCCGACTAGCAACAAAGCCAGAAAAACGATGAAAGAAAAGCCTTCAATTGACGAACTGCCTTTGCAAACGAAAAAACGCAGTGATTCTGTAACAGCCTCGACAATGGGTACGAAGACTATAACCAAAGGGTCACCAGGTTCGCAAAGTCAGAAGGCTGGTGGTGACTCTAAAGCGACGAAAGGTAGGTTTACTCATACATAATGAAAATAACAATTTTCAGAAGGAAAAACCAAGGCTAAAGACCCGACTAAGCCTAAAGATCCCACGAAGAAAAAGAAGAAGAAAAGCGTCGATGCGGTTACAGATCCAGAAAAACAAGAAGAGAACCAGGTGCAAGAGTTAGAGCAGTCTCCTGAAGCTCATGATGAAGGAACTCCTGAAATGTCGTTTGAGAAAAACAAATTTGAGGAAAAGAAGCATGAAGTTTCATTCTCGCAAGACCCAGAGTTTGAACCCATTGAAACACCGGGAGCTTCACACAACGTCAAAGAATTTTATTCATTTGGGTCTCCTGAGTCCAAAGGGCAGGCATTGGATCCTAGAAGAGAGCTACATCAAATTAAAAGACCTGAAGAAGGAGGTGTTTCTGAGGATACGAGTCTCAAAGAAGAAGAGTTTGATAAAATGGAGGAGATTCATGGTAATATCATTAAATTTCGTGACAGTAGCTGACTTTTCATGGTATAGATGATATGATGAACAGGTTTGGGAAGTTCTTTTCAAAAGTCGATGAAGGACTATCACTGAAGCATTTGGAAGAAGACGAAGAGAAGTACAATGATGCATGAACAGAATAAATGTAATCGTCTTGCATTACCGGCAAGTCTTCTGTGTTTTTCTTACATCTTCGGCAGATCGTAAAGAGTTAGGATAGCTAATATGATAGTTGGTTGGACTAGTTTTGCTCTAATTGATTTTAACTGAGTTTTCTTTTTCATAATTTTTTGATTACTTGAAATTCATTTTCATCGAGAGAGAATTTTGATTATTTTACTGAAAAGCCTTGCTCATCTAAGTTCCTAATCGCTGGTTTTCTGTCCAGAAATCTTTTATTGGATTTTTTAGTTTACTAGTCTAGAGTCTTATGCGAAAAATATACTGGGCAAGAGAGCTTGTCTCTTTGTATTTCCATTTTTTTTTTATTCTGCGTCAAACAACTCATCCATCGTGCATGAGGCTGTTTGTACTATGCAAGGAAGAAATGAAATATATACATGAAATATATACATGAAATGAGACAATGTAATTTGGTTTTTATAAAATTAGTGTCATTTCGACACCACGATCGCTTCTGATTCGAAGCATAATTTTTTTTATCAGTTAACAGATTTTTCTTCCTTGTCAAGCCCAGAAGATAAAAAAAAAAATAGGAGAGAAACCTCTCCGACCCCACCTAATGAGGTCAAGCGTCCCACTTTTTGTGCAGTTTGCGAGATTCTCGTGGGTATTGGAAGCCAAGCATTCCCATACTGGTGGCTTCACTTAGACTCAAAGTCTGCTTTTTCTTCTTCTGCTGCTTTGAGCACTTTCCCTTGGAGTTCACCGACTTCACTGAGAGAACATCCTCATCAGGAATTGAAGTGAGCGTAGTCGATGGTGAGTAACCGGTTGTAGAAGTCGCGGTCTTCACAGCTGTTTTCTCTTCCTTTTTCTTGAGCTTCAGCTGAGGGAGTGGGAAGTACATCTTGTAGGTGTAAAAGTCAAAGAAATTCTTTTCCATCTTGGCTTAGTTAAGGATAATTGATAAGATTATACTTGAAATGAGCGATTTGCAACTTAAGTATTCGCACCTCATCGATCAAATCTGATCAGATAAATTGAACTCTCTAATAGTCAGCAACAGTTCTTTCTTGAATGATGGATAGAATTCAGTCATGGGACGAATGGACCTCTTGCCAGGCTTTAACTCATACAGATATCTCGGGAGTTTTTGCTGATTGTCCATCATTAGACGTCATGCAAAGTGGATTTTTACTGAAGGCTATTTTAATTTGGAAGGAGAATTATTTTCTGATCGGGCGGCTAGAGAGTTTCTTGTTGGCGTAACCGACCAACAGAAATTGTCTATCCATGCAATCCAGGCTTCAACTATCATATCTATGGTGACTCTTTGAAAAGCAATAGCTGCCAACAGTAAGAATAGCAAGAATCAAAAAACTGATGTTCATGAACTAATCTCATTCATCGACTTCATAGTCATCTTTTCTATTCCCATTCTGCTTTTCAAAAGCCTCTCAATCCCAAGATCTGAGTAATTTTGAAGGCTCAAATCTATTAGAAGCATGAAACTCTTCAATGCTGAGTTTTTTTCTAGAGCCTAAATTTGCTATTTTATGAACATATCGCTGAATTTTTGAACAATTTCCTATTACTTTTGAAGACTTGGGAAGCTGCTATAGCATTCTCAGCTGTAACTGTATATAATTTCTAAAAACCACATATATTAAGAGCAAACTCATAAGGCACGATTAGCTTTAAACTTCCAAATGTATGTCTTTTCAATGTATTTTTATTTTTCATCGAAGAAATTTTTCTTCGCAATCTCAAAAATGACTTTTGAGTGTCTGCTTCCAGTGTTCAGCACCATCGAGGCGAACACTCCTTCGGTATTCGTAATAGAATCATCACCTACATTCTTCACCAGCAATCTATAGGGATGATCAAGCTCTACCGCTCTTCCTTTATCCATTACAAGAACCTTGTCATAGTTCGCTACCGTTGATAATCTATGCGCAATTGTGAAAATAGTTGAATCTTTAAACTTTTCCATGATCTTTTGCTGAATGAAATTATCCGTCACGAAATCTATGTTCGCGGTGGCCTCATCTAACGCAAGAATCTTATTTTTCTGCAGAAGAGTGCGAGCAAGGCACATCAGCTGCTTCTGTCCAACAGATAAAGCTGATACCTCATTACTGATATTAGTTTCGAGTCCTTTAGGAAGGGAGGAAACAGTTCTCCACAGCTTCGTTTCCTTCAGCACACTAATAATCTCCTCGTCAGTATACCTATTGAATGGATCCAGGTTGCTTTTGACTGTTCCAGTAAAGACAAAGGGACTCTGCGGGATTATTGAGATACTCTTCCTCAGTGTGTGCAATCCAACTTTAGAGATATCAACTCCATCAATTATGATGCTCGAGTCAGGAACAGCTTCGTTATCGATCTCAACCATTCTGAACAAAGCCTGTAGAATGGAGGATTTACCAGCGCCGGTCCGTCCAACGCATCCGATTTTTTCTCCTGGTTTGACAGAGAAAGTCAATCCTTTCAGCACATGATCAGTGTTCTGACGGTACTTCATATATATGTTATTGAAAGCAACTTCTCCTTGAAATGGCCATGGAGGACTCTGGTCAGTGAGATGCTTATCAATCGGTTGGATAAGCGGGGCTTCTTGTGGAATTTCGGTATATGCTTTGAGTCTTGCTGCACTGGACATCTGCATTGTGAGGTCCAGGGCCCCTCGTATTGCTGATTGGAGGTTATTTGTCAGGACGAGAATGTATACGGCGATCAAACCGACGGTTGCAGCTTCGGGCTGGACATAGAAAATCAAGATTGCAATGCAGATGCAAGCGAATAATCCGATGATCATGTCGCAATAGAATCCGATGATTCTGGCTGTGTCGTAAAAATAGTTGAAAGCTCTGCAATTCATGTTAAGAGTCCGGATGAATTCTTTATTAAAGGCCTCTCTCTGATGATAAGCTCTGATGGACACCAGTCCCGATAACGTTGTCGAGAATAGCGCGTAGATGGGACTTCTCGTCACGAGCTCTAATCCTCTGCCTTCGATATATGGCCGTTTAAACGAATGTGCTATCGTCACTGTCACTAATATTAAGATGGCTACTGGGAGTATTAGCCACGGGACGAAGTAGCACATAGCAATGAATATTGCAGCCACATAAAACACCGCATCGAACACCTCATTCTGGACGTCCAAAATCCGTCTATCCAGCACGCCCATGTCAAGTGAGAAGCGACTAAGTATTCTTCCGGCTGGATTTGTATCAAAAAACTCGACTTTGGCGCCTATGACTCGATGAAGGGCCTTTCGAAAGATATTTGACGCGATTTTAATCGCAAAGTCAACAAAGAGTTTTTCACGCAAGCAGAGCAACACGAAAAACCCAGCAATAAGGCATCCCAGCACTTTCATTGAGAATTCTGGAGTCCAATCGCCGTCCGTCCAATTACTGATGAGCTTCGTGTAAAGAATGTATAGACTCTCCATTGTGATGAAAGTCAATATCAAAGTAACGATGCGGAAGCCGGATCCTACGCTCCTCAAGTAATACCAAAAGATTCTCAGATTGGCAGACTCATCTTGCTCTTTCGTAATGAGCTTCCCTCCTTCTTCCTCCTTTGGAGTAAGCATACTTGCATCTTCTGCGTCTTGTTCTTCTTCAACCGTGTCTAATTCCTTTTGGATATCTTGAATTGAATGTGACATGCTGCGGCATTCTTGATCAGATATGGACTCCTGAGACGTTAAAAATATATCTGACTCCCCTGCGGATCTCCCTGCATTTCTTTTGAACATGGAGAGGACGCTGGGGTCTTGCTTTACAATTTCTTCCAAAGTTCCCTGCGTTTTAATCTTTCCGTCTTCTAGCACGATAATCTTGTCAGCTTCTCGAGCGAAGTGCACTTGATGTGTCGCTAATATAACCGTTTTGTCTCTCAATACTCCTCTAATCGCTTTCTTAAACAAATCTTTGGCCACTTTAGTGTCAACCGCGCTGAGAGGATCGTCTAGAAGGTAAATATCAGCATCTGAATAGAGAGCTCTGGCCAGCGATGTTCTCGCCTTTTGTCCGCCGGAGAGATTTATCCCTCTCTCCCCAATTTCAGTGAGATCGCCGTTGGCGAACTCTTTGAAATCGTCCAGAAGGCAGCAAGCTTCTACAATTCTTCGGAATTTGGCTTCATCATAGGGTTTTCCGAAGAGAATGTTACTTCTGACTGTGCCAGGGAAAATGACAACTTCTTGCTCAACGTAAGCGAGGCTGCCTGAGAATCTCAGAGATCCCATGGTTTTCGGGACCTCATTGAGGAAGGTCATCAAAGTCGTTGACTTCCCGGAGCCCACGCTGCCGATAAGCGCACATAATGTGCCTTTTTGCACAGAAAATGTGAGATTCTTAAGAGTCGGTTTCTCGAAATTTTGAGGTATTTGCTGGTCGCCCTGATTGTCGCTCCAAAAAGCGGAGAAGTTTTTGAATTCTACACCATTCGCTTTATCTTTAGGCTCTCGAATCTTCACGCTTTCGGGCTCCTTGACCTCGAGAAGTCGGATAATTCTCCCAAACGTGAGACGCAACTCAATGATTAACTTGAGCGACAACATGAGATATCCAACAGCAACAGAATTTAAGAAGCTTAGCATCATAATCGTCGCATACACTTGACTCGCTTTTAGAGTGCCTCCTCCCATTAAGTAGTAAGTAACGAAAATGACAAAACTGCCGAGTGCGGGGAAAGATCTCGCCATCAAGTGACCTCCGAAATAATCCGTGTAACCAAATCTTCTTAACAGCTTCGCTTCCTCATTTCTTGTCTTTGTGATTGAAGCTTCAAATTGATCATCCCAAGCGTTCATCTTCAGAATACGAATCCCGTGAACCATTTCGTTTGTTAACTTGAGTCTGTCATCAGTCACGGTGTTTTTATTGGTGAGATAATGTCCACCCAGGTTAGAGATATTGTACTGTGCGATCCAGATAAGGAGTAGTAGGACCATCCCAGAAATACATGCGGCTCCCATAAAACTCCATAAAATTGCCATCGCTCCGGCTAACAAGAACGGGGCAATGGTCCCGCCATAGAGATTGAAGATCGCGGTTTCCATGCTATTCAAATCGTTGGCGACGATATTCAGGGTCTGCCCAATACTGATCTGGCTGATGGAATAATGGCTGAGTCTCGTGATCTTTCGATATATCAGCCCGATTAATGAAGGCTTGAGTTGGCTGATGAACCTATATCCTTGAGCGCTCGTGTCGTGAAACCCATAAATACTGAGAATGATCACAAAAAAGAGGCATCCACCCCAGAGATAGATCTCTCCGGTTTTTTGTTGCTCTAAGCATTCTATGACTTTGCTTAAAAACAGCGAATATAAGAGTTTTGACACGCACATTACAATGTAACTCGCTTGTTCCTTGAGAATCCTACCTCTAAACACCCGGAGAATAGGCCAGAAGAGAGATGGTGTCTTATGCTTTTTGCGGTAATGCTGATATTCAGTTTCAAGCTCAACCACTTTGTGTTGGACTTCTTCGGTCTTACCTAGTAAAGGTAAATCTTCGAGCCTCATCTCTCGATTGGAGACCTGTTTTTGCGTACTATTGATATTTTTAATCGCATATGAATAATGGAGCGCCGTGATTCCAGAGGCTTTCTCATAATTGGTAGGATTAGGACTGACTTGGTCGTCATATTCGTATTGCATGGCTTTGTCATGGCTGGAAGAGCGCGTCAAGCCTTTTTCCTCCTTGAGTTGATCCTTGGTTTCAGGATCAGATCCAATATTCAAAATTTCAGAGTCATTAGAGGTTCCAAGGGCTAAAAGAAGCGACGATTCTTCTGGCTGGAAAGAATCGTCGCTCATATCTTGAGAATAACCTTTTTTCATGTATGAACTGCGTTATTTTTTTTGCTTGTAATAATACGTTTAGTACATGTTATAACACAATAAATGAGTTAATTATTTCTTTGCAGTTTTTAAAATCCGTTTTCAGACGAATTCAGATTGGCATTGCAGAAATAAAATAAAACTTAGTCATTTCAAAAATTTCAAAAAGCTTTCTGCTGAAGGTTCTTGATTTCGAGCAAAGGATGTTTTCAGAGTTTCAGAAAATTTCAGAGTGGCTATTACGGTTCTCTGAAATCTTCATATCAGGCTCTTTTATTTGAGGACTTACTGATGTTATTACTATTGGTCGACATGTTTTTCAAGGCCGACGGATATATATGGTTATTCTTTATCTATTCATGATAGAAGTAGGCTAATTACGTTGACTTGGCTCTACCTCATGAGAATTTTATAAAAATCGTCAATCTGAAGCTATTAGGGAGAAAGTCAGCGGTTAAGAAGAAGAGGATAGAAATAGTCGATAAAACGAGAGGGAAAACTGCATCTAAAGGATTGAAAAGGTAAACATCGTACATACTATTGCTGCCTTAAAAAAGAAAGAGACTCAGTTTTATCTCAACCGTTACTATCTCACAGCCGCAACGGATACCATGGAAATGGTGCTCGAATCAGTCGTTATCAAAGAAAGGATTTCAAGTTCTTATATTGAGGAATTCCAATTCGATTGAATTGATACTGACTCAATCGCAACCTCTTATCGTATATGACGGGATTATGATATTTGATGGTTTCAGATTCGTCTGAAAAATGAAGCTGAATAGGCTTTGTATCATAAAAGTAAAATAAAGTCTAATTCCAATTTCTTAATTCTGAAAACTTCGCGTTGACCTAAGCTAACTTTTACATGTATTGGGTGGAATTAAATCTCATTTGGTATTCAATGCCAAGTTTTATACTACTTTTTGGTGGTCTTCCTGTTTTGTCTCGGTAATATTAGTTTTGCATTCATTTTAGAAGCTTCTTTTTGAGTGATCTCGAGGCTTTTTATTCGAAAAGTTGTAATGCAGCACGAAAATCTTGAAGAGTTTCTTATAGCG
>ENA-UOTX01001434-UOTX01001434.1-compost-metagenome-genome-assembly--contig:-NODE-1434-length-17788-cov-23.615776_pt1 | contig 17788 bp, 12 predicted proteins | sample MGYA00238143_ERZ746982 | MGnify/ENA primary metagenome ERZ746982 (study PRJEB28758, sample SAMN06268862) | compost metagenome | isolation source: single cell | place: USA: California, Emeryville, Joint... | reverse complement strand
CGCCGTAAGAACGATCCTCGAACTGATAGTTGATAAAAGAGAAGCCCAGAAGCAACAGTAATAGCACGATGAAAAAACTGCCTAGTCCAGAAATTATCTCAACGATCATTCGTATTATCGATCCTAATGTCATTCATTATACTACTATGAAAATAATTGAGATTCTACTTGTCCGTTCAAAAAGCCTGAGGCAAGAAATAACTTTAAAAAATCCAAAAAGCAGTGCGAAGGAAGTTATCCAGGCTTTGAGATTCAGGTCATCGTTCGTCCAAACCACAATATGCATAGCAATCCTCGTACTCGCTGCAGCTAAATCAACCAAATTCCAGTAATCTTTAACATACATTTCATAGCAACTTAAGCATTGAGCTAGCTCGTAAAGCAGCAACAGTGCTGCAAGGACAAAATCAGTGATTTCAACACCAAGGTGAGGCTCATGGAGAAGTGCATAGGCAGAAAAAAATACCATCGTGATGCAATAAAAGAAAGAAACAGCGTAAATATAGCCTCGAGAGATTTGCCAGCCATAGGCGATAATCGTCCTCACAGCCTTGGTTTGAAAAATTTCGTCTGTGTTTAGTCCTTGCAATATTTCCATCAAAAACAGCAATTGTAGGGACCCTGGTTGGAACTCGAATGGGATTCGAAAATACTTCATACGGATGATTTCAGTGCCACGAGTGTCGATCCTAGGGAGAATATCTTTAAAATCTTCTGCCATTGCATCAGTGGAGTCGAGGCATACAAACAATTTTTTTGTTGGAGACTTGATTCTTCCAAAGCTAGGAATAAGTGCTTGAACATTGCTGGAAGGAGTGTCCATGACTGCGTTCAAGAATAATGCTACGTTATGATTATCCATTTGAATAATTTTAAAAAGCGAGTCTGACATAAATCTGAGCACTTGATCATGTAAACGAGATTTCTGAAACAAGTATTCTGACTCAGCGAGTAGGGCATTGATACGTGCACTGTCTCGGGTCGCGCAGTGAGTTAAATAATATAAGGGCGTCTTGAGGCTTCTATCTGGGAAGTAACGGACTTCAGCCTCAATGCATTTTTTTATGTAAGCAATGTTATTGGATTCCCGCATTGAGCAAAGATGGAATAAGTTCACACCGGAAGGCATAATTTTCAATTCTCGGTATTTGCCTATAAGTTCGCAGGCTGCTTGAACTTCTTTTTTCAGGATTAGACTGGTGATTTGCTTAAAAATCATTTTCTTGAAAATCAGATGATCTTCCTTAGCATCATAGAAATGATTTTCTTTTAATTAGATTTTGGGTTAGGAGTGCTCGTGGTGAAAATAAGAAGATACCAGAAACAGTGATCTTCTTTGTGCATAGCATGTTTCTGACCATTCCTACAGTGTTGTCTCTTGACGCAGTCACCACGGTAAGTGAGTCCTGTGATATAATTATGCTATTGATGGAGTCTATTTAACAATATACGGTTAGATAAGAAAAATATTTGATTATTACCTGTATGCAAATTCTCGAATCGGTGTGTTTTGGTTTTTAAGTGCAAACCATACACTCCGATGGTCCTGTCATTGGATCCTGTCCAGAAAAACTGTCCATCAGCTGAGACTGTCACACATAGGATCCAATCTATCGTAGACAAATAGCGATGGGTTATGTAGTTTTAATTAAAGTATATTGAAACCAACCATCATGGACGTCGACTATTCTGTGATAAAGCATTTTTTTCTCGACGTCTGCTATGCAAATAGATCGATCACAGCTGCATGAGATCAAATAACGCTCATTCGGAGTAACCGCGAGCCCAAGAATCCAATCTAACTCACAAAATTTTGAGCGAGTTAAAGTTAGAATTTCTAACAATGATTCACCTCCGTGAAAGTTATCCATGTTCCAGAGTTCAATTCGTTTCTCGTAGTTCCATAGTCTGTACTCATCTTTCATCGTGCTGAATGCAAACCATGAATTTGAAGCTGGCATCGTCATTGCGCATATAGTGGCTTAAAACGTTTTATATCGAGTAAACGGACTATGAACTGAAATAAAAAATGTTACTCCCTATCGGAGAAAATTTGGTGACTGTTTTCTCCTTCAATTTAATAACCGCTATATAGCTCTCTTTTCCCGCCGTAACGATAGCATCTCTGGCTTTGGTTTCTTGAATGGCAATAACTTTAGCTGTTTCATGAAAAAATTTTCATTTTGTCTATTAATGGTTTGCATGGATTAAAGTATACCAGAATGCACCACTCCAAAATCATATTCCAATCCAAAGCTTTCAGCTATCAAATTCCACATTTTGATGTCACCGTTTTCGCCTCCTGAATATAAAATTCCATCGTTTCCTGAGAAAGTTACAGCTGTAACTCCTCCTTCACTGATATGAATATTTTTCAACAATTATAAGTGTTTACCTCTGTGTGCCTCAGTGAATTTATGAATAGGGGTTTTATTTTCCATCCAGTAAATAACAATGTTTCCATCTCTGGAGCCTGCTGCGACCCAATTTTGGAAGTCTTTCGTCGCAGCCAGACAATTCACCCAATCTTTCAAGAATTACAGGATAGCTTTATTAACAATGATCTGTTTTGTGTACCATTAAAGTCATGAAAATTTTCAGACAGTGCTTGCTCCCTACCGAGGTCAATCAAAGATACAATATTATCGTCAGCGCAGCTAATGATAAATCGGTTGTTTCTTGACACCACAAGCCCTCTGGCCCATCCTTGAAGCAAAGAAAGCTTGAGTCATTAAAAAGTTGTATTGATCCGCTTACCTCTGTGAACTTTGTCAAAAGTATGAATATGCTGGAGTTTCACGCAATCATAGATGTAAATGTTTCCTTCACGACCAATAGAGGTAATGAAATGCTCATTTGACATGACCGCCAATTTGATAACAATTGCTAGTAGAAACAACAAGAATTGCATAATCTGTGAAAGCGGCTATTATTTGATTACTTGAATGCATTTTCTCAAATTTTTTGAGAACTTTTCGAGTCACGATGTCAGTGATGGTCACGCTCTTATCAGCACTACATGATACAACCAGCTTGTCATCCTTTATCAATTGCACAGAATAGATTGTGTCTGGAATAAACCGCAGTCATGGTTAATTTTCTTTAACCCATCAAGTAGTTTACTTGTATGGATAAAATCTAAACTGTCGACTTTGGTTTTATTCCGCAGGTCAAACACACCAATAGTCTTATCAGCAGAACCCGTATAAAGAAGAGTTTGGTCTTTTGTCAATGTCATCCCCAATATACATTCTATATATGCCCATAGATCAGAAAAGGACGATTTGAATAAATCTTTGCCTTTATGAGCTTTTTCAAAGACATGAGTCACTGCTTCCTTTTCTCTCTCAATCATATAGATTTTCCCACTCTCTGTGCCTGCTAGTATTTTAGTCCCATCAGCGGTAATGATAACACATCGCAGCTCTATCATCTAATCAAATGATTTTCTCCAACATATATCTACCTTCTGGTTGGATACTCAGAGTGTAGATGAGCTCTCTCTTTCGAAAATTAAGCACTGCGATTTTTGACGAAGAGCCACAGAGTGCAACATACTCATCTTTGCCATCAATTGCAATATCCCTGATAGCTCCTAATGCCACGATTGTTGTTGATAGCACTGAAAATGCACAGAGGTCTTACCCAATTCATTTACAACAAACTGCTTTTTAATTTCGCCCGTGATTGTTTCTGTGACTGCTACTATACCATCTTCTCCTGCAGAGAGGCAAAATCTACTGTCTGAGGTGACTGCTACTGCTAATACAGGTTCTATCGATGAAATATGCTATTAATTTGAATTGGAATGATTTTACTTTGATGACATTCGATTTTCTTCTGAAGTTTTTCAAGCGAAATTTCTTCGTCCAACTGTTGGTCGAGAGCTTTTACCGTAAGATCTTCAACTGCATTAGTACCGTCTCTCTTGCTTTTGAGTGAACCTATCAAGCTTGATTTTTTCTTTCTGTTTGGCGTCTGCATTTTTTATTTGATATTGCTGCTTCTAATACTAAATCCTTAAGATTTGATTTCTGGCTAATGATTAACTTATTAGGTTTAATTTGACAAGAGAAAAGCATATCAAAGACTATAATACCAAGGGTTGTCTAACTTCATCATGATGTAATTGTGCCTTGAATGGACGCCTTTGTCTTTTACCAATTGTATATAATAAAGAAAATCTGGGGTAAACACAAAATAGTAAGTAGGATGATCACTGCTTATAATACAGAAGGGAGAATCGGGTTTTACAGAGATGACAAATCTCAAGCTTGTTTTGTTCAAGCGCCAATCAATGAAAATATTTTAAGTTTTTTTGGCTTTTTTCTGAGGTTCTAAAGAAAAAAACGACTTACACTGCCTCTCATATCTTACAAATATCACTTGAGTGATTTGAAGAATACACACTGGGACGCCCTGTTGACAAGAAAACTAAGGCGACTTGCCTGTCAATTACTTTTTCTCCCTTGTATAGCATGATTGTGATTTCTTGTCTTAATTACTTGCCATTTATAAATTGACTTGATATTAGAAACTTTCACTAAAGTGATCCATCTTTCTCTCAATAACCTGAAACTTTATACTAAAACAGCGACTACCCTGAAGATAGTGATCAGTCTACTCTAACGATGTAGATGAAGAAAAATTACTATATTATACCAATGACTCTTCAAAGTGGACAAGGAGAAGAGACTCAATTGTGATCACTTACTAGCGGATACTTAAATTTCTGAGAATTAATTCAGGTTAGTAATCATAATTTCTTAATTAAGGCATGCAATCAGTTTTTTATAATTGAATTTTTAAAATTTACTCAATTCGTAATCAAAATGTTTTGAATGTTGTGTAGAGGTAAAATTTGAATTGACCGCTTTGAATTTGTAATAGGAAAATAGAAAAAACAATAGAAGTACGTGGTATTTTGTTATTTTATAAAGATATTGTTTTTCGGTAAAGCAAATAACATCTGGACATCGAAAAAAATATTTGTTGATTTCGGTAACTCAGTTATATTGAAAAAGCTGTTATCAATCAGGTATTAGGTACATCTTGATTGATGAGAATTGCCTTCCTTTGAAAGTTTCCATATAAAAATACTTGGTATCGACTTTTTAAACATTAGTATGAGATGTGAGCAGAAACAGGTTTAACAATAACATAGATTAAAGCTTGCTATGGAACAAGCCAGCAAAAGCAATTAATCTCATAACCAGAACATTAAGAGCTTCATTAAGATAAACGCAAAGAAGTCCTTAGGGCAAAAGAATGAGATTATGTGCGAAGTTGGTCAGGCTTTATAAAAAGCGTATTGCTCTCTACAATAGCATGCAACAAAATTATTTTCGTCATTAATGTAATATTAGTCGATTGTGAGATTATATCACCTTATGCTTTAGAAATGTCCCTCGTTCTAAGTGAAAAATTACAAAGCTAAGGTCGGATTCACTATTTTCTTAAGTTGAGATGTGAATATTTTTCAAGAGAGAATTCACATGACCAACATTCTCGATTCAAGAAGAAACAAGCAAATGGATTCCGCTTACTCAGAAAGAGGATCCAAAACAGTTTAGAAATACAAGCAAATAAAATATCCATCTCTCTCTCGCGGGCGATAAACAAGATTACAGAATCACAACTAAGATTATTTGATCACAGCTGCTACTTGCTTTTATACTAAGCAATGTCATCAACTATTAAACATTGAATCCATTTCTATTTCTAGGAGCACGTATCGACAGCCTGGAGATAAGCTGGAAAACACATACACAAGATGAACTTATAGATGAGGTTCATTGAAATAATAAAGGAAGTTAGATTAGATGTTGCTGGATCCTCTGAATAAATCTCTAAATAAAATCTTTATATAGAAACTCAGCATCCACCGAATTAGAAACATGCCTTCTTCAAAACAACTGTCGAATAATCTTTTTTGCCTAGAGACTCTAAGCAGAAATGGCTATTGAAAACTATCTCAAACCACATTATTGAGCTTAACAATTACTCCACATTTTTCAGATAAATACTCAAAAAAACTGATAAAGAGCTGTCTTCAACTAATACACATAGCTAGTGAGATCTCTGGTTACCTCAGAGCGTTCGGTGAGTCGTGGAATGCAAAACTTGCAGGCGCGAATTGCTCTGCGCTATTTCGTAAAATCTCTTCGTGGTATTTCTGTTTGCAAATATTATTCTGTGATTAATTCCAGAAAAAATTATTTGATCTCGAAGCACAATTCTTCATTCCATATTCTTCCAAAAAATCTGGCGATGTGCGAATCTGGAAAAATCACAACTAAAAAAAATCGAATTTACAAGAACTCAAGAACTCGCAGAAATTCTGCAGCCTCAATAATATTGCTCCGGGTGGCTTGGCTTAGAAAAAACCATATAATATTGAATTTGAATTAGGTCTAGACCAAATTAAACACCTCTTGAATCCTTAAATCTAAGTGTTTTCTCCCAGAGTCTCTCGAAAATACAGGAACGTTTCAAATCTTATTTGTATATTACTAATAATAGTCGACAAAATTTGCTTAGTTCAGCCTCAGCCCATTCATCACTCATTAGAAAAAAGCTTTCCGAAGTCTTTAATAAATAGCATAGAGTAAAACTCAGTTACTAAAGAAGATTGCATACCACTAATTCATTCATATTCTCAATAATGATTCCTACTTCGCGAGAGATATAACGTTGCGAAAAATCTACTTTAGCGCTATCAAAAGACTTCTTAAATGCGCTTTAACAAATTGAGAAGGATTAACATAATATATAACTAAATATGGACCGAGTCCCCATTATTACGAGGTTTCAGAGGTTAGGAACAATGACGAACAATCTTGCGATCAGAGATTTTCCGGAACACGAAGGAGTAGCATTCTTTAAACTTACGGCCTTCTCTTTTTCGTATTTCTCCGGAGGGGAATCAGCTTTTATTACACGTTTTGGTAGGATAATGCCAACTGTTCTCTTTTCTTCCATAGCAATATTCAGTGGCAATAAGAAATTTAATTAAATGAAAAAAGAATTTCTTGAAATATAATGCTCAAGGTCTTTAATCTAAAATTGAATCAAACGAGAATTAATTTCCCACAAATTAATCTTATGAAAAGCATTAACACAGACGTTCTTGCCTTCTTCCACAGCTTGCAGGTTTCCAAGGAGACGTTGAGTGATCATGAGTCTCCTGACAATCCTTACATTTCCAGATCGGAAATGATCAAAACTTGCTCACAAAAAGCGCCTGTTATTGCAAAACGAGAGCGGAAACTGAGAAGAGACAATACTTTTGATCTGAACAATCGCCCAGATGAGATCCAACTAAAAACAAACAGGACTTTCCCAGATAAGCGATTAACTACAAGCACTTTGGAAAAATTCTTGAAAATGTTCTTGGAAAAGCCAATGCAAGCTGATAGGAAGCCTGATAGCAAATGCAGAATCAAATATTCATCATGTGATTCACGTTCATCAATCGGAGAATTATGTCTACAGAAGTATATCATTTCTATGCTAGAGGAGCAGAAAAAATGGGTAAAAAACAACATTTCATTAGTAGTTCATTGCAAAAATAATATTTAGGCGAACTATAATATCAATGCCTTGATAACCAGCATTAAATTGATCTACCAGCAAGAAATCTCAGAGGATTTAGTAACACTTTTGATGTTATCTGCTCAATAACAATGCGTTGTGATGAATAGAAAGCCTTATTGTTTAATTTGTCCAAACTCCTCACACTGTTCGAGTTCGCGAGCATCTATGACCTTAAATACAGTCAATGTAAAGTGCTTATTGGAGAAGTGGAGAAATTAGAATGCTATCTACATGAGCGGTTTTTCAATCAGAAACCAGGAGCAGCTTCTGAAGAAACTGAAGGAACGAAAAGTCCTTCAGCAAATAACCTGGAGGGAGGATATGTTAAATTCGAGGATAAGAAGAGCCAGACCTTTATGAATATAAAACGAAGACAGCACTCGATAGATAGCAAAAAGGAAACGCATTGGGCAAGGTAACTAGTAATCGATAAGGGATAGTGATAACAATGAGTTTAGGCAAATTGCGAACATCATCCTGAAAGTCAAGTATACCATTTGCCGGCTTGGTTTATCTCTTAATTATGCTGAGATAAGTAAAATAAAATTTCGCACTTAAGGACAGTGCTTTACGTTTTTTTAGCGAACTCATTTAAGGGAAATAACAAGATCAAGCTGTTGAAGCTATTTGGTGAGACAGAAGTTGCTGAGGCGCCGAAGCTGCGACATATTAAAAAAAGAGGGTCGATTTCAGAGTTCAAGAAGCAAGAGGACTCTGTTTTCGAGAAAAGCTCAACAGCTGGTAATAAGAAGGATTCTTAGGAGAGGTCCTGATTTGTGTCGGAATTTAGATTTAAAGTATCTGTTGACACTAAGAATTGACACTCTCAATACGACCTCGAGTTTTACAACATTTTTGGAGAAGCAACTGAATGAATACGAGGAAAATAATCCCGAAACAAGAGCTCAAAAAGAAATTGCTTTGAAAAGCTATTTAAACCAGAAGGTTAAAAAATGGCTGGTCGAAAAGATGAAGTAACTTGCATTTCTAAGAAATGATTATTTTATTATCGTATCGGATTTGCTTAGGAAAAATATCGAGGTCAAAAGGAAGGAGCTCGAAGAGTCTCTGTTTTTGAAGCTGAAAAGCTCTAAGCTCCTATGCAAAATCTGTGCTAAGCAAATTGTTGCAGAAAAGCTTGGAGAACACTCAACAAACTGCAGAGGAAAAAATGAGTTGACTCACAAAATCAGCAATATAAACAGCTTGATCAATGATGACATTTTTCAAGCTTTCAGACGGACAAGAGAGTTGCAAACAAATAATCTCGTCCTCACGTAATTCATAAGTCGTTCATTGTCAGATGTCTAAAAAATTTATAATGCAGGAGGAATTTTCAAAGACTCAAGGCAAAGTTTATTGCAAATTTCAAATCAAAACAATCAAACCATGTTGACACCAAAGAAAAAAATTTAGGAGTTGGACAAGAGAAATTTTCTGAATCCCTTGGTTTGCAAAAGCATAATTCAGTAGTCTCGAATAATAATGCGACGCCAGTGGTTTTTGATCCTGAAGAAGCAAGAACTTTTTCTCAAAGTAACACTCCAAAAGTTATTGAGGAAAAATCTCCCGTTGAGGAACCGAAAAAACTCCAGAAAACGTCTCCAGCTACTGAGACGAAACCAAAAAAGAAAGGGATGCTCACGAAATCCAAAACTTTTAATCTGAAAACGGACGTAGACCAGCAATCGATCATTCCTGAAGAAGAGGATGAAGTTAAATCTCCTGGGAGGAGGAGTTCTAAGAATAGAGCTGTGAAAGAGGACTCAATATACAAGTCAAAAGACCCTGTTATTTTCGAGAAGTTCCCAGAGGAAGAGTCGCGCTCTCCGTATGACATGTCAACTCCACTTTTAAAAAATTTTCAAGGAAATTCAAGAAATCCGCGTGCAGGAACAACAATCGGATTTTCTTGTATGGTCGCACAGAATCATTCGCCCCAACATAATAATCGGCGTACAAAATCACTGAATAACTTTTATTTTGGAATGTCTGAAGAATTATCGCAGCCTGTGTATAATAGGAGAGCCAAAAGCCACGACCAGAAAAAGAATTCTCTGGTTCTCCATAGTGGTGGAAAACGGCTCATTTCTGAAGGCGAATTTGATATATCTGATGAACTAACAATGAGTTTCAAAAGGGACGGTCAAAATATAGGTTCACAGTTGAGCGAGTCTCCTTCTTTCAGCAGTGGAGACACCCTGAATCTATTTATTGAAAAATCTGAGTCTGGTGCTCACAAATCCAAATTCTGCCCCAATGCGAGTCAACTTGATCATAACGATAAAGCTGAAGAAAAAACTCATATCCTTGGTGAGGAGAAAATTGAAACTGGACATGAGAACCACCAGCTCAATTCAAATTTCTTGAGCGAGATAGCTTCTGAGACAAAACAACCTCTCACAGCGTTGAAATTCGATTTTAACGTTCTAAAAGATGACCGAGATGAGAAAAGCTTCATGACTTCAAGCAAGAGATCTAAAATCACTGGGTTGCTTCAACTTTCAAAAACTCAGTCTGAGACTCCCCGAAGAATCGAAAAACTGTCAAACCCAGAAGATATTCACAAAGAGTTAAAGACAATTAAGTCTGAGATCGAGGAAAATATGCTGCTGATCGGCTTATTTGAAGTTGTCAAGGACCTCGGTAAGCATATTGCAGCCGAAGATGTTTACAACAAAAGTAAATTACTTTTTCATTTGATGGAACATACTAATCCTATTTCATAAAGAAATGGTTTTGAATTTGAATGAATTTAAAACGCGGATGACTGAATTAGAGAAAGGCAATATAAAGAGCGAGTCTGTGACGATTGCTTCTAAGTTTTTAGAGCATTTCGAGGTAATTTTCCTATCTTTCTTCGACAAATTCAATAAAATCAAACTTGAAACAATAAATAGTCGAAGGCTGAACTTTGTCGGCAGCTTTCAGAAATTGACAAGAAGCTTGACTCCATTGATGGATCAGTGAGAAATCACTCCAGAGACCTAAGAAGAAGTTCCATCAGACAGGAGCATGATGATTTCATGACTAAAATTAAAGATATCGACGGAATGAAATCGACTCTCTCAGTTCCTAAAAGTAATTTTAAGCAGTCTCCTCCTAATATTCTAATATCTTCTGCCAATCAGTGCCGACATCCCACCAACCCTCAAACAGCAGAGAAGCCCTGTCAATTACAAAAAGCGCAGAACAGGAAGACTACTCACCAAATAATGTGTTTATATTCCAAAACATGGATCAATCGACTCATCCTCAAGTGAAGTCTCCCAGACCACAAAGTCGCAGCAGTATAGCACAGGCTGAGCATAGTCACAATTCAACTCCGCCTACTTCACCAATGAAAAATGTCTTAATCGAGGACGGATCATTAAAGAAAGCTGAAGACGCTCCCCTAACAATTACTTCGATAATCAGTCACACACCCTCTATTGCCGATAATGGCTTCAAAGACGAAGAGCTTCAGATCCAAGCAGATCAGCAGGATCAAGAAGATCATGAAGTAGTGGGCCAGACGGTAAATTTAATACCCTCCTTGGAGTATGTTGATGCAGACGACGAAACGACAAACTCTACCAAACCTTCCTTGGACTTACAATTGAAAAATTCAGCAGCAAACAACCTTTTTGGCTTCTCAAATCACTCAGTACCCGAAAATCAGGCTTCGGAGCTCAGATACGAAAACCCCAAAAAAGCCCTAGAACTCGTTTTGTCAGAATCAAATTCGAAAAGAGAAAAAGAGCCCGAATCACCACTTATGGAAAAACTTTCGCCGTCGAGACTTTATCTGCGCTCGTTTAGCACGATAAAGAAAGATAAAAAGAAGAACAGCTTGGAAGTTGGAGTCTTTGAAGCAGACTTATCCATACCAGATCTAAATACTAATGTAAATGTGCAGGGACAGAGTAGAAGGAGAATGCTGGATTCGTTTGAGTCGAAAAGAGATGGAGAAATCAACATATTCCCTGGCAAAGCAAAGTTTACTGCAACAGCGACGGATGGAAGCCAACCTGAACTGGGAACTCATTCAATGAGTAAATGCCCTCCTACCCGTCGGGTCGCTTCAATGGCAGAGATTTTCCCGGAGGAATCGAAAATCACTAAAAAGGCGCATTTACTTTCGAAGCAGTCATTTCATCGAAAGCAGAGGTCAATGATGGATGGTGGGCAAAAGCTACTTGTCCATTTCGCTAACCAAGGTCCTGAAGACTTTAATCTTAAGAAGAAGAAAGCAAAAACCAGGAGAAGATCAACAGAAATCAAAACGAGCAGGATATTTATGTCGAAAATTTACAGAAATCATGTTCCAGAGAGTGGAGAACTCATTGTTGAAAAGCTATCTTCATTTAGGAGCCAGGAAAACGAGAAAAGGGCTGAAGACACAAAAAATTTGGAGCTTGTCGATCTCGAAGTAAATTCCGTCGCTCGTGGATACAGCAGCGACTCACAAATTCAATACTCTTCAACGAAAGAACCTGAGTAAATTAATGAATGCCGAAATACAGATCTAATCGAATATTTATTTTTTTTTCTATCTAGGAGTTTCATTGGTTTCAAAGATTTCAAGTTCATCAAGATGATCGGAAAAGGTGCGTACGGTAAGGTGTTCCTTGTTAAAAGAATCTCTACTGGAGACATCTATGCCATGAAGGTTGTCAACATCGCTGAAAATGTAAAAACCCCTCTACAAAATTTAGATTTTAAGCTAACTTTTTCCCCCTTTAAAACTACTAGAAAAACAGGAAGTTCCATAATGTTGAAAACCTAAGGAAAGAGAAGAAGGTTTTTGACATGCTGTCCGGAGATTTCGTTGTCAAAGCCATCTTCACCTTTGTTCACGAGCAATTCATTTGCTTCGTCATGGAATACATGATGGGTGGAGATTTCGCGCATATACTTCAAGACTACGGCTATCTGGAGGAGGACATGGCTAAATTTTATGTCGCTGAGGTCGTTCTGGCTCTTGAGTATCTCCATGGCCTCGGGATCATTCATCGGGATTTGAAACCTGAAAATATTCTTCTTGACCACCGAGGTCACATTAAACTGACTGACTTTGGACTGTCTGAAACTGGTGTGCAGAACAAACTCACCTTAAGCAATTCATACAAATTCGATGAGTCTTTGAATAGCTTAGCTGACAAATACCACGACATTGGCATAGAAAGAAGCATTATCTATAACGATAAGTTTGGATCCAACCCGCGTCTGGACCAAAAGTCGACTCTGCACAAAGAAAGATTCAAGGAATCTATTTTTTACGATGAAGACCATGAAGAGACGGAAGCTAAATTTATCGCGAAAAACACTCTTAAAAAAGGTCCTTTGAGATTGGTGGGAACACCTGACTACATGGCTCCCGAAATTATAAAAGGAATCTCGATTTCTCATAAATCACTGGATTGGTGGTCGCTCGGTGTGATGATTTTCGAGTTCTTAACTGGCTTCCCTCCATTCAATGACACCACCGCCGAGAAAGTCTATGAAAATATCTTAGATCTCAACGTGCCTTGGGATAAGCTTCCTGAAGGTGAAGCTCTTCATGTCTTTTCATATTTGTTTATTTTTGATAATTAGATTGGGAAAGTATTATCTCTCGTGATGCTGTAGACATAATCAACAAGTTACTAACGCTGGACCATGAGAAGAGACTTGGAGCTCACAGTGTGAACGAAATAAAGAAACATCCCTGGTTCCATGGTATTGATTGGGCGAACATCAGAAAGCTAGAAGCCCCTATCTTACCTGCTTTGGAAATTAATACTGACACGGCATCAAAAGCTCAACTAGGTGAGGAAGAATTTGAGAAGATCTTTAATACGGGCGAAGCGAAAGAGATCTCTTCACAAGAACTTAAAGAAATATTGAAACACCTGAAGGAGGAAGCTTCTTCGGAGTTTGAAACGAGTAGGTTCGATATCCTTGATGCTGATAATAAGAGAGTGGCTGAAGAATTAAGGTAAAAAACACATTTGATATAGGTGATGTTAAAGAAATATTAACACTTAGAGAGCAAATTCGTCAGGAAGTTGAAGAGAAGCTGAAGAAATATAAAATAAATGTTGGATACAAAGAGGAATCAGGCGAATCTGATGACTCAGATGATGATTACATTGATTTTAAGATCAAAAACTCAAAGATAAAACCGAGCGAGAACTCCAACTTAGAAGAGTAACAAAATTACAATATAATGAATTAAGCAGTCCATTATTAGGGAGAAACCATCAATGAAAATACCGGAAGACCAATGAAATCTCAAGGAAAAATGATTGTGGAGGGCTTACCTTTCCTGTAATAGGATCTGTTAACAAATATTGAATTTTTAAAAAATTTTTTGTAAGCCTTTCCTTCCATTTAAGGCAGGAAGGGATTAACTTTAAATCATTTCATGGGAGTTTTTAACAAATCATGCTTTTTGTTGTATTAAATGACCCTACATAAGTAAATATTTGAATTCAATATCTAAAGCCATGTGGTAATAAATGGCGTTTATCAAAAACTTACACATTAAATTTTCTGTCAGAGACGAAAAACCAAGTAGGAACATTTTTATATCGAACTCAACTCCACAGTGGATGAGTTGGTTCCGCATTGATTTAAAGCTGAGTGTTTGGCAAACCATCTGCTTAGTGAACATCAATGAGTGAGTAAGTGTCTGACAAGCTTTATCAATAATAAAATCGTATCAAGAATAAAACTTTATAAATAGTCAATTAACTTCACATTTTATTGATTAGATAAAGAAAGCGGTTATAAGATGAATCCAAAGCATACTTCTCTAAGCGATCAAAATGGACACCAAGGGTTGATGCTCAGCCCAGAACGAGTCATGATTACACCGAAATTCAATCCATCAACCCTTTCAGATGACAAGGTAGGAGAGATCTGCCAGCGAGTGCTTCTATTCACTGAGATCGAACGTTTAAACATGATAATCTATTCTCTTCAGCAAGAAATCGAAACAATGAAAAAAACACAAAGTCTTCAAAAAGTAACGAGTTCGCCTCCCAAGGTGTTGGAAGACAGACTCGAAATATTGCTGACGGAAAACAAGAATCTGAATGCTCTGATTTCGAGTATGACATCAGAGAAAGACGCACTTCGACAAAAGGAGATCCAGATTCAGGAATTGAATAGCAAGCTTACAGCTTTGAAAGCGGAAAATGAACGACTGCAGAAAACAAATGCTGGTCAATTTGATGCTTTGAGCACTCTTCGTGAGCAGTTATACGAGGCGCAAAACCAATTACTTAATCTGGGAGATTCCGAAAACAAAATCGAAAGTCTTAGTGATGAAGTTGATCGTTTGAATGGGATTCTCAATCAGAAAACTCAAGAAATGGGTGATCTCAAAAACGAAAATTACCAATTAAAAAACAGCCAACTTTCTTTAAAAACCGAGAACGACGGTCTCAAATCAGCCCTTAAAGATCTTCAATCACAGTTAGAGCATTGGAGACAACGAGCTGTTGAGAACGAGAGAGCAGTCCAAGTAGCCAGAGAACTTGAAGCTAAAGACAATCTCCTTCAAAAAGAACTCGAGAGTTTAAGACAGCAGCTTAATTTTAAACAGCAAGAGACCGAATCCCAAAAAAAGCAAATTTCTGAGTTGCACGAAGCGAGACTCACAATCCCTAGGCTCGAGCAAGCAAATCAAACTCTTACTGAAGAAATTCAGAGGTTAAACGCGATTTTGAATGAGAAAGTAGGAGCAATTGACGAGTATAGATCGAAGAGTATGAAGATGGAGCAAGAACTCTTCAGCAAAAAGGAACTGGAAGCTCGTTTAGCATTCCTACAGCAAGAAAACGATCGCATCAATCAGATTCTTTCTGATAAAATAAAGGAGTTAGCCTCATGGCAAGAGAAACAACGAGAAGTTGAAACGAGAATAGGCTTGATTGTAGGTGAAAACGAAAGAGCGAATCAGGTCATAAATCAGCTCAAACAAGAGTCAGAAATGTGGCAAAACCATGCCAAGGAACTCGAGAAATATCAATCAATGGCAATCGAGCTCGATCATAAAAGCAAACTATCTGCCCAAGAGCTGGAGAATCTGAAGTACAAGCATTCTCAGCTGCATAACGACCTTGATAAAACTTCTCAAAAGAAAAACGAACTCGAACGAGAATTGAATCAGATACAAGAGCTCAAATCTCAGCTCCTACAACGGCAGAGGGAAATCGAAGCGCTGAATGATAAGGTTCGCCAGAAAGATAATGAATTGATTAATCTCCAGAAGAAACTGGTTGAGCTTGAGGGGACGCTGATTAGTCAGAATGAATTAGAAACTCGAATCAAGGTAGTGATAAATGAAAACGAGAGACAGACACATGCACTCCAGGCTAAAGATGCGGAGATTCAAGAGAATTTAAATAAATTGAGAGAGCAGGAGCAAAAGCTGGGTGAGCTCGCGAGCTTGGAAAATAAATTGCTGATAATAGCTCAAGAGAATGATAGTTTGAATGACATGATCGGAGAGAAAATTAAAACTATCGACGAGCTGTTACAGCAGAAGAAGGAATTAGAGGGACGAGCTCGAGCAGTTGAAGAGTTGGAGCGTGCTGTTCAGCACCTTCGCACTGACAATGATAAACTACTCAAGCAAATTGAACAACTTCAGAAGGATTTGGCGGAGGCAGAGAAGAAATTGATTGTGGCGAGGAGCTTTGAGGATAAAATTGACTATATATCGAGGGAAAATCAGAGGTTAAACGAAGCTTTAGGTGGGAAAACTAATGAGTTGAATGGCGCCAAAATGGAAATACAAAAACTTGCCGATTCGGGTGTGGAGAGAGAAGCCCAATTCAAAGTTTCAGTCTCCGAGTTAAACCGAAAAATCGGTTTCTTAGAAGGTGAAAATCAAATGCTGACGATAAAACTGCAGGAAAAAGCACAGGAAGTCGAGAGATACAAACAAAGACTACAAGAAAGTGGGCAGATGGAGAGTCGATTCAGAGAGTTTGAGCTGAATAGCCAAATTGCAACGGAGGAAGTGTCGCGTTTGAAGAACCAGTACCTAGAAAAATTGAAGGAAATTGACCTGCTTAAAGAAAAGATACTCAAATTGGAACTCGAATTAGCTCAAACAGACGAGTTGAGAAGTAAATTGGCTCTGTTAGCGACTGAAAATCAGAGACTCACAAATGCTCATGCGGAAAAAACAAGGGAGTTGGATGCCGCGAAGGTTAGAGTTTACGAGGCAGAAGAACTGCAAAAAATGTATGACAGACTCACTAACGAGAATCTGGCTATTGGTCAATTGTTAAGAGAAAAGAGCGATGAATTAGACGCGATTAAGATGAAATTCACAGGATCGGAGGTCTCGAATGCTCATTTACAGGGGCTTACACGAAAGATCGCATACCTCGAAGAGGAAAATCAACGCATTAGTTCCCAACTGTTCGAGAAAACTCGAGAGGTAGAGAAAGCAGGGCATGCGCTGGCTGATGATGAACTGAGACTTAAGGGCGCCGTTGCTGAAATTGAGAGGCTTAATGAGTTGTTGCATTACAAACAATCTGAGGCAGATCAATGGAAAGGAAAATATCTTTCTTTAGAGCAAGCCCAATTTGGTAACGCTGGCCTCCAAGACCGAGTTAGGTTGCTTGCTAGTGAGAATGATCAATTAAAAAGCACAGTTCGAGATCGCGAAAAGGAATTAGAAGACTTGAGAAAGCAGTACTATGAGGCTAAAGCTGGAGGCAAGTCGAATGCTGGGATTGATGAGAAGGTAAGAGCATTGGCTCAAGAAAATGAACGAATTTACAAGCAGTTTGAAGATGCCTTGGCAAAAAACAGAGACCTTGAGAATCAGGTGACTCTTCTTGCTGTTGAGAACCAGCGACTGTTATCGATAGCGAATGAGAAGAATAAGCAAGCTGATGAATGGATGAGAAAGAGCTTTGATGTGGATGTTGAGCGGACGAGCTTTAGAGATCTCGAGTTGAAATTGCGTATGGTGATTGAAGAAAACGAAAGGATTAATGCAGTGCTAGGAGAAAGAACTCGAGAACTAGAAATGTGGAAAGCTAAATATCAAGGAGCGAGTTCTTTGAAAAATTCTATGAATGGTCTCACTGAGAATAGAATCTATAAGCCATTTTAAAAAATTGATTACATTTTGGATACAAAAGTTAAATAGTTCTAAATAACAAATCTTTTTGGAGGTATAACAGCTTAATTAGCTTGG
>ENA-UOTX01001433-UOTX01001433.1-compost-metagenome-genome-assembly--contig:-NODE-1433-length-17803-cov-14.154970_pt1 | contig 17803 bp, 12 predicted proteins | sample MGYA00238143_ERZ746982 | MGnify/ENA primary metagenome ERZ746982 (study PRJEB28758, sample SAMN06268862) | compost metagenome | isolation source: single cell | place: USA: California, Emeryville, Joint... | reverse complement strand
AATATGCTTTGACTGAAAGTCTACTTCAGCTGAGAGAGTGAAAATGCTGAAAGAAAGGAATTGATTGAACTATTTCGTTGCCACACCCACGACAACCAAAAAAATAAATCTCCAACAGACCACAAGGTACAATAAATGGGTAGAATGAGCATATATCTTTTTCAAAGAGGAAAATATGATTCAAAGATAACTACAACAATAAATCTCGAAGGAACTTTAACAATAAATTGTATAAAAATGCGTAAATGCTCAGAAAAAGTTGAACCATGTCGACAAATCACCTGGCTAGTCGCCAATCTACTAAATCTACAAAAATGATGGAAATTTCTGAGAAATTTGGGAGATTCTGGTGTTAATGCGATTTTCATCTATTTTACCATCTTTCCTTTCCATTCACTTCATGAGAGGACCTTAGATGGAAATATTGCTACTTTGTAGCTCCTTCAGAGAAGATTTTTCTCATTTTTTCTTGAAAAGCTTAAGATAAGTTGCAATTTCGAATCTATATTAACTCTTTTCATTCAGATTTATGCATTGACTTTATTTAAATCTCACCTTTACTTTCTACAAAGGTTATCACCATTCTACTGATCGAAGAAAAGAAGGACCAATGCATATTTCACTACATACTGCTAGTTATGACTATTGCTGGAAAACTGCTATAAATAACAGCGAGTACGATCAATATATTTTCATTAACTTCGCATATGAGAGATGATGTGGACTGAAAATCCATCACTCTCTTGTCCATTTGTTGGGATAAAGTAGTCGCAGTAACACTTCTTTTCATTGGTAGTATCTTTCCTGAGATTGAAGTTAGTACAAACATCTTCAAGGAATAAGGTTTGATGACTCAGATTATTCCAAAAATTTGTTTTTTCATAAAAGCCTTGTTAGCACGAGGATTTGAGATCATTGCTTTATTATTCTGTCATGAGCATAGAAATATCTATAGTAACAGTTTCGAAACATAGGATATCAAATCACACACAATCAGGAGCTGATCCCTTGAGAAATAATGAGCAGCAGGTACAACTTTAGCAATGGCGTTAATGTCTTTGAACCAATCGAGTTCCAATTCCGTTAGTCAGAAATTCAAAATTGATCGATAAAGTCTACCAAACAAACGATATCTATTTCAGTTAGCAGTGTATATATATCTTTCGATCGACAAGAGCTACACAAATAAACTGGATGGTGAGTCTCTGAACCACCCTCAGCCTCCGCAGTATCACAGATCAGGTAGGTAATCCACTCTCTAATTCGGAACGGATTCAGGTAGATTATATAATTAATCTACCAAATTTATTGTAATTCCTGATTAGATTTAGAAACTGACTCGATAATCACTTTATTTACTCGCTGCGAAAAAAAAGAATAATCAAAATTAGAAAATTAAAAGAAAACAATTTCAACATATGAACCGCAGATAATACTAACAGCTACGAAGAAGAAAAAGAAATTTGCTTTTTCGAGGATTCCTTCGATGACAACTATGGAACAAAGAAAGATATGCTCTATCCAAACAAATTCAACGATGGTTTAGACTAAAAGCTACATCAACAATCATGTGTCTCCGAGAGCGGAAATCTTATCATTAGAAACGTCAATAAGACTGATTTGCAATTAGCAGTCAACGTTGATGATGATGACCCAATTTTACAAGGAAAATTTATGACACCAGTCAAAGTAGGAAGAAGACTTTCTGAAACCTCGACAGGTAACTCGTCTTTGAATCAATGCTCACAGACTCTCAGGAAAGATGTTCAAGAGTCCGCTATAGCTCAAGTAATCTGAAAAGTGAGGATCAAGGAAGCATGCGCTTGTCAAGGGACAACTGGTAAACATACGAATTGATTTCTGTTTGATACAAACTTGAATTTGGAATATAATCGAATAACGCTGCTATTGGCAGATGGATAACACTTTCTTAGATTAGGTGAAATAGGATGAAAACTTTTTTTGCAACTATCATCATTCTTTTTTTTATTTTTGTTGGTTTGACTTACTTTATTGTATTTAAATGAGATAGACTTTTAAATCTCTCATTTTTGTAATGTGCTATGGAAAAGCGAAAGGGATTAGAAGGCTGAATTTTAGGCAATGTTAAACTTTGAACCAAAAAGACATAACTAATCACTACACCAAATTTTCCTTCACCGAAGTTTCTCTGACCTTTGACTATATAGTGCTTGATGTCTCAGTATCGGTCAGAGTAAACATCATAAAGATATTTACTTGAGTGTTTGAATCTCTAAACATTGCTGCCAATTCGAAGCAGATCAGCCGGTAGATTACAATAAGTCAATTTATTCAAATAATTCAAATACTTATCATGTGATGAATTAATCTCCACTAAACCTATTAGTTTAGTGATCGTGTGTATTTTCTCTGTGTCAGGAAAAAACGCGCATTCAGAGCTAAATAATCAACTTTCCCCTCAACAGAACTAGTATCAATACATATCAGAGAGAAAACAATTCCCACAAAGATAAGAGAAGCCCCCGACAGAAACGTCCCGAACAGACCAGAACAGGGATACTAAGCAAGAAAGTTCTGAATCTACCATGAAGATGCAACTCCAATCATAAGACATGTATATCGATTCCCTTGCTGTATAAAGCGATCACGTAATAAATAGACTGCCTCTTTCATAATGGAATCTCGGCTTAAAGCCACGTTTTCACACCCGCGGACCTCTATCCAGAGATGGAAAAAGTTATTGGGTTCTCTACTGTTTGCTTGATGCCTTTATTCAGATGCCAAATAAAACAAATACTAAACAAATTGGCGTGTGTATGACCTATTAAAGGTTTTTCATTTCGAGATTCACACTTAAAACACGAATTAACTAAAGTGATAGGATTTCCTTCCATTGGACTTTCTGATAATTACCAGCAAACACTGAATCAAAAACTTCCTCGAGCACGTTTCCACTATTGCTGATGCATTTTGCTTATTTACATGAAATTTTGTCACTGTATATTTAGATAATTTATACAAACCCTGAGCATACTCATTTTCTAAAATTTATTTGGGAACTTCTTCACCTTAGGATGGCCCCAAACACCTTAATTAGATTAGTCACCTAGCCAATTAATTTCTTTAAGCAGAGTCTCTGCTGCTTGAATCTGCACGTCAAGAATCTGATCGTCTTCGAGAAATTCAAACATGTCTTGAACCGTCAGCGTTTCGAAGTCCACGAGCATGCCAGTGATCTTGGGAGCCCATTCCGGACGAGTTTTTCTTAAAACTTTGGGATAGAGGAACTCTCCAAGGATATTTCTTTGCGACTCTGGTTTCAATTTCATGAAATCATCAAGCCTATATTTGAGAATTTGAAAATCTAGAAAAGGTTCCACAGCTCGAGTAGTTATCTCATTTTTCTTTGGATAATTTATTTTCCTTTTTGGTGCTACAACTTCCAGGTCTTTGATTGTTTTTATCTCATGAAGGATTGGAAGCTTTCTAACATCTAAGCTCAACATCTTTTCTAACGTTTGCTTTATGGGTTTTGAAAGGTGGTTATTTTTGGAAATCGCTTTTTTCACTGCATCTTGGTAGCTTTTAGGAGATTCACCGCGAAGGTATTCAATTGAATTCCGCTTCGTTCCACTCAATTCTAGCACAGTTGCTGCCAGGGCAAAAATTTCCTCGGATAGATCTTGAGAATTGGCGATTTGATTTTCGGAATTTGCATTCAAAGAATCAGCAATAATATCAGAGGTTTTCAGTTTCTCATGATTCACTAGCGCGCCATTCTGAATCGTTTTTACCCAATTTCCCAAAAAAAACCTGCTTCCTCCTTCAAACGAGTAAATGTTTTTCGGTGAGATAATATCACCGAATTTCCTCAGTTTCAGATTTCTCCAAAGAAATTCCATATCGCTGGTGATATCTTCTATCAATTTCGGAATATCAATTTCTCGGCTATTTCCAAGCTGGGTTTCCAGCGAATTAAAGGGACAGCAGGCAAAACCCATTGTTTGATTGCTAACCTCAAAAGTCTCTATCAAAATAGAACTTGGATAGGGAATGGTTAAGCGTAGCAGCTCTTGAATGAAGAGGGTGACTGCAGTGTCATAATTAGCTTTAACAAAGTCCGAGTGGATATTGAGAACTCTCAAAGAATGCATTCGCTGGTTTACTTTTGATTTGCCTTGGTAATGCAAAAAGATCTCGTCAGAGTCTTGAGCAAGAGTCAGTTTCGAGAATGCGAATTTGAGGTTAGGTGGAATTGGAGATTGGGATTGACCAAACATTTGGAATTGTGATTATTTGTTGTTATTTTATTGAATGAATAGCGGTTATATATCATACTACGGATCAGATCTACCTTGACGTGTTATTATTTTATTGACGATAAATTACATCGAAAAGATATATAATAGCATTTTTATTAGTTCTAGTGCAATGGCAAAATACTGAGGGAATATGCTTTGACTGAAAGTCTACTTCAGCTGAGAGGGTCCTTGCTGGATATATCACCATGAATTGAACGTTTTCATTTTCTATGATGCTCTTATGCGCTTTATTGGTGGAATCGCCCTTATTAAGTACTAACTCGAAGCATAATAAATTATTATCAAGCCATTTGAGTCTCTTCACTCCGCCAGAGATGACTTGTGTTCAATCCTAATAGGAGCAACATTTGCTGTGCCTTTTCCTAAAGCAGATCGATGGCTTATTGACTTGCATTCCAAACCATAACTATCTAACTGAAAAATTTAAGATTCCATTCTTTAAAAAAAAAAAGAGGCAGAATATTGCAGGCTTCGTTAATTCGAAATTGAAATGAATCGACAATGCTGGAATGCAGCAATAGATAGTAAGATTGAATTTCAAATAAAATCTAACATATGGATGAATGGAGATTTCTATCTCCACTAATAAAGAAACATTTTGTCAAAATTAAAGGTGTTATTTCAAGCCTTCATTGTTAGCATAATTGGAAATTGCTCTTAAATATATCAATTCTCTTAGCAGGAGCGCCTTTCTTTTTCTCCGCCTAGTATATCAATTGTTATTAATTTCAACTTAAATTTCTCTTCTTACTGGATGTCCGAAAAACTCCTTGGAGGTTGTCTTTAGTTGATTCGCAGGGCTGACGATAGGCTTCATCGGACAGTTCATATTACTCAACCTGTTTTCTTGCTAAAAGCAGGAGTTAAGGTTAGAAAAATCTTCATACATGGTTAATTACATCGAGATAACTGTTGCTTTCGATATTAGTTCTTGAAGGCTTTCTTTTATGAGTCACTTCCTTCTATTCCCACTTTATCAACCAGTAATATTACTTTTCTTTACCTGTGAAGCATAAACCTCGCCAGTAATAATATTATGCTCCTTCAAAACTCTTGTCTGATCTACAGGACGCTTAGGCTCTTTAACTCCATCTTTCCTCTCTTTCAACGAGCCTGGGAGAGTTTGGATCGAACTGTGCCAGTCATTTATCGTCTTGGTTTGGCAGGACGAGTTTTTCCTGACTGGAAGAGGGATCTCTTGAGCTTCTCTGATATTCTTTCCCAATGGCAATGTCTCTATTTGGGTAGTATGGTCATATTTCATTTTAAAAGGCTCAGATTTCAGCTCTCGTCTTGGGTTTCGCTGTTCAGTTTCAACGGTGATTCCTTTGCCATCGACATGCCTAATGAAATGGTTTGAGCTCTCAAATGATGAAATGATTTACTTTTTATTGACCCATAACTTCTGGCAGTCTCCTGTCTTTGCAAATAGAGTGTTCATGTTGCCAGGCTCGGCATCTGTGCTTTTTCTCGTCATTTTTATGCTGTGAACTTCCGGTTTTTCGTTCTAATAATGGTTTAAAGGCCGCTGATTCTTTGAAATAAGTACATTGCATTCCGGCATAATCGTTCTCTTTGAGCCTTGCCCAAAGTTGAATTGTGCCGAAGGAGAATTCAGTCTGAGTTGAGCTGATGTTGGAGAATTCACGAGACCTTCCCAAGTACCAGGTGTAGCCTTCGATTTATCGATTTTTCGCAAATTGCCATTCAGCTCGAGCACGGTTTTAGGGCCTTTCTGAAGGAAATCGAAGGTTCTGGGCTGGTTGGATTGCGTGTAGAAGACCGGCATTAAATATTTTTTTGATTGCTTTTGAATTTATAATTCAAATATAGTATCGTTAAAAAGCTGTTGATGTGTCAGATTGATTTGATTGCAAGACTCTAAGAAAACTATACTTCATAAAATGCAAAACACTTCTTGAAGAAAATACTTCAGAAAATTTATACAGAGCCAAAGGCGCTCGAACACTAATTTTCATTCATTTATCCCTATATGAATGCTGTCCATTTGGTTCGAAGTCAATGCTAGCTGAAATTACATACAGTACAAAAAATTACTTCTGCTAGCAGGCTAGTGGAATATTTCTAATTAGAACATGAAAATAATACGGAATTTGAAAGTTTTTCTAAGCTTTTCCTATAAGGATCTACTTTTCGGCTCACAATTCAAATAAGGTTTCTGCTCACTTATTTTAAAATATTTAAGCCGCGAAACTTCTGCCAATACCGAACAAAAGATTTAATAGCATGATCCAACCCGAAGAAAAGGCCAATCTCAACAAATTACAGATATGTTGCTCTTCTTTCGATGCTCAGAAGAAAAGTCTCTTCCGCGAGCTCATCAATAAACTCAACGGCATCCATAATGACGATTTAAATCTCGACACAAACGTTCTCATTGCCAAGACAGTTATTTCGCCGAAATATACCGTATGAAAATTAATTTTCGCATCTTCTAATGACAGTCTACAACCTCATAGGCAGCCTCGATCATAAACATCCCTGTAGTCACAGAAAAATGGCTATTCGAATCCTTCCAAGCCGGACGATTTCTCCCTTTCTCAGATTTTCTCCTTCCCTGTTTCTCAGGACTGCATGTTGGAGTTCTAGGCTTCAACGAGCAAGAAAACGAAGAGTTGAAACAGCTAATCGAAGAGCAGGATGGCAGCTGCTATTGGAACCATCATAAGATAATCGAGGAGAAGATTTGCCATGTTATCATTGTGAAGCAAAAGCAAGCGAAATTTTACGAAAGCTGTATCGATACGCTGGAAATCCCGGTTGTTACCGTCGAATGGCTAAAGCAGTGTCTTATTCAGAAACATTATTTAAACACAACTCGCTATCTTATCAACGGAAATAAAAGATACGCGCCTGAAGTCCGCATCAGTTGCGACGAGCACATTGTGAATAAAATCCTTTCAGAATATGACTGCCTTGATGAGCCATTCAATTACCTGCAGCGCTGTATCATCAGTTTTCATAAAGTCGGCGAAAAAGCTGAAAAAATCCTTCGGAAACTCATTGCAGCCGGCGGAGGTTTCTTCATCAAAGAGTTCTTACCTTCCGCGACTCATGTAGTCGCTGAGTACTACACTGAAGACGCGCTTTCTGAGTTCAAAAAGTATTCGAATACAAAGATAGTTAGTCCAGCCTGGCTCTCCGATTGCTTTATCTATCGCCGAAGACTTCCTGAAGAAGATTACTACGTTCGTCCACTCCCTAGCAATCCTGTCCTCGATGAAAGGTCTAGAACAATGGGACGAATAAGTTACGACACCAGAATGAGCTTTGATTCTTCAGTTACTGCTCTGAGCAGGCATAATTCATTCGGGCTTCACACTCAGTCAACAACATTGCTGCGAAGAGCTAGTTCAGTCTACACTGACCAGAATTTTAACGGCAGTTTTCTCCCAAAAGATAGCAAATTAGCTGCCTCGCCGACCATGGCGATACAGCAAGGAGGTAGTGTCTCGAAAAGCGGACAGAAAATCAAAAGTCCAGTCCAAGTGCGAGGGAAATCACGCAAATCACAGCTGAAAATAGTGTCAAACATATTAAAAGACTGTAATTGCGTCCTCGATAGTAGTTTAGGGGAGTTAACAGAGAAATACCATCAGAAAATCGTCGAGAATGGGGGCAAAGTCCTCCCCGCGGTAAATGAATTTGAAGAAATCTATTTAGTGATGGCGGACTGCCCTGATTCGAAAGTTAAGGCGCAAAAATACGCGAAGAAACAGAATGTGAAAATAATTTCGTGGCGTTGGATAGACTCGTCGTTGAGCAAAAAGAGACAGATTACTAATATACTTGAGGATGCGCTGTTGCAGTATTTGCCGTTGCCTCATTTTACGCCGTTTGAAGATTTTAAAAATAAAACGATTTTTGCGGCCGGGTTCGAGCCGAGACGCAAAGGAATTTTGAAAGAAATTTTACAGATAATAGGTGCGACTGTGACCTATGACCCGTAATTTAATCGTTTTTCACTTCTCTTTAATAATCATGTTGTTATAGGAAAAAGCTGGATGCGCTGATCGTGAGCAAGAAAGATTCGAAGAAATATTTGGAGATTGCGCAAAATTATAAACATATACCAATTGTTCAAGAAAGCTGGTTGTTTATGTGTGTTGAGGCAGGCAAATTTTTAGATACTAATCCATTTTTGGTTGTATAATCTTAAAGCTATCAAATCTACATCAATACGCTGGCATTTAGCCATATATGGAAGAGTTTTGATGATTGTTGTATTCTCATCATTAACTTATATTTCCCGACACGAGCAAAAACACCTCATCCCGAAGAAGCTGGATCGAGTGAAAAGACTCCAGAAAAATCATAAATTAATCCAACTAGCATGGGTTGCTTGGTCGCTGGATTGTTGCTTAGCAATATTAAGTTTCAGTGAAACAAGACAGTTTGATTTTTAATTTTATTATAGATTGAATTTTGATGAATATTTCCTCATAAACTTGCATTGATGCATACAGAAAATAAAAAATATTCTCATAATTAGCCACAAAGCACGTGTAATGATATCAATCAATATTTCTTCAAATAACTTCCATAAGCTGAAGAAGATGGCTGTGTTACAATCTAATACATAACATGTTAACCCCAAGCCGCAGACAAAATAAATATTACATTATGATGAGTTGCCCAAGGTGTCGAGCTGTTATTCAGATCTTGGACCCTCTGCTTGAACTTCCCTCTACCGGTAGCGTCGACTTCTTGTCCAGCAACGGACTTAATTTCAACCCCGCCGACCTTCTGCTTGCTTAGCTCTTCGATTTTTTGCTTGCATTTTTCAATGTCTTCCTCGGTTCTCTTCAATTTCTCCCTACGACAATTATCACATCTACAGCCAAATATATCTCATACTGAATATCAATTAAGTTCCTTTCATCTCTTGGCATCTTCTTAAAGTCCGTATTCGTATTTTGAGACAACGATTGCGCATATTTTTGCACTGCTGGATCCGCCCAGGCAGAATCGTAACCATGGAAGATTGGATCGTTGGTCTGCTGTTGTTTCTGCTTGTTGAGACCATAAATCTGCTTCAGCTGTTGAAATTGGGCGTTGTGGTCCATGTCTTCAGTAAATTTTGTCCCTTCCTGCCTTGTTCCTCCTCTACTTGGCGGATAATTCTCATACTGTGGTCTTTCCTTATAAATTTCCTATAAAAAGTTACTTTAAATCATAATAATAGGCTATTACTGGCTGAATATTTGACTCTTTGCTCACATAACCTGAGTTTTTAGTCATATAATATGGCTCTTTGGTCATATAATCTGGTTCTTTGCTCACATAGCCTGGCTTTTTTAAGCGGCTGCTTTTTCCATCAGAAGTTGGTCCATTCAACTCGAAATATTCGTTAAAAATCACAAAGTTGTTGTTCTGAGGGATGTAATTTCTCAGACCGTAATGTTTCGCAAGAAATCCAATTAATTTTGGAGATGGGCGGTCATATGCGATTAAATGAGGCTCTGAATTTTCGACTAATAGCATTTTTTCAAATAATTCCTGCATGAAACGGTCACATTCAAAAAAGAATCGTATTAAACTGGGGTTACCTTGCCAACACCCATCCTTTGAACTGATTCATGTACATAAAAATCAAGGACGCAGAGCGGGCGCATTTCCGTTATTTTTCCGAGAGAATTATGATGGAATAAATTCTTGTAGCCCACCTTAAGCAGTCCCAAAACAAACTTAGAATCGACCTTGAGATACAGTCTGTGATCGCTGGAAACGAACTTGCTGTAGTCTGTAATTACTGCTTTCAAGCCTTGAGCCTATTGCTAATGAGTCGCTTTTTTAGAGGTGATGTTACCTTGCTGGACGCTGTGCCCATCCTGTCAAGGATCTGGACGAGTTGAGTTTCCGATGGTGAATGCGACTGCTTTTGAGTGGAGTAAGAAGGGTATATTGAGGGTTTAGTGTAATAGTCTTTTGCGTTGAGTATGGCGATTCCGTCATCACCAACTGGAAGTACTTTAGTAACGTCAAATGAAAATTCCATCGAAAAGTATGGAAAGAATTCTTTCTTCGTATTTTATTACTGTATGAATAAATTTTGAAAATTAACTCAGTGACAAACAACCGATCTGTTTCACAAGCGGTTTATTCGTTAGCCGTAGAATTACTATCTTTACTTATCTGAGCAATTATAAGCCATTTTTCTGTAGATCTGGCTCAAACAGTAGGTACTCAAAGCGAATAAAAAAGATTTTCAAGTACTTTTCATTAGGTTCACAATATTGATGAATCGTGATAAAGACTGGCTATTGAAACTGCGATGTTATTCACTTTTCTTTGACAAGTAGCATTCATACCTGACCTTGCAGCATTCCTTCTCAGAACTATATTAGAATTTGGCAGTTACAGCTAAGGAGTGAGACTCTTGTTATGAATATTATCTCTTAGCAAGTTAGCTTTTAAGTATTCTACATCTTTGCCCTCATCTGGACCCACCGAGAGTTGAAGTCAGTTTAAGATTTATGATAAAAAAGGTGAATATGGATATAAAAAATCTTGGATCCGCCGGGGATCGAACCCGGGGCCTTTCGCTTGCAAAGCGAACGTGATACCACTACACCACAGACCCAGTTAATAGAGTAGCGCTCGAAACGCTTAATCATACAAACCTATTTTGCTTGGAGGGTTCTCAGAGAAAAAATTTCAGTAAAGTTGCTCTTAAGTTTTCATATGATAGGCTTGGAGGCAACAATTTTAATTCTCAGAATTGCAAATAATTTCTCTTCATGCTTATGATGTAGAAGCAGAAGAGTCTATTCCTACTCAATGTGATTTTTTTCGGTTGAAGCGATGAAAAGTACCTCATTTGAATGAGAAAATATTCCAAAATAATGGTTTCTTAATTATAAATTCAGAACCTCTAACAACTTTCGAAGTTTTCATCTATCGCTTTCTCAAGAGAAATACTGCGTTCAACACCGCCACAGCTTAAAATGATGAGAAATCAAACGAGAGTATGAAAATAATTCCAGAAGTACCGCCTTTGCACAAAAAGAAAACTAGGGTATTATGAAACTACTTACAAATGTAATTAATTTAGCTGTGATAAATTAAGCCTGATTTAAAACAACAAATAAAATTCAGGTTCAACAAGTTATGCTGAACATCTGCTTCCTTTGGTTGCTATTCCAGAGCGCGAGTTTGTTAACTTTGAATGCAGGTGATCTCACATCTTCTTAAAGATCTCATTGATATCATCAGATAATGGCTCATCAACTGAGATTCTCTATATCCAAGAAACTCGAGTGACTTCAAGCTCCACCAGCTACTATAATGAATCGTTGACAAAGTACACGAGTACATTTACAAGCTCTTCGAAATATGCTTTCAGTACGTGGTTTTATAAAACTTCATGGAATACCGATTGGGAAAGATTGGTAAGAATATCAATGTCGAGTTCTACGTAAAATATTCACTAACATATTGAATAATACCCCTCCAATTACATAATAATAATAGAACTTATACATCAGGTCTTGGGAGAATACTCGGTGCTCATCTAGACGGAACTGGGGCTTATCACACTTTGTTTACATCGGCTACAGATAAAAACAACAACTCTGATTGGGAGACATGGGAAAATGCTCCTATCAAGAACCTGCTTCCGCTGAACCAATGGATTTTTATCGCACAATCAGTCGACGCAATTGAGGGTATACAATATGGCTTTCGATATACTCTAGATAATCCAGCATCAACTCCAACGATTGTCCTTAAATCTCGGGGTCCTCCTGCTCCTAGTGGAGGGAATTTCTATTGGCTCTATTCGAATGCTACTGTGATTTATTTAAATGATATCTACTACACTGGTGCTTGCTATTGTCAAATGCAATATCTTAGAGTATACACTGATTATTTTCCGAGTACTCAAGATCAAATGATCAGCCTCGCGCTTATGAACCCTCAAAGTAAATAAAGAGCAACGAAGTTGCCCGCTCATCATGACATTTTGAAATTTGTTAAATTAGGCACACTATACGTATTCCATTTCGCTTCATCTATTTCAGAGGCAAATAATCAAACTTTTCCTGTATATACACATCCTTATAACTCGTCTACACCAGGGATGATTACTGGGTACAAAGGTAATTCAAAATTAATCAATGAGAGCTTCATGCAAAGTTTGGTAATAGGTATCAGTTCTGTCGCCGATATGCTTGATCCATATTTTGGGCCTTGGAATTCAGTGCAATGTCGTGACAGCACGGTTCTAACTCTGAAAATTGGAGATCAAAATAACCATGGTATAATCATAGCTGTTGACATTTACTATCCTGGTTCGTTGAATCGTGGACAAACTATACTGTCAATTCGAAACCAGCAAAATGGGAAAATGGTATTTACTGTGGAAATTAGTCCAAGCTCAAAGGTCACAGTTTGGACTTATAATACCTCTTGGACGAAGTGGTTTGAATCACTAACTCCTCTGATAGCAGGCAAGTCTCCTCTAAAATTATATTGTTTAACTATCAAATATCTCTAAAGGCGAATGGAATCGAGTGATAATAGAAGCGGTCCAAGCTCAACCTGTCGAATTCCTTACGGGATATTTCTCAGGAAGACTATGGATCAATGCAGCAGAACAACCTCGGACCTACTTCGGAGATGCTTCAAAGCCACTTTTTCAGAACTTAAATAGTGTCGAACTCAACCTCTGCGCAAGGTGGAATACTGAACAGACAGGGATTGCTGTTTTTGGGAATTATGATGTTATGAATTTAATGTGGTTTAGAGGAGCAGAGGGTCTTTACATCCCACCTGAAAGTAATTCCAGATTAATTATTTGCTTGGACGCATCCCATTTGCTTAGATGATAGTCTATGTGCTCTAGCTGGATTCATTAATCCGAATGAATCTGCCTGTTTGCAATGTAAGTCAGGATATTATCTGAATGGAATAGAATGTGTGAGCAGTTGTCCTGAGGGATCTGTTGCTCATGAGGAAACCAAGTCATGCCAAAGTAAGCAATAATTAAGATCATTCGTTTCATCTTCACTTTTTAATCTGAACTAGGGTGTCAATACGGAGGGTATTTCGTAAGTTACTATGATTTCACACAAAAAACGTAACTTATTTTCTTTAATTTGGTTTTAGAAAACAAATGGTATTTGTGATCCATGTACCTCAGACGGGCTTTCTCTCGTGAAGTCTTTTTGCATTACCTGTCATGAAAGCTGTAAGAAATGTACGGACACTACAAAGACTGGATGCACAGAATGCTCCAGCGGATTGTATTTGCTAGCATCAAATAATAGTTGCATAGCCTGCAATTCTGGAAGTTATGTGCCAGAAGGACAATATTGTGTTCCTTGTGATAGTAGCTGTAAATCATGTAGTGTTGGGAATTCGCCTACCAACTGTACGTCCTGTTTCAATGGACGCTATCTCTATGAAGGAAATAATACCTGCTTACAAGGTCTCAATGTAGAGCTCGCAGCAGCTATGACTACTGGGTCCAAAACAGGTTCAACTGCAGCGCTTGCTGTCTCCAATGCAATTTCCGGAAAATTTTCGATCAGTCTCATGCTTGTTCTGACTGTTGTTGACGCGATTGCCAATCAGCAATATCTTAATATGAACCACTCGCAAACAGCATCAAATCTATATCCACTCCTATCTACCGAGCTGCTCCCGAACTGGATTTCTCAAATCAAGCATGAAGAAGCAGTTTCCTATTGGGGAATATTCAAAACAAGGCAAACTAGCTCCCTCTATCTTGATAATTTAGGCGACACTTTTGAAGTTCTTTCAATACACATGCTATTGACTTTGCTAACATTAGCAATTAGCTATTTGTTCAGAAGTAGCCAACGTTTCGGCTGGTTATTCTTTAAGATGCATGTCTATTTTTTCGGGTTATTGGGCTCTAATATATTCGGAAAAATACAGAGCCACATCCTGTTCTCCATTTTGCAAGCATTCGAGATCACTGTTTTCACCAACACTTACCATGCGACAAGTGTAGTGCTGGGCTATTTGGCAACCTCTTCAATAATCGGATTCATCACTTATACATTTCTCAAATCAGTAACCATTTACAATTCTCAAAAAAAGATTCAGGAAAAGGAATCCAATGAATTCAGGCAACGCCATAGAAGAAAAGCTTTGCAACAGTCAGAAGATATCGAGCAATACGAGAAATATAGCTTCATTTATGATGACTTTAAAATGAAGTCGAAAAACACCTTTCTCTTCAACTACTGGACCATGACTTACAATTCAGCCTACATTTTGTTGATTCTCAGTCTCCAGAGCAATGCGATCGTACAATGCTCTTCTATTGTGATTCTCACAATCATTTTCATTATATTCTCAGCTGTGCTTCGTCCTTTCAAGGAGATATCATCAGCGATTTTGCATTTTTTCAACCTCTCTTGCATCCTCGCAGTGTCAATCGCAAACCTATCTTTGATAATAGCTTTGAAAGTCACTCCAGCTTTCGAGGGGGCCGAGACTCAAGGGTTAGCAATATTCGTCGTGGTGATGATCAATTTCTGTGTTAATACCATCATTCCAGTCTACCTTATTGTTAGAACTGTTTATCGTATGTGCAAAAAGAAAAAAGCTCCTAACTCCAGCCGTAATCACCGACTCTCAGTTTTATACCCAAGGCGGCACCATTTAATCGATTCTCAAGTTCGATTTAACAGCTCCCGAGCTCTTCAAGGGATTCAGCCACTATCATCGATTGTTAGAAACCACAACGAATCAAATTCTTCTATTATGAGCAGGAGTTATAGCCCGCATCATCATCTTCGACTCAACAATTATGGTTTACCAGAAAGATTCGATCGTTCTCAACTACCAAGGAAATGAAATACTCACTCAACATCTACTAATTCAAGTGCGAATCAATCAAAAATCATACATATTAGCCTGAATTCCTGTGACAAATCGCAAATGGACATAGATAAATAAAAATTGTTGAACTATTGTTTTGAGGTTCTAGGGACATCTCAAACAACACGGAATGTTTTTTTTTCTGCAACTCAGGATCTGGAAAATGGAGTAATTCGAATTCCAAACTTAGTTTCGGAATTTTATTGAAAGCTGTTTGTATCTTGTGATTTTTAATGGGTTGAGACTTTTCTCTATTTTCGCTGTGAATTCTTGATTCATCATTGCCATGCTCAAAAGACTTCGTGTCATGAAGATTAAATTAAGTTGAGTTAACGTTAAATGTTGTGGTGTTGGCTCTCAATTGGAGGAAAGATTTACGATTGAGAGTATTCGTTCCTGAATTGAAAAGCTTTACTTTTGATTTGTACACGTTTATTGAAGTTAGAGTGGATATCCAAAAATGAAAATCGGCTGGATATTAGACTCAACATCACCAGACAAGTGAATCACTTGCGATGAGAATTTATCGCTTGGTGAAACTCAAATCGGAATAAACAGTTTTTTTTTTTACTGGTCAAGCTTCTTCATTTTAAACTTCATCAGCAATCCGAGCCAAGTCGCAGCGTTTTGGAAGCAAAATCTAATAATATTCGCTGCTACGTCTCATGCTCTTTGCTTTGCAAGCAATTCGCAGAGAAATGAAAAATACAAGCAATAAAATCGTAAAAGAGTGTCCCACAACAAAAAAGGACGGATCTGCCGGGGCTTGAACCCGGGTCCTTCCGCGTGTTCGGCGAATGTGATACCACTACACCACAGGCCCATCCCATGCCTCATTCAATCTCATTCAAAGCTCTAGATGATCCAAACTTAGTATATTCAGGGTTTTAAAACCGAATCTCTCAATTATTGAAGCCTTTGATTGAATTATTCACTCAATCGTCAATAAGCACTCTATGCATTCAACTCTGAGCAATCTGTGAAATGTACTTCAAAGATAACACGCTCTTAAGCGAGAGACGCCTACTACTACCAAAGAAAAAAAAACGTGAGTTACAGTTTACGGAAATATTAATTACAGTGAGGATAATTCGAAGGAACGTTTTATCATTGATAAATTTATTTAAACTTGAGTATCAAATATTCTCAGCTGATTAGGGACTCTCAAATCGATGAATTACGGCCTAAACTCGTTTTGGAGCTTAATTCTCTTCACGAGCGTGTTGTTATTATTGAAGATAACTCCAAGCAGGTTAACTTCTTTTTTGAAATTCCAATGAAATCAGTCGTATATAGAGGAGCAACTGAAATTTTTTACATCCAAGAGACTCAAGTGACCTCATCGATAGGAATTTACCACCATAAAGCCGTGGCAGATTACTCGACGACATTTACCGAGACTTCAAGATACACTATCAGTGCATGGTTTTACAAAGCCACGTGGACCACCAGTTGGGAGAGATATTTAAGGTTGTCGATAGATGCTGAACCCTCGTAAGTCGTTTTTCGCATTCAGCTGCTATATAGTTTTATTACACTCAATTAGCTCAAGTACTGAGGGTATTGGAAGAATTCTTGGAGCTCAAATCTTGTCTGATGGTACTAAGGACTGCTTGTTTACATCTGCTACAACCACAGCGCCGGTTTATGATTGGTCGCCTTGGGAAAATGCTCCTACGATGTCCAAAATTTCTCTAGACAAATGGACTTTTATAGCACAATCAGTCGATGTAGATTCGAGTACACAATATGGCTTTCGATACGTTCTGGGTGCTGCAGCACCGGCTGCCCCAACGAGTGTTCTGAATTCTCGAAGTCCGTCTTCAGGAAGCTTTTATAAGCTCTATTCAAATGCTACTGTGGTGTATACGAACGATCCTCATGGTGGATCCCCATGTGGTTGCATAATGCAGTATATTAGAGTATACACTGATTATTTTCCGAGTACTCAAGATCAAATGATCAGCCTCGCGCTTATGAACCCTATAAGTAAATAAAGAGGCATGCAGTTGTCCGCTCATCATGGCATTTTGAAATTTGTTAAAATAGGCACACTATACGTATTCCATTTCGCTTCATCACCCTCGGAGACAAATAATCAGACTTTTCCTGTCGATACATATGCTTATGACTCTTCTACACCAGGGATGATTACCGGAAGCAAAGGTAATTTTAAATTAATCATTGAAATATTAATACAAAATTTGGTGGTAGGTGTCAGCACATCTCCCGGTGGTGATGATCCAAATTTTGGGCCTTGGAATACAGTGCACTGTCGAAACAATAAGGCTCTGACTTTGCAAATCGGAGGCCAAAATGCCAATGGTATAGTCATAGCCGTTGATATATACTATACTGGTCCAATGAGCTCCGATCAAACAATATTCGCAATTCGAAATAGGGTAATCTCGAAAAATGTATTTACTGTGGAAATCAGTCCAAGCTCAAAAGTCACGGTTTGGAGTTATAAGAACTCTTGGACGATGTGGTATGGATCCACAGCTCTGGCAGCAGGCAAAAATCTATTGAAAAATATTTAAACTATCCATTATATCTATATACAGGAAATTGGTATCGACTGATAATTGAAGCGGTTCAAGCTCAACCTGTTGAGTTCGGAACTG
>ENA-UOTX01001432-UOTX01001432.1-compost-metagenome-genome-assembly--contig:-NODE-1432-length-17805-cov-5.251861_pt1 | contig 17805 bp, 14 predicted proteins | sample MGYA00238143_ERZ746982 | MGnify/ENA primary metagenome ERZ746982 (study PRJEB28758, sample SAMN06268862) | compost metagenome | isolation source: single cell | place: USA: California, Emeryville, Joint... | reverse complement strand
CTGTTTAAATCAAAGTGATTCTGTCAATAATGTCAATAAGAGAAAATTCAAAAGCATGTGGAACCCTGTGACACAGGATGAGGATAAAGCAAAGGCGTTTTTAAGTGGAGTTAGAGAACTTCTTAACGTAGAGACTTGCAATGAAGATTTTCTTTTGAGATTACTCTCGAAAAATGGAATGGATGCTAACAAGACTTTGAATATTATTAAAGCAAACCAGGAATATTTTACCAGAATGTTCAAGATAACAACAGCTTGAATCCTGAGAAATTAGTCTTTAATAATTGTTTTTAAAGAATACTGAGGTAGTAATGATAAATTGTAGATAAATGAAGCAGATTTCTGATTGGTATTGAACAACAACTTTCAAATGTATTTTTCTGATATCTTCATAACAAAACCTTTCTTCATTTCTTCGTTAATTCTCGATGCTAAAAGTGAAAAGCTCTCTCCTTTATATGCTCTTTAGGAATTATATTCTCCAGCATTGTTAACAAAAATGAAGGGTTCAACACAAGAGGAGTTCGATTTGAATTATTTTAGGATACTGAGTCGTCTATAGCATCAACGAGAAGTGATTGGTAATGAAATTAGAGGAAATTTCAAGGCGAATTTCAGATTCCTAAGCTTGGAAATTGTTCCTTGTACGAAAAAATTTTAATATATTGCAAAAAAAATAAAATAAAATGCGCTGACTTATTGATTTTTCTGTTTCTAATATTTAACTCCAGTATTTAACTTTGTTGTATTTCTGGTTAGCGCAGAAAAACCTCATGATTCACACGCTCATCTATATCCCTAAACGATCACTTTCCACAAGTTGTTCCCCTTTAAGTAGATGATTTGCTTGCGGGAACCTTCAGCTCGCTAGATCATAGTTGCATTAAATTGTTCACATATCCTGATCTGAGCATCCGGCTCACCGTAATTCCTATAGAATACAAAATCATGTGCATCTTAAGAAGAATATAGCGATATTCTTCGCAACAAAGAAAAATTTGGTCTGCCTCATACAATAATGCTCTTCCTTCATCCTTCAGAAACTCCCTACCATTCGATTATTTCAGTGATGCTCAACAACTCATCGATCCAAAAAAAAAAAATTTCGAAATTTAGACAAACTGGCCAAAATAAAGTTTCTTAAAGAATTAAACCTTTATTCTAGAAAGACCTTTCCAAGTATTATTAACCTGAAATCTCAAACCTCGAATAATCAAATTGTTTGTAAAGAGTAATAGCAATGGAAAAGGGACTACTTAAATCATTATCCCGAAATCTGCAATACTATTGCAAGAAGAACCAGGGTCTTTTTTCGATGAATCCCAAAGTCGCCGTTAAAGACAACACAACCCTCGCGTTAGTCTACACTCCCGGCGTCGCGAAAGCCTGCAAGGAAATTGATAAAGACCCAAAAAACTCTCTGGTTTATACCAACAAAGCTAACTCGATTCTCCTGGTGACAGACTCATCAGGCTTCCTTCAAAAAGACAAAGACTGGAAAAACCAATATGCCATTCCTATTTTAGAAACGAACTGTATTTATTACAAAAACGCCGCGAATATCGACGCTTATCCAATGGTGCTCGATCTGAACCTCATCAAAAGCGATGAAGACGTTTTCGAGTGCATGAAGCAACTGACAGCCGCGTACTCGGGCTTCGAGCTGATTGGCGTCAAGGCTGAAAGAGTAGATTCGCTGTTGAAAAAAGCGAAAGAAAATGAATTTAAGGCGTTGCTCTACACGCATCACCAGCGCGAGCTTGTAAGCAATAAGCTCGGAAAGAAATTCCCTTCTGCCTTCATTAGCGCCTGCATTCTACGCGCTGCGCTGGACCTTCACGTTACTTCAGCGATCAGCAATGATTGCATAGATTATATAAGCTCCAAACTCCAAAGCGAAGAGGCGAATATCTATCAGATTGCCGGAAAAATCTCGCGTTTAGCTGCTGATTTTTTCATCTCTCAGAAGCTTAGCACGCAAAAGGTTGCTGCAGAGGAGGTCGAAGAGAAGCTGCTAAGATACTACATCGAAGGGGCTCGCTCCTGGATAAGCGATATCCCAGAAGACTACTTTGCATTGAAGCATTCTAACGACGAAAATTCCCTCGAACTTCACCGTCGATACCGCGGAGTCTGTGAAATTCATAGCAAACTCGCTCCTAAAGACATGTTGGAACTCAACAACCTCTGCAGTGACAAGCAAGTCGAGGAAATCGTCGAGCTTTGCAAAAAAGATGAGAAAAACGTCTATGACCTCACTTGCAAGAACAATTTCTGTGGCATCATCACCAACGGCACAGCGATTCTCGGATTAGGCGATATTGGACCGGAAGCCGGTCTCCCTGTAATGGAAGGGAAATCAGTGTTATTCAAGCAGCTTGGAGGAGTCGATGTGATGCCAATTTGTATCTGGGAGAAGGACGTTGATAAATTCGTCGATGTGGTGACGAAAATCTCGCCGATGCTCAGCGCGATCAATTTAGAAGACATCAAAGCTCCTCAATGCTTCGAAATCGAGAGTAAACTCCAAGAAAAGCTCGATATTCCTGTGTTCCACGATGATCAGCACGGCACCGCTATCGTCGTCGTTGCTGGGCTCCTCAACGCTTTGAAACTCGCGAAGAAAAAGATAGAAGATGTCAAAATTATTATCAACGGTGGTGGCGCCGCTGGTGTTTCAGTTACTGAGATGTTGCTTGAGGTTGGAGTGAAATCTATCATTGTATGTGACACGAAAGGAGCGATTTATAAGGATCGAAAGGAGAACATGAATAAGCAGAAAGATTATCTCGCCGGGATAACGAATAAGGAGAACTTAAAAGGCGGTCTGGGGGAAATTATCAAGGGAGCAGATATTTTCATAGGGCTGTCTGTCCCTAACGTCCTGAAGAAGGATATGGTGAAGAGCATGAAAGAAAAACCGATCATTTTCGCTTTAGCGAATCCTGACCCCGAAATCATGCCAGATGAGGCGATGGACGCTGGCGCGTTCATTGTGGCGACAGGGCGGTCGGATTTCCCTAATCAAATTAATAATTCACTTGCTTTCCCAGGTGTGTTCAGAGGAGCGCTTGATATTTTAGCTAAGAAGGTTACAATGGACATGAAAGTTGCTGCTGCGCACGCGATAGCTAAACTCGTAGACGAGAAGCATCTTTCGCCTGATAATATTATGCCAAACGCGCTTGATTTGAAAGTGCCGCAAGTGGTCGCAAAAGCGGTGGCTGAAGCGGGCATTAAATCGAAAGTCAATAGAAACAAGGTTTCAGCTGAGTTTATTGAGGAGAGGATAAAAGATTACACGATTGAAGGATTCTTAAGACCATTTGAAAAAAAATTGGTTGCGTAATCTGCGAGCGCGATATATAAGCTTGCTTTTAATTAATTGATTGTTACAATCAATATCAGCATTAACTTGTTGTTGAATTTCGTGAATTAATGGAAATTAAACTATGTATATAAATAATGAAGAATGAAAGTGAAAGAGATTTTAAAAACGCTCTTGAAATAAGCTGACATTGAAACCAGAACACAATATCATTTTCTCAATAAAAAGAAAGGAGCGATTGAATAGCTAGCTCTCAACAGTACATAATTTAATTAAAGACCTTTCTTTCTTAGTTAGTGCCAAGGTTAAATAAAGATAAATTTCAAATTGATTTAAGGGTTTAATTTCTTCGAAACCTAATGTTATTTTTCCTATCTATATATAACGAACGCAGACACCACAATACGAGATTCAGTAAATCGATTTGCTTTCATTGTATGGATAATTTAGTCAAGCCAAGCTTGAGATCTTTTCACGGCTTTTTTCCATCTAAAAGAAATTTAGCTTGTTCCATCAACTATAAACTCTTACTGCTCGTAGCATTTATCGTATTCAGCTTTAAGCTCAGGTTTGGCGACAATTTCTTCGTCTGCTACGAAGAAATGGCTGATCTCGTCAAAATCTTTATAGACCTTCGCATGAAGCCCTGCTGCGAGCGCGGCTCCCATGCAGGTGGCGTCCTTCTTTTTCGTTTTAACTATTATCATTCGCTCAGTTTGGTTTTTCTGGAATTTCATTCAATTTACATATTTTCTTTTGCAAGAGAGACGCTTGGAAAGAATTCACAAACTTGCTCGAAGTAAGACCTCCATCGACTTTAATATGATCAATCTTCACGCTCGAGTTCTTTTCAATGAACTCAATCACGTCTCTGGTGCGGTAGCACACGGCTTCCAGCGTAGCTCTAATAATATGAGCCTTGGAGGCGTAAGCGGTCAATCCCACGATCGTTCTTAATAATAACATTAGTTATCTTAATTATCGATTTCAAAAATGAAGTAATACCCTCCAGCAGCATCATCCCAGTAAGGCGCTAATAGACCGCTGAATGCTGGTACGAAATAAACTCCACCGTTATCAGGTGTCTGATCCATCAATGGGTCTAATTCCCCATATTCTTCAAACAAATTAAGCTTTGTCTTCACCCAATTCAGAATCGATGCGCCTGCCTCAATTGAACCCTAGTGTCCAAAACAGCGATTTTAGAAGCAAATAAGCATGCTAGAGCTGACCTCAAGAGCGTACACCACGGGCTGATCGCTCCCAAGCTGGTAGCAGACAGTGGTGATTAATCCTGGGATCTCTTTCATTTCTGTTCCCGTGTTGGCGAGTAAGAAGCAGCCTGTTCCATAAGTATTTTTCACATCGCCTGGAGTAAAAACACCATGGCCGACTGCCGCGGCCTGCTGATCTCCAAGACAGCCTGTAATTTTCAATCCTTTCAATGGCCCTTCGGTAATCGTTCCAAAATCGTGGCAAGATGGTGCGATTTTAGGGAGATTCTCCTCAGTAACTCCAAATTCTTTGAGGAGTGCCTGGCTCCATTTGAGCTCTTTAATGTCCATTAAGAACGTCCTGCTGGCGTTGGTGACATCAGTGAAATAATTTCCGGTGAGATTGTAGATGACCCAGCTATCCATCGTTCCAAAGCAAATCTCCGCCAGGTTGTCAGCAATTTCTTTCACATTCTCAATTAGCCTGCAAAACAAATAGAATCATAAATATTTTCTGCAAAGCGCGCTATTACCATCGTATTTTGAAGGCTGAGAAGTATGTTGATATTGGGAGACCGGTGATCTTTTTGTACGCGTCCAAATCGCCGTTATTCTTATCAGCGAATCTCTTAGCAATGTCTTTTGTGCGGTTATCGCACCATACGATAGCGTTATGATATGGCTTTCCTATACGTGAATTGTAAGAGGTTTCCATGGTGGTTTATGAGAAATAATTCACCTGTTTTCTTGTTCCAAGCGACAATAGTTTCTCTCTGGTTGGTTATTCCAACACATTTAATGTCATAGCCTCCTTTAAACTAGGATAGATATGAAAAAAGTGTGAGCAGATGCTGCTACCTGCGATTTCAGCTCTTCAATGCCTTCGGTCAGTACGGTGCTAAGATTTGAGAGAATTTCTTGTGCATCGTGTTCCAGCCACCCGGATTTCGGAGTGATTTGTTTGTGTTCCTTGAGTCTTGCGATGACCAGGTCGCCGTTAGGTTTGAAGACTTGGAATTTGGTTGAAGTCGTGCTTTGGTCTATGCTTGCTAAGAGAATATCTTTGCCTTCCATTGCTTAAAAGTTAATCTTTTATTTATTTCGATTTCAGACTCAATTTTTCTGAAAAATAAAATCTCAGATTGCGTCTCTTACGTATCAAATAATAGAGTCGGCTGTGAGATCCAACGAGCACGATTCGAATTTGAACACATGATTAGGAAGATGATATTAGAGGATTTGAGGCGGACTACGTTGCTAGATTTGAGGGGCAAAGGGAAAACACTCATTTGATGCCCATCGCGTGAGACAAAATTGAATGCAGGACTTACTGTTTTGATCATTAAATTGCTTGGAATCTTTGTGTCTCTATAGTTTTCACAAAGCCAATTCAATTCAAATCTCTGATTATCAAACAAATTTGAGCAGCCTCGAGTATTTAAACCCGAAGCATATTGCGAACAGAATCCTCTTTTTCTTAAACAACAAAGCAAATTACATCGAGATAACCGCTTTATCATTTCATCTCTTCTTATTTTACACAGCAGAATTACTCCACACTTTCCATCTCAACAAAGTCCAACATTTGTTTTATTCTGTATTTTTCCTATTAAACCACTAAATGTTTGCCAAAATAATTTTTTATTAGTGCAACCACTCCTGGCTTAATTTCCATTATCCTCACAAGCCCACGCGACCAATGGCAACCAAACGAACTTCGCGCAGCCCTTATCGAGTTTCTCGTAGTAACACACCGCTCACATAATTCTCTAAATTTTTTCCCTTCAATAGCGTCTCTTTCTCCTCAACGAACCCCAGATCACAACACAACGAGCCCGGAAATACTACTAAACAAAAGTCATTTCACCGACTCCGTTACAAAAAAGAAAGTCTACATCACTATAGCCCATAGCCTTGTCCACCCGCGAATCAGATCAAAAACTCTCGGCAAAGTCACTACAACTCCTAAAGACGTCTATATGCCATGCCGCCGTCACGGCAAAGAACCGGTCAAATACGTCGACACCACGCCTCGTATTTTTGAAGGTCTTTGCGATATTTGCATGATCAGATCTGAATTTTTTGGGAAGAACATGAAATTGGAGCGTCTTATTGATTTATACAAGGTCAAATGGGAGGCCTTGAATAAAGGATGCGAAGAACTCAAGGACATTGAGACGAAAATCACGAGAATGTACAAAGAAATAGTAAAGGAGAATCTGAAAGCGTCTCCGATTCTCAAAGAGCTTGATGATATGGAAAGGAAGGTGGCTAAGGAAGTCGAGCGGAGTTTCAGGAAGATCAAAGAAAAGTTTGTGAAGCTTAATCCATTTAAAGAAACAAGAGAGCAGGTCAAAAATTATCTTCAAGAAGCTGTTTCAACGTTACATGAGTTGGAAGAAGGAACAACTCAAAGTTTCGAGTTGCTAAGGTCGATGTATGTCAACGAGAATAAAGTGATGAATACGATTCAAGGCGTGATCAATGATCTGAATGCGCAGATTGAGATGGATAAATCCAGTGATCCGCTCGAAGATAAAGATTTCGCGGTGCTAGTGTATGAATATGGAAAGTTCTTCGACAAAATTTTAAAAGCATGCGCTAGTTTTGCGGAAAATGTAAAAGTCACACCCTAATGAGATGCAAAAGGAACCCAGTGTGAATGCAATCAAGGTTGATAGTATTTAGTTGAATTAGCATGATTTATTTTACTATAAATGAATGAATTGTGGAAAATTGTAGAACAGCTAGTTTTCAGCCTTTGGATGTTGGCAAATCGTCTTGTTTATTCGTTTTTTGAATGTTAAATAAGCTGTGAGCTCAACTATCGATTCATTTTCTTAACTTGTCGATAGTAACATTGAAAGCATGAAGATAAATGGTCATTGTAAATCTCAGAGGGCTCTTGCTTAATTAAGACATTCTTTACAGATATCGAAATCGAGACACAGTAGAAAGTAAGAAATATTACAAATTCAATGTGATCTATCATTTTATTACTGCGCTAAATAATAAGTAGATTTGTTCTTAACTACAGTTCTAAGCTATCATGAACATTTCTGCTGCAATTACAAAAGTTGCTCCCGTAAGAGCGACCGGCGTTACACATAGTCCGTATTTTAAAAACTTCCAGTAATTCATATGGTGCTGACTTACCCCATTGTCTTGCAAAATTTTATTCCACATAACACCAGCAAGCGCTCCGATTAATGTCACATTCGCTCCGAGATTACTGCCCAATATCAGAGAAAGCGAGCTCGCTTTCTGTACCGTGGCTTCTTGAATAAAAGCTGAGCTTAACAATATTTTCGTGAATAGAATCGTCATTGGCTGATTGTTAAGCACGTTGCAGGCCAACGTTGATAGAAATGATATCACGAAGCATGTAGTTAAGATGCTTATGAAAGAAATGCCTGGTGTTCCTGAGGAAACAGATACGGAATTGATAATATCAGTTAAGGCTGAAGCGATCAAAGTGACAAATCCGTAGCTGTTAAGGAGTTCAACCATGACAAACATCCCAAAGACGAAAGGAATGATTTTCCACGGCATCCGAATTGCTACCATAATGACTCGTTTTTCTCGCAAAATCGCGATCATTGAAAGGTCCCAGCATTGGGGAAGCAGAGGCGCTACGTCCATGACTAAATCATAAATTATAAATATCATTCCAAAAGCCAAACAAATAAGATATGACGGTATGGATCTTCCATTTGAAAGTGTAATTAACGACGCGACTGTTAAGACGATTAAAGTCAGCAGGAGCCCGACAGATTTGATAATAGCTTCATGCTTGTTTCCCAAAATCGGGACTATCTCTCGTTTGTTCGGACTCGTGACGATTTGCTTAGGGATACGGTCAAAGAACATCCAGTAAAGCATCACGAAATTAATGATTCCCGCTGTTGCCGCAGGCAAACCCATCACTAACAAATAACCTAGAAAATTCATCTTGTATGCCTCAGCAACAATCATATTTGTTGGATTTCCAATCTGAAATGCCACTGACCATACATTCGCAAGGAAAAACTGAGACACCACAAAAGGTATGAGATCCAAATTATCTGCATTCCTTGCTAAATAACAACAGATTGGAGTGAGAGTGAGAATGACGATATCATTGGAAGTGAAGAGTGTCAAAATACTCGCAAACAATCCGAAGAAGATGAAGAGAGCATGTCCTCTTCCAGCACTCTTTCTGATGATGACCTTAGCAATGTATTCAAAGAGACCTGTGATATCCAATGAGATGCAGATATAACTGAGTGACATGAATAGTATGATGACGCCATAAGGACGTATATTTTCATCACCGATGATCCCTGCGACAAAAGTATCCCATGAAAGACATCTGAGGATGAAGAGTAAAGCGAGAGAAATAATAGGCGCAGTGGCCATGTTTAAAGTGATCCAGTAGAAGTTAGGAGGGTCTGGCTTTTTTGGAGGATGGAGCCTTAATGGACTGTTTAGATCAACTAACTCAATATCGATGCGTTTGGGGTCTTTATGGTGAAAAAGAATCCCAAGCAGTCTTTGTAGGAGTCGCTTGTGTAGAAAAATAGGAATTTTTGGAGTCATGATGACACAAGTAATGCAAGCTATGAACACTCCAAGGGAAATCCAAGCGCATGGTGACGATAGTTCATTTGGAAAGATCATTTGGTTTTGGATATTAATAAAAATATTTCAAATTCTGTTCATAGCAGAGAACATATCCAGTTTACTGATTGAAGTTATTAAAGAGTCTGCTGAAATTTCAAAACTTGCATGAGAAAAAAAAAAATCGGTTAAATTCAGTTGTTATTACTGACTGATAGTTCTCAATTACTGATTATTAAAACAAGAAATTATTGAAAAGCTTTCAAATCTTTAGACAATCCGTTTTACTTAGGACAATCGAAAAAAGTATTAGATTCAGATTGCTTAAAGTCTTCCCGAAAGGTCCTGCGATCTCTATCCTTAAATTAATTTCGTATCTGTGCTGTGGTCGACTTGAAAGTGTTTACATTATACACCGAATTATAATAACCCAAAATGAAAAAATCATAATAAATTAAGTCCTAATTATGACTAGCTCCTTCCAATAACATTTCTATAGCAATGATAATAGTTGCCCCAGTAAGAGCCAATGGTGTTACAGCACATCCATACTTGAGAAACTTCCAATAATTCATTTGTTGATGAGTGATTCCATTGTCTTGTAAAATTTTTACCCACATGACTCCTGCAAGAGCTCCAATTAACGTCACATTCGCTCCAAGATTGCTACCTAATATCAAAGATAGCGAGCTCGCCTTCTGAAGCGTTATGTTTTGAATAAATGCTGGGTTTAGCAATATTTTAGTAAAGAGGATCGTCATTGGCTGATTGTTAAGGACATTGGAAGTGAGTGTTGACAGAATTGAAATTACGAAACATGCGGCTAGTATGCTTGTGAAAGAAGTGCCTGAGGTTGTGGAGGACAGAAAATTGATCGTATCAGTTAAGAATGAAGCAATTAACGTCACGAATCCATAGCTGTCGAGGAGTTCGACCATCACAAACATTCCGAAGACGAAAGGAACGATTTTCCAGGGCATTCGAATTGCAACTAAAATAGTTCGTTTGTCGTGATAAAATCTGTGCATAGAAAAGTGTTGAGAATTATGTAATATATGAATTACGTCCATTATTAGATCAATGATGAAAAATAACCCTCCAAAAGCCAAGCAAATTAGGTATGATGGTATAGTTTTTCCATCTGACAGCGGTCTTAATGATGCGACTGTTAGCAGAACCAAAGTTAGTAATAAGCCAATTGCTTTGATCATCGCTTCACACTTTTTCTTTAATTCTGGACTTAATTCTTGCTTTTCTCGTTTGCTCGGACTCGTGATGATTTGCTTAGGAATACGATCGTAGAATATTACGTAAAGCAGCACGAAATTGATTATTCCCGCTGTTGCCGCAGGCAAACCCATCACCAACAAATAACCTAGAAAATTCATCTTGTATGCCTCAGCAACAATCATATTTGTTGGATTTCCAATCTGAAATGCCACTGACCATACATTCGCAAGGAAAAACTGAGACACCACAAAAGGTATGAGATCCAAATTATCTGCATTCCTTGCTAAATAACAACAGATTGGAGTGAGAGTGAGAATGACGATATCATTGGAAGTGAAGAGTGTCAAAATACTCGCAAACAATCCGAAGAAGATGAAGAGAGCATGTCCTCTTCCAGCACTCTTTCTGATGATGACCTTAGCAATGTATTCAAAGAGACCTGTGATATCCAATGAGATGCAGATATAACTGAGTGACATGAATAGTATGATAACACCATAAGGACGTATTTTCTCATCACCTATGATACCTATGAGAAAAGTATCCCATGAAAGACATCTGAGGATGAAGAGTAAGGCGAGAGAAATAATTGGTACAGTAGCCATACTTAAGGTGATCCAGTAGAAATGAGATTCAGTGCCGCTGGCAGTTATTTCAGAATGCACATTTACATTATCAGAAGATGTTAGCGCAACGTGATTTTGTTTAGATTTGCGCTTGCAAAGCAGACATGATAAGAATTTTCGGCAAAAGCGTCTCCGTGGAAGGATAGGAATTTTGGGAGTCATAATAACACACAAGATACATGCCAAAAACACTCCAAGCGAGATCCATGCACATGGCGTTGATAGTTCGTCTGTACAGATCATTAGCACTTTTCGAAAGTCAAATAGAATTTATTTAAATTTCGCGAATATTAAGTAAACGTCTCTCTACTGTCTCATTTATTTCGAAATAAGATCTTTTACTTTAAAGCATGACTGAATCAAGTTAACAGAGAAAAAATTGAGTCAGTCGACCGTGTCTTCTCGGAACATCATAAAGATTAAATTTTTTCGTTCCTAACGAAAGATTTCCGCTAATAATTATTTTGAAGTTCGTAGGAAATAAAACTGAGCGATCAAGTCTCATTAGTGAATACAGAAAAAAGTAATAGCTAATAGCTTCTTACTGTACTCAGAAAGGATCTGGTTTTTTTTCACAAAAAATTCACTTCGATGTTGCTTATTTCGAGAATAAAATATACGTAAATGGTCATTTGAGACTATCTTAATTGACCTAGTTCTACTTGAACAATCTTTTTCAATTCTCTTGTAATGAGAATGAAAATAATGGACTGAAAAATAAGAGATATTGTCATACAAAATATAGATCGAAGGCTTGAATATTGAAAATATCGTTAAAGATGGAGGATATTACAACATCAAGCTAATCATTAGTATTCACACAATTGGCCTAGCCTTTTTGTCCGAATCATATTAAGGAGAGATTATTTGCATCTCTATCGCTATTATCAGAGTCGCTCCAGCCAGTGCCAGCGGGGTTACGATCATTCCGTACTTCAAAAACTTCCAATAGTTCATTTGCTGATGGGTAATTCCATTGTCTTGTAAAATTTTTATCCACATGACTCCTGCAAGAGCTCCAATTAACGTCACATTTGCTCCAAGATTGCTACCCAAGACCAAAGAAAGCGAGCTTGCCTTTTGTAAAGTCGCGTCTTGGACATAGGCTGAGCTCAGCAAGATTTTCGTGAACAAGATCGTCATTGGCTGATTGTTAAGGATGTTGCATGACAGGGTGGACAGAATTGACATCACGAAGCACGCTGTTAGGATGCCCGTGAAGGAAACGCCATCTGTTGGGGTACCGGCCACTGAGTTAATAATATCAGTTAACGCCGAAGCTATCAGTGTCACAAATCCATAGCTGTTGAGAAGCTCGACCATGACAAACATTCCGAAGACGAAAGGAATGACACCCCAAGGCATACGGAGGATCACCATCATGGTTCTCTTGTCTTGGAAGAGCGCGGATATGGACATATCCCACCATCTGTCTTGTATTGAGCTAGTGTCCATGATGATGTCATACAAGAAGAATAGTGCTCCGGCGGCCAAGCAGATGAGATATGACGGTATAGTTTTTCCGTTTGAAAGCGGGATTAATGAAGATGCCGCCAACAGGACCAACGTCAGCAAGAGGCCAATGGCTTTGATAGTGGATTCGCGTTGGTTCGGAATTTTTGGAATTGTTCCGAGGGATGCTTGACTGGTGACGATGAATCTTGGAATTCGGTCGAAGAACATGTAGTAAAGCAACCCGAAATTGATCAATCCGGCCGCGATGGCTGGGAGCCCCATCATCAGCAAATAGCTTAGGAAATTCATCTTGTATGCCTCAGCAACGATCATATTTGTTGGGTTTCCGATCTGAAACGCGACCGACCAGACGTTTGCGAGGAAGAATTGAGACACCACGAAGGGAATTAGATCCAGATTCTCCGCATTCGCTGCCAAATAGCAGCAAATTGGAGTCAACGTCAGGATAACGATATCGTTCGACGTGAAGAGCGTCAACACGCTTGCGAAGATAGCGAAGAAGATCCACAATGCATGGCCGTCTCCAGCACTCTTCCTTATGAGTACTTTGGCAATGTATTCGAAAAGACCCGTAATGTCCAACGAGACGCAGACATAGCTCAACGTCATGAACAGTATGATGACACCATAGGGGCGGATCTGCTCATCGCCAGCGATGCCAGCGGAGAAGGTATCCCAGTTCAGACATCCTGTTATGAATAGCAGGATGAGAGAAATTACAGGCGCCTTTGCCATGTCAGCGGTGATCCAGTAGAAGTAGGGCTCGGGATCGACTTTGGGCGCTTCTGGCTGAATTAAAGCCTCATCGAAAGTCACGAGCTCAACTTCCATTGGTGTACGTTTCGGGTTTGGATCGCCATTGAATTTTGACAGCAGGCTTGTAAAAAGACGCTTGCGTGGGAAAATCGGGATTTTTGGAGTCAGTATCACGCAAGAGATACACGCCATGAACACACCGAGCGAGAACCAGGCACCTGGTAGAGATAGTTCGGATGGGAAGATCATATTGTTTACGTCCTAATAAAATCTTGATTCGATTTATTAAAATTTCTACGGACTGCGAAAACGGAAGCACTGTTTTTTTTTTCCTTAATTACAGCGTGCGCTACTTATTACCTTGTTATTACTCCCGCTTTAAGTCCAATCTACCAAAGTATCGATTTTGAAAGAATGAAACAGCATCACCTACCACATAAGAACTTTTTTTTTTGAATCAGCAACGCATATGAAGAAGAAAAAAAAAATGGTTGAAAATAACCTATTTTGTTAGCTGTTAATTCTCAATAGACCTTGCTCTGTTGGGAAAGAGTCAAGAAAACAAAAAAAAGTTCGTGGGTGTTTTGTTTCATTCCAAGAACCAGCAGAAATTACACACGGACTATAGAATTTTTATTGGGTTTCAGAAGCCGTTTATTTGTTCTGAAGGGTATGAAACTTTAATTAGACTATCTAATTTATCTTCCAATTCAGCGAATTAATCAGATAATTACCCTTCCATCAATACAGGCTAGTGAACTAAGAACTTTGACCTAATTAGACGCGAAGTTTCTGCTTGTCAAACTCTGTTTGAAGAATGGTGCCTTACAACCAAGAGAATTACTGAACAGCCACGGATTGTGAATTCGCAAGGTCTCACTTTTAAGTGAATTGATTAATTTCTTAAAAGACAATTTGGTGGTTAGTTTCAACCCAGAAACTCTCCCGAATATTACTGAAAAATCTCAGATTTCATTAACCCAAATCACTAGATCCCTCCATTTTGATAAAACAAATGCGAATGAGAGCTCTCGCAGAGCACAATTTTCAATAGAGTTCGCAAATATTGTAATCATGCAAGGTAGCGAGTTACATATTTAATATTTTCTCGGAAATCGGCTTGGCTATCTTTAAAATGATGTTAATATATATGACAGATGATACACAGGCTTAGGAATTGTAATTTTTTCGGTTACATTATCATAATGCCTTATCACGAGGCTTAGCAAGGCAAGCAGTATGGCGATAGCCACAGGAGACGTCCTCAACGACTACACCTGACAAACGCTCTAATTTTGTTGGCCTTTTTGAAATACATATGTTATATAAGAAAAAGCAATTCACTAATCATTACTTTTGGAAATCCTTCTCTTTGATGCCGATACCCAGCTGATCATAGTAGTTGAAGCCCCAAATATACAGTTCACCCTCCACTATAAAAAAAAAAATTGGTTATGCCAACAGTTATGGGAAAAATAACCTGTGACACAGGCGCAATTATGAGGAGCCGCTGCAATATTATTAACTCTCTTATCAGCTAGAGCTTGGATCAGCCTTGGCTCAAAAACGAACCTCTGGTCTTGGTTATCACTAATATTTGGGTGTCCAAGACAACCGTCGGAAGAATCACCGAAACTATAGACTTTGTTGAATTCTGGAAACACAGATGGTTAGCATAATATTCAGAAAAAGGCTCTAAATACCATTTAGCACAAGCGTAAAACCGTTTCCGCAGGCAGCTTTAATAGCTCGGTCTTGTTTCCCAAACATTTTAACCTCATTCAAAAAACAGCATTTTTGAACGGTTTCTTTCGGCTTAGAAGACGGTGTATCACTCTCGCTTTCCTTGCATATTTCAATCACAGTATTTTTCGAGTTTTCGTTTAGTTGCACACCCAATTGTCCTTCGTTTCCTCTGCCAGCTGTGAATAAGTTTCCGCTTTCTAAAAAAAATGTAAAGATTGTGTAAATGTTGCGTAAAGAGGAATATGCTTTACGTGTAATCGCACACATGTGATTTAGACCCATGGAAACGTCGATAACTTCATAAAGATGCGATTTCTTAGTGTTCATCTTCAAGCGACTCAGCTCGGTGAGTACTGGACTAATGAAAGGAGTTAATTCGTTCAAGTGGAGAGGTATTGCTACTAATGGATATTTTTTCTGACGCTGTTCATTAATCTGCAATCTGAATTTTTTCCCCAAGTGTAAAGATCGAAGTCAGCTAAGAATCGAGGATTTAATAAGGAAATTTGAACAAAGGGAAATACAGGTGATTGCTCCAGTTTGCGAATGACCACAGGCTATTTTAACCACTCTCATGTTTTTGAAGAAAACAACTTCTTGCGGTTTGCTTAGGGTCTCAGTGCTGCCATGACCTAATTGCCCATCATCTCCACAACCCTGCATAATTCGTTTTCAAGTCTTAGTTTTTGTAAAGAAAAATTACCCAAGTTAATAGCTTTCCTGTTGAAGTGAGAGCAGCAGCATGCTGCCATCCGCAGCTGAGCGAAGTGATGGTGAATCTGTTAAGCGAAGTGATATTTATTGGATCGCAAGAATCGGTGTTGTTTCCGTTGCCCAGCTGTCCCATCTCATTCTTACCCCAAGAATACACCAACCCGTCGCTTGAGATACCGTACGTGTTATGGTACCCACAGGCAATTTGCTGGAACCGGAGGATAGGAAGTTCCGCGGGGTCTTTCTCTCCAATCGTCGCTGTACCCAGTCCGAGTCGTCCATCCTTCCCGGAACCCCAAATATATCCAATGTGTCCTTCCTTTACAATCCTCATATTCCTTATATTCACAAAAATTATGAGCTTTGCTTATCCAATGGATTACTTTCCAAGGGTTTCTTTGTACATGATCTCTATTTGAGCCTGTACTTTACCTGTGAGCGACTCTACTCATAATAAGTACATCAGAGACAACAAGCTAACAGTACCTTCACGTTCAGGTGATTCAACTAACTTCTCTCGTCCTTTCTGAGCTAACGACTTGCCTAAGAACAATGTTTACTTCCCACATTGATGAGGAAAGGCTCCTACCAAAAGTGCCTTCGAACTGCGTCTTTCCCGGTTCAACATTGACCGTTTGGAACCGCTCTTCCAGCAGATTTCTCAAATCCAAAGACCCCTTATCAGCTCCATCAAAATTATTCTGCATATCAGTCGCGAAATGTATCGTGCTATTATCCGAGTCTAGCTGCCGGTGCTTCGTATATTGTTCCTCAATCCTCGACACCTCGGAATCGAGATACTCGTTGATAAACGCATCAACATCCTGGTTGCTGCCCGTAAATTTCGACGCCATTTTCTTCAGACCAGAAACATAGGCTCTTTGAAGCGTCTTCAAGTCTGCCAGGTAAACCGCTCTCAGATTCTGTGATTGCGCGCCCCATTCCTTCCGCATCTCGTTTACGTGCTTATAACTCTCATCATCAGCGTTCGATGGCATAATATTATTCAACACCGCGTCCACGTGCCCGATCACCTGATCCCCAAAACAATATTCAAAAGGAGTCTTCTTTTTCTGGGCTTTGTAAGTCCCTCCTTCCTGCAGATTTTCAAGGAAACTTCCATTGAGAATCTGATCTGGACCGTCCTTGAACCCGACATGTTTCATATCGTCGAGTTCTTTATGCAGACTGAGGATCTCGTGTTTTGTTTGATAGAGCATCTCGGTTAGTTCTTCGTTGATTTTTGTAACTTTTTCGATCTCTGTTTCGCTTTGCTTTAGCCTGTCCTTTAATCCCTTTATTTCTTGCTTCAATTGCAGATGTAAATGATCTTCAATGATCTAGGAAAGGTCGAGTTATGGAAACATTAGATGATAAAACTCTTTGTTACTCTATTGACGACTGGAGTGTTTTTCACTTGCTTTGCTCTGTTTGCGAATCTTAGCGTGGACATTGTTTGGTGATAATTCATTAACGCAGGAGAAATCGTGCAGATAATCGCTGTCAGAGAGTTGCCTCCAAGCGCGTTAGAGAGGATTCTAGTCAGCTTTGAGTCTCTGTAAGGGATGTGCTGGCTGAAAGATGGTTGAATTTAGCAATGTAGTATGCATTCAAAGGTTACTGAGTTCCATCAGCAAGTTTCTTGATAACGTTTGTGAGGAGAAACAGACTTTTGTTGATATGACCTGTTTCTTCGGTATGAGCTCCTGTTGTGTAATCAAATTCGTTCAATCTCTCTGAACCCGCCAAATCCACGAGATTAAGACATGAGTAGCTATATAGCGAATTTTCGTCTTCTTCTTCATCTTCTTTATAACTTTCAATGTGCTAGTATTTCCAATTAGCCCTACACAATAGCATGAAGTAAACTGCATACCACTTGGTAAATCGTATGCGATCTCGAACTGTGCTCGTTATAATTCGTTTCTCGATACATTCGCTGCTCCTCACCGTAATTCATGAGCGTGATTGCCTCTTCAAAGCTCCCAACGTACTCCCTGCGCAGGCCTTTGACAGTAATGCCATACTTAATGCACAGTCAATATCACTATAATATCATCAAGCAAATTTACTCTCGTATCCTCGGTTATTTTGAGATTAGTAGAGCCTGGTTCAA
>ENA-UOTX01001431-UOTX01001431.1-compost-metagenome-genome-assembly--contig:-NODE-1431-length-17846-cov-4.132759_pt1 | contig 17846 bp, 18 predicted proteins | sample MGYA00238143_ERZ746982 | MGnify/ENA primary metagenome ERZ746982 (study PRJEB28758, sample SAMN06268862) | compost metagenome | isolation source: single cell | place: USA: California, Emeryville, Joint... | reverse complement strand
TGACACAAATTGTGGTTACTTGGGGGGAAAATGTATTTACGAGAATGTCGATTTTTGATGACCTCTCCAACATCCAAATTGAGTCATTGATAACAGACCCGTCTTACTACAGGGAAGCAGAAATCGTGATGATCCTTGAAACGGATATTCAAAATGGTGACACTTTTTACACCGACTCAAACGGCATGGAGATGCAGCGAAGAAAGTTGAATTATCGAGAAACATGGAACTGGACCCCCGAAGAGCCCATATCTAGCAACTACTACCCAATTACCTCATCGATGTACATCGAAGATATTGTTACTGGAAAGCGAGCCACGTACGCTCTCATTGATTTCTCACCTTCTAACTTATCTTTCTAATTGAAAGACTGCTTGTTGATCGTGCCATGGGAGGCTCTTCCTTGGAGCAAGGACAGCTTGAAGTAATGCTGGACCGTAGAGTCCTCTACGACGATGCCAGGGGTATGGGAGAAACGCTCAATGAAAGTAACCGTCAGGTTAGTTAACCTCTCAATAATCTTTTTTTCTTTAATAACAGCTCATCAATTCCAATGGCACACAGTTAACTTTTTGATAACAAGTCGAAATTCTGCAAGAGGACACTACTACAGATCTGTGCAATATGACCTGGACCAGCCGGACTTAGTATTCGGCGCTCAATTACACGACACAGGTCGGCTGAAACATCCTGCTGCTCGAGATAGCACGGTCTCTGCTGCTCTCTTGAATCTCCCTCCAAATGTCAAGATTCTACCTTGGCCAATCAATCAAAACGAATTCATCGTACGATTCCACAACATGGACGATCAGAATATAGCATCGATAAATCTAGCAACTTATCTCGACACTAATGCTGCGGGTTTTAAGATGACTGAAACAACAGTGACAGGAAACCAAGAGCTCGCTTCCATGCTCAGAACGAAGATAGATTGGACTTACAAAAAACAGAACTCTGCTAGAACTCCAAATCAAGATTATCTACAAGGTATTTTATGTTTTTAGACTCCGATAATAATGCTTTTGGTTTACTAGATCAAAAGATTACTCTGAGAAGTCAAGAGATTAGGACTTTCTTATTGAAAAACAAGGATGTGATTGCTCTTCAGGATGCATCCCAGACTGATTTCACTACTCAGAAAAAAACTCGAGGAGCAACGAAGCAAAAAGTTCTTAAGCTGTAAACTTTATTTAATGTATTTCATAAAAAAATTTCACTTTCATAAGCGGGTGTAACGATGTTGAGGATGGGATAATCTTAACCCGATTTTATAATAAATCTAATGCACTCCACGGTTGAATAATATCTACAATGTTTATATCAAACTGTCAATATCATTGTGTAAGGATTAGGCATTTATTAAGAGGTTTAAGAGCACGAAAAAAGCTATAAATCCTTTGTTAAAAGCAAATTGATTTAATACTAATTAATCAAATCAATTTTCTCAGAAAAAACAAACGGAATTGGCCAGACCTAAATGTCTTGTTAAAGAGAAGGTTAGATTGAATCAATTACCTTCTCCAGATATTTTTGCTTTAAATATTACATCTCCGGTACCAAAATCTATCACTTTGGCTTTCACCTTACGATCTGAGGCAGCAGTTCCCAGCAGATCACCACCCAAACTCCATTTAACGCAATTGATATGGTCTAGAAAATATTCGACCAATGAAGTAATAACTTTTTTCCACAAACTATGCATCATACCTTCATGAACATCAAATTCAGCGACAATTTCTCCGCCTCGACGATCGATAATCACAATAGTCCCAATGCCACATGATAATGCCACAAGATTGTTATCGGTTGGGCAAACATCCATATAATGAATATCTAATTCAGAGAAATTCAAAAAGGCACTCTTTTGAAGTGAAAATTGAAAATAGTTTAAAAAGAAAGAAATATATTTTTCAACAAATGACGCCAGCGAAAAATGGCAATACGATTACTTACAACCGGGTTTGACAGCATTTTCGTAGAGTAATGCTCTTTTTTCAGGGTCAAAGACATTTATTTTATTTCCATTATAAGAGACATACAAATTGGCATCTTTTGTCCATTTGCACTGATGACCAGCGCTGTCTAGAATCATTAACAGTGATCTGAGCACCAGGAAAATTTGTGCATATTTACGTTCTATACTTTGTAGCGAATAATGCGTCGAATAAGCATTGGTGTCAACCTCAGAAATCAGTAGTGTCCCATGATCATCAATAGAAGCCATATGTTTTCCCGTCGGGTCGAGATCAAGACCAGTGATATTACCTTTGAAAACAGGTTCGTTAGTAGTGATAAAGATGCAAAGAGACATCGTTTGCAATACAGCATGGAGAAAAATGTTGTGGATAACAAATATTTTAAGCATATTTAATTACTTATGTGAGTATCATGCCATTTAGTCTTTCTCCATAGGGTCACGCTGTGATCTTCGATTTTTACAAGATGGTAAATAAATTTGCTTTGGATTGGAATTAAGGCAAGCAGAGACCGTTTCGCATTATATGCTATGTCTCCATTTCCAAGGCCCTGACTCTCTGAAAAATGAATGTGATTTGTGTTCGTAAAAGAAGAAAATAACATTGGTTTTATGCAAAATATAAACTCAGCTACTTTTTTCTCCCTGGATCCGTCCAGACGAGAAGATGGCCTTTGGGGTTTCTGGTGATGTATCATATATCTCAAAAGCTGCGGTGTTTAGAGATCTGCAACTATGTACAAGTAATCTTGAATCGCGGATACATTTCACATATGTGTCTGATTGCCAGAGAATAAGCGTAAATGCGGAAATAGCGCTTGAGAAATTACCTTGTATCTTTGGCAACTTTGGTCCTTCAAGCATAAAACAACTAGTACTGGTGATGATATCGGCGAGATAAACGCTATTTTTCGTAGTGGACCAACAGAGTTTTGAAGACTCAATGAGGTACTCATCTTGAGTCTCTATCATGAGTTGTTTGGAAAAATGGATAACTTCTGTCAATATTTTTCGCAATTCTGACGAGTTTAAATAAAATTAAAGAGCCTGGTTTAAATCGGTCAGAACATACCGTTTGAAACTCAAAACGTAATGAGCAGCAACCTATCTCGAATGTTGTCGTAATGAACCGATGTGTGCCTGAAGATAATCTGTTTCTTACTATCCTCACTCAGTCCTTAACCTTCGACTTTTTCGTGTCTAGGCGATTTTCACAATGATAGAGTTTACAATGACGCTTCTTATTGTTCTTCACTTTCAAACTTTCAACAAAGCGGATATTTCGTTCAATGATCAAGTAGCTATCGACTACCATAACTTAAACCACGAATTGCGAATTCATTAATGTGATGATGTGATACGAAAAAAAATGAAGCTTTCTAGGGATGATTTGTTGGATTCTGGCTCCAATACTGCTACAAGTAATACTAACTATATAGAGAAGTCCTTGAGTATTTCAATAAGGCTTTTTGTGAGCCTCAAATCCGGCATTTACATTTTTCACTCCAGACTCAGTTTTAAAAGTACGAACAACTCTGTATCATGTATCTATATAAATAAAATTAGATAGCCTTATTTTCCAAGTGTAGCAAATGATCAAATACTTTGAAAGCGAAGAAGATGCAATAAAGCAGGCAAACGAGGAAGCTAGAAGCATTCTCTCAAACCGCGCTTATATTAATCCTGACAAATTCGGAAGCTTAATGAATGAATACCGGCGCAGACAACGCGAACTCGATGCAGAAATCGCACTCAATATCAATAATCAGGTAAATTATCTCCGTATTACTATGCAGACTATCATCTCAACAACTCTCAGGTTGAAAACGTCAAGCAAGTTAAAGACTACATCACTGAATGTGACGACAATTTAGACAAAGTCAAAGAGCAATACGCCAAACTCAGAACTTTTTGGAACGATAACATCGCTTTCCATAAAGACATGGAAACTTTTGACAAAGTATTCACTTTCAGAAGGAATATCAAAATTGTGCTGGATCAATTAAACGATTTTCTTAACATGTCTTCTCAGCTCAAAGAGCTCGAAGCATTTCATGACGATCCGGCCAATTTCGAATACATTCAAAATCAGATCTTCTTTCTGAAAGATCTCAGAGAAAGTATGGGTGAAAAAGCTCAAGAAGATCCAGGAAACACATCTCAGCTCCTTCAACCAATGTTACAACGATTTGCAGTATTGAATGACTTTGAAGCAAAATTTTATGGAAATGTGTTCAAAATAATTGGAGATTGCATCAATTATGCCAAGAAAGCTCCTCAGGTGCTTGTTAAAGCGTTAAAGCTGGTAGAAAATGCAGATAAACATCTAATCGAAAAGAACAAGCCTCCTGAATACTTTGAGAAATGTAAGGCCACTATTATCAAAAGCATCGAAGATCGGTAAAAACATGATATATCACGTGCTCTTTTCTTCTAATCATCAACAAATGTTTTACATTAGATTCGATGAGATGAAAGATAAAAAAGCGATTGAAGAAGTTCAAAAGCAAATCAACTTCACTGTGAGCGATTTGGTGGATGTTTTTGATTATGTCATCCCTTGCTTCCCAAAAAAATACGACATTTGGAAAATTTTCCAAGATAATTACAAAGCTAACGTAGAGAGAATACTGGAACCTTTCCTGGAAAACGAAGAGGAAATCAAGAAATCATTTGGGTTGTTGATCGTGCTTGCAACTTGGCTCGACACTTACGAAGAGTTGTTGACAAGAGCAGGAGTTAGCAATACAGAAAGTGACTATTCTTTGATTAAAGCGGTATACTTTTTATGTGAGAGTTATGAGTGATTCCTAACATGTATGACCTTAGAAAATTAAACATTACATGCCAAACTTCCTTGAGCATATCGAGGGACTCTTGAAAGAATGGACAACAAATATAATGAAAGCAGAGAGACAGAGAATGACCCCCGAGAGTCTGACACAGCTTGAAGAATCAGGAGAAGATCTAATGACTAATTTGCCTCAGGATCTCTTTACTTTGATCAATAATCAACTGGCAATTCTCGGAGGTCAAATCAAAGGAGAGCTTTACATAGAAGTTATCAGAGTAAATTCTCCATTATTAAGTGAACACAATCGCTTATACGGGAACTTTTTAAATAAAACAGGTCTGGGTTAATGGTCCAAGCGGTTTGATTGAATTTCAGAGGAGAGAACGGATGAAACTTGTCGAAGGAGTCTTTGAAGGAGATTTATTAAAAGTAGTTGTTTACATCAATAACTACTACAAGTGTATTGGCTTTACCAACGAGATGGAAGCTCTTGCAAAGCAATATGCCAGCAAAGATTATCACGAGCGTATCGAAAACATTATCTCCGAGTTGCCTCAAGGTAATTTTAATTGCTACTGAATCTCACAACAATATCATTATTTGACGATAGCATACAACGAATCAATCAATGAGATGCTCAAAGCCGCTGCTAAGCTTTCATTCGTCGAGATTCAGAAAGAAATTGTCTTTTGGTTTTTCAAATCCAAATGGCTACAGGAGCCTCTGATGGAGCAATGTATTTCCACACTAGAAGATTACTTCTCAAGCTTCAAGAAATGGTTCCTCTCTCCGCTGCATTATTCCCGTGTGATTAGACTTTGCTTTGAGCATCTTGTAGACATCTACATTGAAAGATTTATCTATGGTGCGAAAAAGACCTATCATACCACTTTACTGAAGGAGTATGAGCCAAAGCAAATTATAATGCAGTACTTCGATGAGAAGAAGAAAGAAGCCGGACAAAAAACGATTTCAACGGAAACATATGCGAATAAAGAAAGACTGATCGCTGCAATGGCAAAGGACCAGGAGAAAATTCTTACTGCGATTCAAAAAAACTATTCAAACATGATTCCGAAGAGCACCGTGGAAAAGATAACAAAAAATTTCACGCTAGTCGCCAGTTTGTTAACGATCCAAGAATATGATTTTCAAGATTATTTTGTCCCTATCTATGAGACATACGGAGAAGATGGAAAATATATATTGGAATCTTGTTTGTCGATAAGAGAAGACCGTGATACTTCCTTGAGAAAGAAATTAGGAGCAATTTATCTGCAATATGTTAGTAAGCTAGCGGCAGAATCTTAAAATATTCGTAGATTTCTATTTGTAATAATTCAGAATAATAAAATGTTGTTGTTTGCCTTGAAGAGAGATAAATTTCAAAATAATTACGATTTATCTAAGTAATACTCGTCTCATGTGCCACACCTCAAAAATATTCGCATGGGCTAGTAGAGAGAAATCTTGAAATTTTCTTTTTTCAAATTTGAAGATATAGTTTATTAACGAGCATCATATACCATCAAGACATGAATAACATATGAAATTTTTAAAAGTTATAACCCTTTACAAATATTATTTCAAAATAAATCAATTTTTCCTTAACAAATAAGACTAAAGTTTATATATCTTCAATTTGGTTGTTCCTTAGTAACAGATGTACTCGACCTAAAAGAGAAATATTCACTAAACAAGGGTCAATTTACAGCTGTAAGAAGCTTTTTAGTAAGATTATCAGCAAACTCCTTCCTTTTTTTACTGATCAGGTCAGCATCGGCGGTGGGCTTCAACAGGCTTGTAGGTACTTTTTCACATCGAATCAGGTACTCCTTGTACTTCTTCTCATAAAAAGTCCCCATCTTATCCATAGTTCGGTCAATCTTGCTAATGTCTTTCTGCGTCTTTTGCTTTAGTTTCATAGTATCGTTCTCAAGAGCCTCCAGCTTCGTTTGGAAATGGCCTAAACTGTTTTGACGGGTTAGGTTGGCAAAGGTAAATGCGGACGTTGTGGTTTTTTGCATGACTGGTGTGAATTGAAACTTTGGCAGCCTGTTTCCAGGAGTACTTCGAACGGAATATTGCTCATCGACACCTAAACTCTTTCTTCTAAACGAAAAATCTGTGCTAGGCTCCCCATAACTCTTCGCATTCGAGATATTAAGCAACAGCTTGTGTCTCAGGGAAGTAGCTGCTGGTTCTTTGAGCTTCGGACTTACTGGTACTGAAGAAAGTTTACTTGTGTGGGTTGCCATTTTAGGATCAGGCATTGAACAGTCGATAGAAAAGAATTTTTTTGCCTTTTTATCGTGGAAAAGTGATTTTCCAGGAGAATTCGATGGTGAGATAGTATCTTCTTTCCGCTCTGATTTTTCAGTGGCCAGAAAAACCTTCGATTGGGTGAAAAATTGAGATAGATGTGGCTGTTCTGCTTCCTCACTTGGTTTAAGAGATGACTTTCTATGCAACGCTTCAGAAAAATCCTTTTTGAGTGGCTTTAACGTGAAATTTTCATTAGATGGTGTAGCGTCCGAGATTGTGCGCTGATGATGATAGTAGTGAGGAGACTTCGATTCAATGGGAGGGAATAACGATTTTGTGTTAGAAGAAACTGTCGGGTTATCGTCTTGACCAAGAGAAAGGCTGCTCTCTTGCATGATTTCTTCTTTCGCTTGGTTCGTATCATCAGGATCTATTTCGAATGATCTAGTTGCTGCAAGTTGAAGTTGGTATTGATCTGCCTGGTCTTCGTCAGAATCTGGCTGGATGTCGTTTTCAGGAGATTTCATATCAGAGATATCATCGTTTGCCAGTTGCTCCTTGTCATCCAATTCGAAGATCGTTGGCTCCTTTAAAGCCTTTTTTTGCTCTTGGTTTTGAAGATGGGCCCATTTCATCTTGTATATGTGCGTTGAGGCCGTTTTCAGCATATTGATAACTTTATCAGAGCGCGTTTTATAAGTCGATAAGCGCTCTGTTAGTTTCAAATCCTCTTCCTCTCTCGCCAGATCCTTGCGGATTCTTGATTGAATCGCTTGTATATACTCAGTAACATTATCGTCAATATCATTTTCTGGCATCTTTTTGATGCTACCTCCTATCTCGTTATCGTACAAGTCCTGTAGATGTGCATGAATATCATCCCAATATTGTCTTTGATTCGCCTCATCAAACCTCTCTTCAGGGCTTGCTGCTCCAGTTTCATTTTCTTCAAGGTAATTTTTCAGATTGTTAAAAGCTGATGAGTCTCGGATCTGTTTTCTTATTTTTGAAGATTTTTCGATCTCGATTTCAATCTGTTCTTTGATTTTTTGTTTCAGCTGCTTTTCTTTGAGGGCTTTGTGAAACTCTTGCAGATCGACTTTTTTGAGCGCACGTGCTCCAAATTCTTTGGGTTGCTTCATTGCCACTTGGAACTTTTTTGCGCGTTCTTGAGCTGCTCTGAACTTATCTTGCGCTCTCAACCTTTGAATATCCTGCAGCGCTTCTTCGGGATCTTCAGCTGCCTTTTCATCAGTTTCTTGCGCTTTCTCATCAGCTGGTAATTTCCGCGAAGGAGCAAATTTGCTTTCATTTTTCTCTGGTGTTGATGTGAATTGCTCAAATTTCTCTGGATCTTCTGCCATTTTTTTGATGAGGTCGCTTACATCGAAATAAGTGTCAAGATCCTTGAATTTCGCAAAGTTTCTTTTAAACTTATACTCTTTGTCGTTTTTTTTGTGATCCATACCAATACGCTTCTTCGCTTGATCGATCAGAGACTGAATCTTCTTCTGAGGATGGCGTTCAAGTTCTTCTTTCTTCAGATTAGCTATTTGAGCAGGATCCGCGTGTTTCATAAGTTCGCGATTTTTGTACTGCTTGTTAATCGCTTTGGTGAAAGCCTGCTCGACTTGAGCTTGTGGCGAGAAAGCGTCATCCTCGAGGCCTGTGTTTAATAAGGCGGTTTGAGGCATAATGTTAGTATTTAAACTCCTTGTGCTTGGCATCTTCTCAAGAGTGTTTTTCCTATGCAGAGCCTTTACGCCAGGAGTTTTCGGAGAGTTTATTTCCTGTCCGAAATCCCTAAGCTCCACTTGTGGCATGGAGTTTCGTCCAATCCTATTTCTATAGCTATGCCAATTAGCCATGGGTAGAAAAATTTAATTTTTATGAATCGATTAATAACAATAAATGTCTCACAACAAAAACTATTTTGCGGGGTTTTTTGGTTTAATTAGAAGCACCCAAATCGAGAATTGTATATGAAATTAAAAGGCTATTTAATGAAATTAGTTCGATCCTTGGTTAGAGGTTGCAGGAGGTTCCTCCATAACGAAAGCAGCGCTCTGTTTCTGCCAAATCGAAGCTCTGAGGTATCCAGCGCTCATGCTCAGAACAATATGCAGCTAAAATGTTTCAGTAGTTAGAAAATTTATCCATATACAGCTAAGAGCTTACTTGTCTTCCTCTGCTCAGTAATTGCTTGAATTTTGGATCATTTTTAACTAATTGTCCATAGTTAACTTCCTCGGTTGACCAAGGGTCACACCTTCTCATAAGCAAGAGCTATTTTAACAAATGCATATAAGGAAGTGAATTTCTAAAAAGAGCTTACCTTCATCACATTGTATTGTTTGTAAATGATTGCAAAATACAACGGAGTTCTTCCTATCTGTGATTTTGTTTGTAAAAAGGAAGTTAGAAGGGTAACGAGATCTTTTGTGCTATTACCATGTCTTTGAGATTAACATCAGCGCCATTGTCAAGCAAATACTTGACTACGTGCTCATGGCCTTTTTTGATAGCCCAATGAAACGCGTTTTGATGCATCTAAAAATTAATTTAGACATCTGCTCGTTCATGTGGAATTAATTACATGGTCAAAGTCATAAATTAAGAATTTATTAACAGCAAGAAGCTCTTCCATTTTCTCAATATTGCCTTCCTTTGCTGCATTGATGAACTCCTCAGAGTGCTCTTTCTCGAATGGCTGCGTGCTGAATATCTTCTTCGATCCAATCTAGATTTTCATTGGTTAAAACCTTAAAAAAAAAGAATTCATTTATGCGTACATCTTCAACTGTCAATCCAAGAGCTCTCATTCTCGTGAGCGCTGATAGGATCTTTTTCCTGATGTTGTTCAGCTTTCTCTTCTTTTCTAAAGTCACAAAAAATTTGTCATCATCGTTGGTAATGCGAGGAGCCGGCATCTGCCCTCTGCTCCTGATTGCTTGATCGACTCTCTCGAGCTTTTTCAAGAAGGATTCTCTTTTGATGGTCTTGTGATATTGTGACACTCGTCGGATGATTTTGAACCCAGAAAATCTTTTTCCAACGTGTTTCATTTTGTCGCTTACTTCGCTGCCGGTGTTATCATCATCATCCGAGTAAGAACTCTCAGTGAATGAATTGGTTGCCTGCTCACTATCTTCGTTCTCTTCCTCCTCTTCACCGAGAACTAAATTGTCATCGACCACTTGCTGCTCATGGGCCGGTGTCTTGTGGTGGCTAGCCTTCGAGCCAAAAACTTTGGCGAAGACGACTTCGTTAAAACTGTTTCGCTCGCTAATTTTGAATGAATTTGAGGCTTGGTGGTGCTTTGAAAGGTCCTCAGAGACAAAGGTCGGCACATAATAGCGATTGCTCTGTAGACTTTCCTCTTTGATTTCTGGATTCGTTTTCTGAGGAAAACGATATTGGAATTCTTGGTTTATTCGCTTTTTATACTTCTCTATCAAATTGTTCTTGATTCTAGATCCCCCAGCCGTTGCCGTCCGATTGAAGTGGTGGTCAGCCTTGTTCTCGGTTTTTTTCTCATGCGAATTTTTAAGAGCTGCTTCCAGCTCTTGCTTGGAAAACTTGAAATTAAAGTGTCTTCCTGGAGAATGTACGCTCTTGCTAAGAGTGAGTGTCGGTATTTTCGTCTGATTCACTGCCAAGTGAAACTTCAGGCTAACTTTTGAATTTTTTGAATCTTTGTCATCTGAATGAGTCGCTGGATGTAGCTGAAAACTCTGCTCGCTCAACACTCGGCTCCCATACGAGGTCATAATATTCCTAGGAGGAGAATGAAGTGGCCTTGACTCAGAGGATTTGAGGTCAAGTTTCAACGGCGAAGGGTTCGAATTCAGATCGTCCGGAGAATACGGAGAGCTCAAGTCATCTGCAAGAAACTCATGGATGTCTTTCTTTCTTAGAGGAGACTCAAGCACATCGCCGGAGACCACGTCTTTCAAGATGTTATTTAAATGGCGTTTGTCATTGGAAGACGCTTGAGCAGGGGATTTTGGCAGCGAGATTTGCTTGAGAACTCGTTCCTCATAGATATTTAGCGTTGATTTAGTCTCAAGCCCAGTTTTTTTCTTTGATTTTGGTTCAAAGTCAAGTACCAATGGAAGCGTCTTAGCTTCTTGCAGATATCCGCGAACGGTTTTAAAGTTAGTAGCTTGTATGGCACGATGTTTGATTGATGAATTAGAGTCGGCGATTGATTGCTGAGATCCGGTTTGAGAAAAAGTGAATTGTTTGGGTCTTTTTTCGGGAGTAACAAGACCATTGCTCAAGGAATGAGCAACACCACTGTTTGAAAGATTTGGAAGTTTAGTAGGTGAGCTGGCTAATTTAGTAGAGGAAGTCGGAGTACTATTATTATGAAAAAAGTGGTTTTGTAAGAAGCCTTTATATGCATCTTTGACTGGAGAAGTTCCATGAGAGCTGTTTGGTTCTTTTCTTTTCGTCGGAGAAATGGTCTTTTTCTCTGCAAGGGAACTGCTTACTCCTAAGGGAATAAACTCAGTAGACATAGTCAAGAGTGGTTGATTCTAAGATCTTAGTGATGAATCAATAAAAAAACGAAATAAAATAGTTCTTAAAAATTACACTCTGTAATAAAAATTTTTTTTTGTTTTTTAGTAAATAAAATTCTTGAAAGCGACAATAGTGGGTATTTAGGAACATCGCATTCTATATCCAACAAACGAAAAGTGTTAAACGCACACGGGAGTGACTACGATCCAATGATATTAGTCACCATTTTAAGCAGGCGCTAGGCACCTCCATGAACGAATTAGCACTTTTTTTTCAGAGATGCATTTGTTACCAACAAAAAAAATCTTATTGTCGACACTTGCCATTTTTCGTGATAAACGAATGTGTAAATCAGGCAAATCGAGAACGATATTTGCTATCATAAAGGATCAATAGTTTCTTTAAGCTTACTATGTCTGCCTGAATGTCCATATGCGAGGAGGCACTACAGAATAATCTAAGAATACTGTAGGTGAGTAGAATATGGTTTGATTTTCTAATATTTGCAATATCAAAGTATATTTTAATAGCTTTCGAATATATTTATACCTCAACCAACACTTTTAATGAGATTATTAATGGATACTATTGCAATCTAATGGGCTTAAGCCCCTATGTACTATTCACATACAGTAGTAGCATTATTAATATAGATTAATCGTGCTAGATTTTCTTTCAATATCGATTACTGAGATAATCCGTTTATTAAACTAGCGGCTTATTGTCTTCTTATATACTATATTTTCAATTTAGCACATTTACCTCGATTACAGAAAAAATCAAACACCAATACCTCTTTCAAAAATAATTCTCCATTAGCTTAACAGTTTGGCTCATAGCTACCTCCATTCCTGAAGAATTGTGAATTCGTTCAGAAAGTTATACCGAGCGAGAAACCCAAGAATCAATCTTATCAGTCTATGTAAGACAAATCAATCTCAAATTTATAATATGGAAAAATTTTCCTTCTGTAATAAATGAAATCAAATTTCTAACAATTTTGAATTACGATTAGTTGAATTGATTTTCTTTTTAACTGTTGGCCTTAAGAACTACTTATTTGATAATTTATTGTGCTTTCTTATAGGAGTGAGGGAAAAACCTACATAAAATACCAGTCTGTTAACTGCCCTAGAGCTGAATGTCCCAGTATATGCTATGAAATCAAATATTCACATTGGAAGAGTTTAATGGCAAATGCAATTGCGATCGACATATGCACCATACAAACCACGCAAAACTATTCAACAGTGACTGTAGGGTTAACTACTTGTGCTAGCTTCGTGTCCTTGAAGACTGGTTTTGGATCCAATGCGCTGATGATATCTGGATGGACGTTTCTAAAGGCAACATCAGGATTTAGTCTGAAACCGAGGAATTTGCGATTCAATTGAGAGAAACCAGCTCTGTAGACCTTGTGCTGTCTTTCCATCTCGTCCAAGATCTTGCGTTTTAAGTAAGTTTTGCTCTTCAGAATGTCAGCTTCTTTGGCTTCGTTGTCTTTTTGAAATTCATTCCATATTTGTTGTGCAGTAAGTGGAGCTTTGCGGTTTAACATCATAGAAACGTACAAATGTGGACCTTGGGTAACATATTTTTTAGCTTTTTTAGGAGCAGCGATGGTTTCAGTGGCTGCTTCTGGGAGATTTTTGCTGGCGGCGCCAAGGACTTTTCTGAGTCTGCTCATACCTGAGAATTAATTTATTATTTCCTTAATTTAGGCCGTGAAAAGATCTTGCTTAACATTTCCAAGTTTAAAAGAAAAGAATTAAAAAACAACATTGTCTATTTTGAAACTTGAAGGGATCTAATTTTCTTTAAAAGGGGTGCATTTCCATGATAGCTTCTCGACTTTTAGAATGTGAAAAAATGATGTGTAAGGAATGTTTTTTAGCGTTTCGAGAATTTTCGCATAACAGGTTGATTCCATGAATCATCACTATTATTGATCAAGTTCAAATCTGTACCTAGCGTTTATATTCAATCAATCAAATCATTCAGGCAGGTTAGCTCTAATAATTTCTTTCTACGAGAAATTTAGCCAATTGTAAAATCTTGTTACCATTGTATTCTGTTTATTCTCTCCAAATTTAATTAATTCTGCTGTTGCTACTTTCATTCTTTCGTTCATTTAGATAGTCTCAGAAATTTATATTTTGTTCGAGGATTTAATGCAAATTATGAAAATATATATATCTATCAGGAATTGCGATTATTCTATATAAAGGCTCTTTTGTGCCTGAACTATCGTAGTTAGTGACTTTCAGCCCCTCCTTACTCGGCTTTCAATTTGCCCTCAGTATGTTGTGCCCTATAACCAGGCATAGTTCTTGAGAAAATCATCAAAAGCACATTTGAGATGATAAAGAGCACTAAACCACCTCCAAGTCCAAACGCCAGCGGAATATTCAAATCAACGTCTCTGGTCACGAATATCCTCTTGAAGAATGTTACTTTTGTGAGAGCATACACGATTGGAATCTGGACGACCACAAACAGCAACGCGAGCCACGAGAAAGTATTAACTCTGCTCTCCGTCTGATATCTTTGAGCTATCGTGAGGAATCTGAATCCAATGCTCAACAAGAAAGTAAGCACGAAGATGGTGCTGGCATGCAAAATCAACTCAGGTCGATAGCAGACTTCCTTAATACTATAAGTGCACTGAGTGTATTTAACAGTTTTAAAGATATTAACTCCGTCAGTTCGTAGGTAGAATTGTCTAATGTCGAGACCAGGGTATTTCATTGGCTCAAAATTCCAGTCGAGAGTGGTGTATTGTGGAGGCTTTTGGCTACCCATTATCGCATCCTTAATATTTGAGTTTCCACCATAAGGCACTGTGGTATCGAGTGTATCTCCTGGTCTTGGAACAACGCCGACCTTAGCTGTGATGAAGAAGGCTTCTTCCCAGTAAATACCGCATTGATGCAGAGTGTAGCAGAACGCAGCAGTTGCCAGTATCAATCCTGACAAAATGAAAAAGTAGTTGAGAATTCCGTTCACGACTCCAGCTGACTTTGGTGTCTTGGGTTTAGCGCTTGGTGATGCGACGAAATAGACATACAGAGCAAAGAGCAAGTCATTGTAGTCCATCAGAGAAATTAGAGTTGTGGCGGCTGGGAAGGGGAATCCGAGGTACATGAACACCATGAGGAACAGTTGAGTAGCTTTGGTTCCGTAGAAAGTGTAGGAGATATTCTCATAAAGTCTAATTGAGGCTTCAGCTTCTCGTTGAGATTGTAACAGAGAGTTGATGTTGTCGTTGAGGAGGAGGATGTCGGAATTTTGCTTTACTTCATCACTGCCTGAGGCAAGTGCGACTCCAACGTCTGCGTACTGTAGTGCAGCGATATCAGCTGAGCCGTCTCCGGTAATACAGACTGTGTATCCGCGTTTCTGGAGTTTACTCACGATTTCTTTGCGTTGATAAGGATTGCATTCGTATACGATGAGTTGCTTTGAATCGAGATCAGCTTCTTTGACTTGAGCATTGAAGATGTTCATAATTTCGTCTCCACTGGCGATAAGGAGATTAGAGGCGTTTGATTCTTTCGTCAATCCAACTCCATTAGAGATACTCAGCACTCTCGCCTTGGTGTCGCCAGAAACGAGCACTAGTTTAATCCCGCTCTTCAAGGCGCTTTGAATTCCTGCGGATATATTTTCTCTAATTAAGGTGAAAATTAAGTCTCGATGCTCACTGAAAAAATAGATATTAAGTACCTTATAGTTTCCTTGATCGACAAGCAGCCTAAGAAAGTCAGATCTTTAGTGAAAGCGTCCTCTTCATTCTTGAATTCATAATCTTTTGGATATTTGGCTCTTGGTAGGTGTAACTTCGCATATCCGATAAGGTTTCCTCCGTCTTTAAGGAGATTGCTAACGCCGAGATTAAAGCTTTGCTCGATGCTAGCGTCTTTCTTAACTGTCTTCTCATCGATAAGCAGCGTCGAGCACATTCTCCAGATCACCTCAGCTTTACCCTATAAGCATAAGAAGGAATATGTTAAGAGAGATCATGAAATCATACAAAAGTGTACCTTGACAATCACAGTGTATTCCGAATCATTGCGATCTAATTCAAAGATCCAAGTGGCTCTTTCATTGTTTCTGAATTGCTGAACGTCAATGAAATTTTTCTTGAGCTCCTCATGGTTTCGGATGTACTTTTCAAAGAAGTTAAGGAGACAAACATCCAAAGAGCTGCCATAAACACTCTTTCCGACTCTCAAGCCTTCGCAGGTAGCAATTGCAGCGTTCCAAAGCTCCATGAGAGATTTTCCCTTGCTTTGCATTACATCTGCCACTTCATGAGTTTCTCCGCCAATCCAGAGCTTGCTCAGCTTACGTTGGCCCGTCATCGTTGAAATAGGATTCGTTATTAAACAGTCGACTTGAGGCAAAGATTGAATCACAGACGTGTTTCTCACAATAACTTGAGTTTTCAATAACTTCTTAAACGTGCGTGCGATTCCGATCGATGTTGCGACATCAATAACTGAAGCAGACATCGCGGCAACGACAGAGAGATTGAAGGTAATAGTCTCGTAGACAGAAACTCCAGGATAGTATTTGAGGAAGAAGGTCGCAACGATCGCTGCTGTCGTGATAACAAGAGGGAATATGAAACTTGAAACACGAATGGGGAGTCCAAAGATGCAGAAAGTGAACGATTGATTAGTTTGCTTTGCGAGGGCGAGCTCAGCAACTCTAGACACCATTGTGTTTTTCCCAGTTGCATAGACGATTCCTTCTCCAACGCCACTAGTAATTGCGCTTCCATCCAGAATCAGATTTCTCGCCTCCGCGACGTTTGTGTCCTCTTCTTTAGTCGTAATTGCGTAAGTCTCGAGCTCAGCAGCAATTTCAGTGGCTTTCACCTCGAGTCTTTCAGCATGGAAGACTCGGACGTCTGCTGGGATGATCAGTCCTGCTTGGATTTTGATAATATCGCCTGGTACAAGCTATACAACAAAAAAATAATTTAGACATTGCCAGTATAACTCATCGCAACTTACAGTTTCAGCTTGTACGAGCATCCATTTGCCATCACGTTTGACTTCTACCTTGTACTCCTTGTTCTTAAGAAGATTCCACGAGTCCGCCTTGGTAATGCGGAGATTTTTATAAGCTATTGGCTTAACTAACACTTGCAGAGCTAAGAAAACACCGAGTTGCAACTGAAGAACAGGAGATCAGATATTGAATGCGTTTGCATGTAAGAAATTTTACAATAACACGATATGATTCATCCAGGATGAAATAGCGATAGAAGCAGTAGAGCGCTCCTAACAATGCGAACAAGCTTTGGTATTCAAACAGAAAACCTAGTGGATTAGGACCACTCTCTTTGCGATTTCTATTTGGGCCGTGTCTCTTGAGCCTGGAGGCTGCTTCGGAGCTTGTTAATCCCTTTGATGGAGGTTTCGTTATTGTAGAGATAATCAGAGTGCGGGTTTACTGCTTTAAGATCGGTTTGGAGCTTCTTTGCTGCTTCTTCAGGGGAGATTTTCTGATAAGCTTCTTGGTTATTTCTTCCTTGGGACATACCTTGTTGCTAATTTTACAAAAGATTTGTTTTTATAAACTCAGAATTATAATGAACTTAAATTAATTCAGAAAACACGTTACCAGCAGATTTCCTCGCTGTTTTTTGGCACTATTATCATGTGAGGCTCATTGTGGGAGGGTAATATAGTAGTATTTTCTGCCAATCGAACCAAAATGCATGAAATTTTGGTTGTATTAATATCATATGGTGGAGTCACTGATAAAATTTAGAAGAAACCCAGTCAACCCAAGCCTTTGGCGGCTGAGTGAAGCTTATTTTAAGATATGGAATGAGTATTGCTGCTAAATCGCAAAACAGAAATTATTGCTTTTCAGCATCTTATTAGAATGATTTGAATAAAAACGTACTATTTGAGATTAACTGAGTCATTAATTGAGTCTAAAATTTTGAATGAAGTTTCCAGATTTTGATGGCCCGATGGCGAAATCTATTGCTGTTAAATACTTTGGGATTCCTTTCAGAAGTTAGCAAGTTGTGCATAGCAAAGGACTATCGAAATTGCAGTTATGATCGAGAAAGTCAAATTTCTCATTCCATCGTGAACATGGGCTCCTTTGAGTGTCAATCAAGGGATGTGCTGTTCCGTAAACACAAAATAAACTTTGTCGGTACATGCATTGTTGGATCTTGAGATCAACTGAACATTACTATCATTATGTTCCGAATCGCAGTATCGTTTGCAGTGTCTTCCTTTAGACTTCACATGTTCC
>ENA-UOTX01001429-UOTX01001429.1-compost-metagenome-genome-assembly--contig:-NODE-1429-length-17870-cov-8.366492_pt1 | contig 17870 bp, 6 predicted proteins | sample MGYA00238143_ERZ746982 | MGnify/ENA primary metagenome ERZ746982 (study PRJEB28758, sample SAMN06268862) | compost metagenome | isolation source: single cell | place: USA: California, Emeryville, Joint... | reverse complement strand
TCTCCAGAGGGCTGGAGCCTTCTTATTTTCGACGGAAGGATCCCCTTTTTTGGGCACCACGGTCAATCGGGCAATTAGTCAAGTCATTAAGTTGTTCCAAATTCAGTATTTGACTCAGATAACTCCCTTAAATTATGAAGGGATTACTATCATACTCTTCTCAATCATCGTGATTGGGATTGTGGTGAAGTTACGATTTATACTAACAATTCGAACGAGAGAGCGGCTCTCCACTTCCTTCCAACTGGTGTTCATTTTTTGGACGTTAGTTTTCGACAAATACTTTCTCTACATTCCTATTCTGGAGAATAGTTTCTACGTGTTCTCTCAACCACGAGTCAAGGCTTATATACTCACTTTTGCGGTATTTAATCTAACATGCTTGGTGAGCTTCAGAATCTTGCAACGTGTGTTTCTTTTCTGGAATCCTTACACGAATTTGAAGTGTATTCCAAGAGGAATCGCTGGAGAGTTGATAGACATCATTGGATTCCTGATCATGCTGGGAACTAAGAACGCGGGCTCTAATATCTCTGTTTATATTGGCCTCATTCTGACAACTCTTCAATTTGTCTTTCTGTTCTTAGCACCGAAATTTGTCGATGAACTCCAGAATCAAGTCGAACTAGTCTTTCAAGTCTTCTGTTTTGCATTGGGAATCGACATCCTATTGCAATATCATGTTTACCACACCAAAGATTTTCCTTTCTTGTTGATGGGGGCATTCATTTATTGGGGATTAAGAAGTCTGCTTCGATATAGATCCTGGAGTTTGCTAAGGCAATTTGAGGATCCTCCCCTCTCTAATGTTATGATGAAGTCTCTGCCTCGTATTTTTGACGAATATTTCTGGAAAAGCTCGTTTGTAGATTCCATTTATCCGATTATAGCCTATCGATCGAATTTGAGAAATGAAAAAATTTCTGAAGACATGATGATCTTCTCGAAGGAAGACTACTCACTCGAAGATAATCCACATAAACAAAAGACCCTTCAAGCGTTCATCACTTTCATTGAGAGTGTTTATCAAAAATACATTCAAGCTACAGATATCACAAAAAATTTCTTGCAACCTATCATGGTTTCATACCTCTTCTTTGTCAAGCGAGTGCTAAAAGACCACAGAAAGACACTTGTCCTGCTCAATGATTTCAGAATAAAACTCAAAAGAGGCCAAATTCCGATGAAGTTTAGAGAAGAAATACAGATGATTCTCATTGAACAAGAATGTCTGCAAGAAGCTGCTACCTTGAAAGGCAATTTTTCTTTGAATGTAGCCAAAGTTTTTTCAGTCTTCGACAAAACAGAAGACATGAGACTCAGAATAATCAAAATTATTGAGAAGAAACTGGAGTTCTTAGAATCTTTGAAAGAGCCTTGCCTTAATCTGAACCAGATCAAATCGTCAGGAATTATTCTGACAAAAAAAATAAGATCTCTCTTAAAAGAAGCCACAGAGGATTCTGATTTCACTCATTCCTCTCAACTCAAAGAATTATTTGCATTTTTTGTGAAAGAAGTTCTCCAAAGCCCGAAGATTTTAGGATTTGAATTCAAAAAAAGGCACTCGAATCGTTTGTTCACAAATGAAGGTAACACGGAGATCACTGCTTATGAACTCATTGAAAAAATTCAAGCTCACTCGGGATCTCAAACTTTTATCCTCGTTGTAAATGATTGTACCGTAAATCGGGGGAAAATCATGAGGTGTACCAAACAGTTATTGACACGCTTGAATTATTTAACGGAAGAAGCCTCAGGGCTAAATTTCGACGAGATCGTTGTTGCTGTGAATTATCAGAACCATAGATTTGTCGATGAGAAACTAGAAATTAATCAAGATTCCGATCGCAAGATGTGTCAAGTCATTTTGAAGAGTCGTACTGGCGATCTTATCCCAGCACATGGAAGAATTCAACAACAAGTTTTTGATGATATCCCCTGCATGGTTTTGTTGGGTGAAGAAGAAGATAAGCACTCTTTAGACTATTTTATACTTTGCCAGCAAGACGGTCAGATCCAAGGAATCAGCGCCAAGTTGGCGTCAACTTTCATGATTTCCAATAAACTCAATGGGAAATTTATCCAGCAGATCTTATCTCCAAAAAATTCTGAGTCTTCTTCTCTGTTCGATGATGCATATACAAGAAAGACCGGAGCGTTGAAACTCCAAACTTCAAAACTTTTGAACGAAGGCTCCTTTGAAATTGATTTCTCAGTTTGCCCCTTTGGAACAAAAGACACAGACTCCGGAATCTGCAAGAACTATGTTGTCTATCTTTATCCTGCGAGCGCGGGATCCCTCAGAGATGCATTGAAATCCCCAACACGAAAGCTCGTCTTTTCAACCAATCAAGTAATGTCCCCCAGATCTATCGAAGGCTACCAGTCAGATCGCTCTCCTTTCGCAACATCGCCCAATAGTTTTGCTGATAAAATTGGCAAGTTTCAATTCGCTAGTGGGACAGAAGACGAAAAAACAAGACTCAATTCTAATTTGTACCTCGAGAAATTAGGCAGTCAATCTTCGTTGAAGCCACAGTTGTACTCCTCTAAAATATTAGAAGTCAAGATTGAGGAGGAGTCTGAACTTTGGGCCAAATCAAGCAACCGCAAAATCGAAGAAGCAAATGATTTTAATGATTTTGTGAGTGAAGAGTTTGAAGAAAAGAAGAGCGGTCGCCTAGCTGTGTGGACAAGACAAAATCCCTCGACGGCTCATTATGGCAGTGTGCAGGGCTCTTCAAAACGTCAAAGGAATACAGAAAGAGCGAGGCAGCTCATTGAGAATCACAAATTGCCTGTTTCAATTGAATGGATGAGAGTATTACAAGTGCTTGCCTGCATTGCATTGTTTGCTTATTTGATGATTGATTATTTCGACCTGACTCGAAAATTTGAGATCCTGTCTCAAATGTCGGGAATTACTACATTTCCTTTGACACTGTTGACAATTATGGGAGCTTTTCTTGGCTACAGTGAAGTATCGTTGGCCGCAGCGGCAGGACTCTTTGATAATGATATCAGAATGCATATTTTATATTTGGTCAGTGGGATGACTTCAAACCTATTCAACACGTTCCAGACACAGTTTGAAGCATCCGTCCTTCAATCAAACCCGAGGACATATTATTCAGACTTTACGTACGAAAATTACGCATTGAATCTTACGCTGCCCGACTCACCATATCTCAATAGAGAAGTAAAGTTTAACGAGGCATTGAACACGCTGAGAGGCTATATGAGTGATTTTATATTCGGGTTTGTGAATGCATTTCAGGTAGACATCGATAGCTTGAATTTTTTCCGACAGGAAAACCTGAATTATCACAAGATTTTCCAATTACTCAGCGACGATCTCTTTTCTCGTCTCTCCGCTGAATTTGATGGCTTGCTTATGCTCCTAGGGGTCCGTATTATCGTAGGAATTGCTGTCGCGATCACAATAGGAGTTGCGGTGTTATACACACTCATCAAACTTTACCTCTCGTCCGAGAACCTTCTCTCTAAATTCGCGCGAATCCCAGACTCAGAACTTGATAATGAGATAGCCTCTCATCGACAGAAAGTCGCATATCTTCATGGACGCATTGAAGAAATTGTCGAAAAAAAGAAACTTGGAGTATATTCAAGTTCGAAGAAATCTGGGCGGTCTGGTGCAACCATGTCGAAAAAATACAAGCGATTGAACCAATACAGAGTATTACATATCTTTATCTCCATTGCTTATTGCGCCCTATTTTTGGCACCCTTTCTTATTGCGTATGCTCTGAAGAAAAATCCTGTACATAGCTGTGTTCCATTGATAAAACAATACAAGCTCCTAGCAGAAAGTGGAGCAGCCGCTTCTGCCATCTCCGGTCATCTTGTGGAAGCGATGCTATTGGCAGGAAGTGGCGAAGCAAACGAAGCCGTGGAGCTGATCAATGCAACTGAATCTTTTCTCGATAGGGCAAAAGAATTCAGTTCTTCCCTCTACTCCATGTTAAATACAATAGATTCATTACAAGATGACCCATATGTTTCAGAGAATCTCATAATAGCCCTGCAGAAACTACGCAACGAAACTTTTTGTGACAGCGTTTCAGATCCTTTAGTATCGTTCTATTGTAGGGACTTGGTTCCCGTCTCAACTAATGTTCTATATGGGATTCCGGCGATGTTTAAGGGTTCAATTGAAGGGTTTTCGGTTTATCGCAAACTCCTTCGAGATTCCCCGACTCTTGCTACGGTTGCCAAGTTGACGTCGAATCTTGATGCGGTATATGAAATGTTCTTTACAACGATCACTCACGTAGCACTCGGTGATGTCATTACTATCTATCAATCGACTTTTGAAGAGGTTGCAGTCCGTGTGAACCGGGTATTTACAACTCTTCTGGTGGTGAGTATCTTGTATTATTGTCTTCTGATTTTGTTGCTTCTGGCTCCTTTGCTTCCTTGGGCGAAAAAAGAATATAAAAAAGTAAGAGACATTTATACTTTATTACCTACAGATGTGCTCATGTCCAACCCTTACATACTTACAGTTCTGAAAAGTCGATAAAATTAGTTAATTCTTTGCTGAAATTCATTGGGTTGTTGACTTAACAATTTGTCATTTTTATGTCTGACCTCATCATGCTCAGTTACAACAAATATTATTTGTAAAAAAGATCAGTATTCATGGAAGGTCCGGTTATAGATATTATTTCAAGAAGAGAGCTGAGAATTTTCGATTGTATGAGTTGCTTTCAGTAGCATGAGCTATTTATGCCGTCAGGAAAGTTAATGATATTGATGCGATTTTTATCTGCGTTTACATTGTTCAAATGTAGATGCTTTTTCTGTAATTACCAAGTTTTTTTTGTTGTTGGAGAGATGGGATTGAAAAAAAGCTCCACCGTTCTGGAGTTTGATGCTCCAGTCAGATGCACCATACAATCTCTCAGTCGACGAATTCTCACTTTACTTCCACATGGAAAATTATTAGACTCGAACAGACAAGAAACGATAGTGAAACTAAGGTAGCTACTGATTACGGCCAAAATTACAACCAATCAACCTTAAATGATCACCTTTTGGGCCATCTTCCGATGCAATTGGGCTAGCACAACTATATCTCAAACCTACTGATTGGCACCAAAAACACTAAGCAAATCAATTAGCAATATTACTTTCTATTTTAGAGATTGAGTGAATGCGAATAGGATCGAAATTATTACCATATCTACAGTCCTGCAAATCTCGCTGACAGAAAGAAGAGAATTGAACACATTTTGCTTCAATCATGGAGTGGGTTGCGTGGAACTGCGGGAATTTACATGATACTACAAAGACGTTCGTAATCTAAAAGTTGAGGCCCTAACCGATCTTGAAGAATACTACTAGCTTCCCGTAGAAATTTTTAACAGCTTACTAAAAGCAACAGCGAGATGGTTGAATTAGTTACATGTAATACTCTACGATTGTTCAAAAAGGAAGAGTACTTGATCAGTCTTCTATACTTGCATGCTTTCTAACTTTTATTGACACAAGTTGACTTAAAATTCACAAAATTCTTTGACTCTCACTTCATTATGACTCGTAGTTACATATCTAACAGAATTATCTTATATATCTGCTGCTTCATTCTTCTCTCTAAAGATGAAAAAAAAAAATCGGAAATATAAAGTCAAATTCATACCAAGGAATGAAATTATACAGAACACCTTTCAGACTTTCAATAAGGGTCTTTTTCGTTCATTAATCATTAAACACTTCCATCACATAATGGAATTTTGGTACATATAACTTCTACAATGTCAAACTCGATCACAACATTTTCAAATACCTCGAATTTTGGGTTTTTGATGCAAAATATTCTCCTTTCTTCTTCTTCGAGACCAGAATTCGGATAACTCATCGAGCTCAGTGATGGGATAAAAAACGCTATGAAAACACTTAAATAGTATCCAATGCAGTATTTAACTCCAACTGAGCACATACAACTCTAATTAAAACATAAATTAGTTCTCTCAAACTATCATATAAATGGAAACAGTTGAAGCTACTAGCCTTTCTCAGATCAGAAAATCACAAAATCTGGCAATGGGAACCTCAAAACAAGTTGTGAGGAAATTCTTGCAAAAAACTCTCCAAGATGAGTACTCCAAAGCCAAAAAAATTGATATATCTCTTCTTGGTGAGCAACTCTCTCTTCGTGAAAAGATTATTGACCTCAATTTCATCCTTTCGAACGATGAAGACCTCCAAGGGATCCTCCATCAGGAACGATCTGACTATTACTTGTCATATTTATTCATGTTCTTTGAACTTAACAAGATTACTGAGACCCTTACGGAACTGAAGACTGCTTGCCCAGAAGATCTTATTGACATCAACATCGAAACAAAAGAAGCCTATTCCAAATTATTTTTGAGAGGAATGCCGCTTTCTAATGTAGCAAGCGCAACAGTAGCTACTCTCAATGAGCAAAACTGTTTTCAGAGTCTCCTTCAAAGGCTAAAAGCCGGCAATTTTCACTATTGGGTGGAGGAAAACAAAAAATCCGATTCCTTTTCGGAGGTGAAGATATTTGTCTATTCTAAACTCAAACGCTACAAAGGGGCCATTCTGCCTTTTGAAATTACTATTACTAGACCGAGCATCTCCTTCTATCAACAAAGGTGTGGAAGCTACGAAGGCGACGAAATAGCACGATTCAAAAGAGCTGAGGAATGCATTCGTATCTATGAAAACTATCAAAAATCTCCAAAAAATGTCGACGTGTTATTTAGTCAACTGTGCAACAATAACGTCCTTTCTTCCAAAGATATTGAGTTTTTCACAAAAGGGTCTTGGGTCGAACAAGATAAACAAATCTCTTTGATAAATCGTCCCGGAGAGGATAAAATAGAGTTTGTCGATGCGTTGAACCAAACAAAGAATGGATTGAGAGTCTATAATGGTGTTTTACATTTTGATGTTTCGGCTTACTCTTGGTCAACTACCAAATTTCCAACAACTGAAGATTATATCATTCGTGGAGAGGTGTATCTCAACCCAGAAAGCGGGGCTCTTATTGGCCTCGGACCAAATATTGAGGCTTGGGGCCAATCGAACTTGAAATCTTGGACTCTCTTGATTTCACTCAAAGAGCTATGGGTACGGAGAGGGTGTTTTGCTGAAACTCTTTTCTTTGATAACAAAAGAAAGTTCCCAGCAAGAGAGTTCTTCCCTTTTGAATTGAGAATCCAAAGCAAGAATGTGACTATCTCTGTGAATGGGGAGAAGCTCGAAAAGGTTTTCCCTCTTAACTTTGAAACGTTCAGACTCGGAGTCCTTAACTATAACCCTCAGCCCCCTTGCTTCCTGAGAAGTCTTGAAATTGAAAAAATCTCGAAACCTGAAGATGCCAAAGTCATTAGCAATGATGAGTAGGGCTCTGAGAAGATGGATTAGATATTGCTAATCTTGACGTGTTGTCTGTGGAGGTTTATTTCTTCTATTATTAAAATTCATATTGAAAATTCATATGAAAAGCCTGATATATTCATTTCATTAATTAAATCCATACTCGATTTAAAGTTGAATATTCCCTTGATAAGCCAATCATAATCCCATAAGTTTCGCGTAGAGAGCTGGTGCTCTCTTTTTGCCCTTTCGTGTCCTAATGATGTGTTGTACTCTACAATGTAGGTCATATTACTAACCAAAATAATAAAAAGAAAAAATAAAATGTTAATTTAGAAACCTGCTCCACAGCAACCTTTTCTAGAGTGTTTGGAAAGAGCTTCTTTGAAAAATGTAAAGAACCATGCATATTTCTTTTCTTTTTTGTTTTCGAAAAAGAATATATAATGTTCATTTCCTTAACTGCAAAATATATCTTCGCTTTTCCACGATGTAGAACTTCTGTGATTAATTTTAATGCTGGCAACTTAGAATGTAATGTCAAGAAAAATTGTCTCTGTAGAGATATCCCCAATTCATTCCTGAGTGAAACCTTAACAAGGAGAATTTTTTTGAGAAACAATGTAAACCTTACTTTTTTAAGGCCTAGCAAGCTCATGATAAAATAACTATGATTATCATAAGAGTCGCAAAACAAGATAATTTTGAAGGCATTAAAGATGTCAGAACATGAATTAAATATCGTGAAAACACCTTAACATATTTGAATTTTGTAAATCACTTGGTCTTTAGAAGACTTCGTTGATGTATTTCCGGCATTCAAGAGATTCAGCAGGCTCAACTCACAAATATAACTCCAGAATCGGCTAATGAGGAATGTCTCTAATCTGAACACTGCTAAGTAATTGATGTTGAAATTCATTATAAGCGGGAGTTATTAAATCGATACGAAAAGAACTTGAAGGTCTCCGACTTGAGATAGTTTAAATGCAAACTGAGAACTCATCACTACAGTTATCTCTGGAAAATCACAGTAAATATGGCTGGAATATAATACGAGGAAATGCATCACTATAAAATTACGGGTATTAATGATTATCAGCAAATTCTTGCAGAGAAAAACAGTTTTGCTTAAACTAAATTAGAGGAGAGTTCTTGAATTCAACTTTAGATAAAACAGTTTTTCACTAACTATTTTTCTTGATACGTTGGATTTCTGCAAATAAAATGAATATCGGCCACTCGGAATTCAGATGTGTTTTAGTTTCAAATAGCAACCATTATCTTTAACACCATCAAAACTAAAATCAGACAAGCGAGCCCAGAGACTCTGACCAGCTTTCATTAGCGCATGCTTGAGATACCCACTCTTTGGAAAGAACTCCCCTCAATAATTTCCTTTCGAATAATTTGAACACCTGATGTTAGGTCTCAAGATAACGAAAATCAATGTCATCACTATAAATTGGATACTTAAAACAAGGCAGGAGGGTCAGTATTCCTCAGAGATAAGCGTAGCATCAAGTAAGAGAACCAAAACAGCCTAGCCTCGGCTACAGCTGGATGGTAATTTATGGCCATTCATTTTATAGGTTTAAAGCTAGATATATAGACTCCTCAAGCTAAAATAGAAAAGAGACTAAAAGATTCACTGTTTCTGAGAAAATTGCTCAAATACTTTTTTTCTCAAAGTGATCTCCAGCGCTTTAAATCAATAACAGCGTCCGATTAATTGTTCTATATTGTGTTTTTTCGATGAATCCAATTTTCGCTCTTTTAATTTGTTTAATTTCTCACTCAGATGCCCACCTCATAAGTTGTTCTGTACGTCTACTCTAACCCTAAGCCATCAGCCTATAGCCCTTGGAAATATGCACAACTATTCCAGTTAGTTTCTCCATGAATATTATTACATCTGCTCTTGGTATTGAGAACGAACCCAAAACCATCTCTGGTTAGGGCTAACAGTTCGTGCCACATCAGGGATGTTATATCAAACTCGAATAGGACAGGGTCCGTTATCACACCTTAAACAGAATTTTTCTAACAGCTGCATCATGGTATATCAGTATCGAAATGTCATCACACTGCTTTGGATTATGCGTCGCTAAGCTGCAAAAGTAATTTATAAAAGCTCTGCTTCGATCTTTTGGCGACTCGAGAAGCAAATTTCCAACCTGAGCTTCCCTAATGGCAGTCCAAATGATTTATTTGAGGGTTTTAATTAATTATTATGACTCCTATATAGACCGCTATGGCGCACAATCTGACTCCTCTTCTGGGTTAGTGTTAGAAGAAATCTGATATATATATACAGGTGTTGCACGCGGCCTTTTCTTGTTCTTCATGCCAAGAAATAAAGCTCCTTCTTCGAAAATCAACGAGGTATTCTATATTCCGCATATGATACTGAATCTCTTTAGAGATGTGCTGTTTGCCAGAGAGTTGCGCTGTTCACAATCAGTAATTATGGGAATTTACATGAGTTGTGTATGGCTTAACCAACAATTCGATTACTTTGATTGTTGGAAGAGAATTTATCTACAGTTTATAAAACTGAATTCCATTAGCTAACACTCCGGGTAATAAATATTCAACTCATTGTTTTGACATTAGAAGGGACCATTATAATACACAGAGTCCATTTTAAAAGCTCCTTTTTCACCAAAGAAGCCTTTTAAACAAGAATAATAAATGAGCGTCCTTATAAAGGTATGGAATATAAATATTCATGAATAACCTGCCGTTGGGAAGGGAAAATTCAATCAAAATGTCATATCACAGCGTTATTCTGTGACTAAAAAGTGATGTCCTTTGTATTGAGTAGGCTATTGAAATTATTTTAATTAATCAATTTTCCTAATCAGAGACGGTTCCAGCTTCACTGAAAAAAATTTATTTTTCTTCGGTAATAAATGTTATTAATCAGAGAACAAAATACCTTTTTTTTTTGTTGCAAAATTCGAGGGAGAGTTGGTATTCATATCTATCTTTCGAAATTCTGTTAGAACTCTTTTAGCCATAATGCCATAAAGCCTTTTGACGAGGTATCGTTACAGTCAACACAGCTAGTACGAGAAACTGTTTGATTAGTGATTTCGCAAGCTAAGGTAGTTTTTCATTATTCTAATTTAATCTTGAGTGAATTATTCTCAGAATTTTTTGCCGAATTCCTTACATTAATGATTGTTAACAAAGAATGATACCGATTTTCTAAATTCTATTCCAAGAATCAAAATTCTCCATTATATACCATTCAAATATGGAAGCGCTTTCAAAATTTCATTATGTGTTCGAACAATATTTTTCAATGGACAGCAATTGATTCTTACTGCGAAACTAAAAAAGTCAAGGAACTCTGTGTAAAAAGCATATATATATAATCAATACCAAACTTTCTTTTCCCAATTTCGAATGAAAGCCTCAAATTATTTCATCACCCTACTTATAAGGTACAATCGAACAGCATCCAACTTTGCACCGAAGATCCCGACTTGGATAGCAGTTATTTCACTCATTATATACCATCTCCAGAGGGCTGGAGCCTTCTTATTTTCGACGGAAGGATCCCCTTTTTTGGGCACCACGGTCAATCGGGCAATTACTCAAGTCATTAAGTTGTTCCAAATTCAATATTTGACTCAGATAACTCCCTTAAATTATGAAGGGATTACTATCATACTCCTCTCACTTATCATAATTGGAGTTTTGGTTAAGGTGCGATTTTTAATCTTGGCACGAACGAGAGAGCACAGAGTAAAGAGAGAGAGACTCTCCGCTCTATTTCAATTGGTATTTGTTTCTTGGACGCTAGTCTTTGAAAAATACTTTCTCTACATTCCTGTTCTGGAGAACAGTTTCTACGTGTTCTCTCAACCAGGAGTCAAGCCTTATATCCTTGCTTTTGCGATATTCAATCTCACGTGCTTGATGATCTTCAGGATCTTGCAAAGTATGTTTCTTTTCGGGAATCCTTATACGAATTTGCAGTGTGTGTCAAGAGGAATCGCTGGAGAGTTGATAGACATCATTGGATTCCTGATCATGCTGGGAACTAGGAACGCGGGCTCTAATATCTCTGTTTATATTGGCCTCATTCTGACAGCTCTTCACTTTGTCTTTCTGTTCTTAGCACCGAAATTTGTCGATGAACTCCAGAATCAAGTCGAGCTGGTCTTTCAAGTCTTCTGTTTTGCATTGGGAATCGATATTCTCTTGCAACATCATATTTACCACACTCAAGATTTTCCTTTCTTAGTGGTCGCTACCTTCATTTATTGGGGATTAAGAAGCCTCATTCGATATAGATCCTGGAGTTTGCTAAGGCAATTTGAGGATCCTCGCCTATCGAAGTCGAAATTACAGTCTTTGCCGCTTATTTTTGATAGATATTTCGAGAAGAGCTCATTGCTAAATTCCATTTATCCAATTCTCTCCTATCAATCAAATTTAAGAAATGAAAACATCTGTGAGGAAATGGTGATTTTCTCGAAGGAGGACTACTCACTGGATGATAAGTCACACAAACAAAAGACACTTCATGCTTTTATTACTTTCATTGCAACTATTTACCGAGAGTACATCCAAGCTACAGATATCACGAAACCTTACCTGCAACCTATTATGGTTTCTTATCTCTCCTTCGTCAAGCGAGTACTAAAAGATCACAAAAAAGCGCTCGTTTCGCTCAATGATTTCAGAATAAAACTGAAAAGAGCTCAAATTCCGATGAAGTTTCGAGAAGAAATACAGATGATCCTCATCGAAGAAGAATGTCTGCAAGAAGCTGCGACCTTGAAAGGCAATTTTTCTTTGAATGTAGCCAAAGTTTTTTCGGTTTTCGACAAGACAGAAGAGCTGAAAGTCAGAATAATTAATGTTATTGAGAAGAAATTTGAGTTCTTAGACTATCTGAAAGAACCTTGTCTTGATTTGAACCTTATAAAATCGACAGGAGTAATTCTGACCACAGAAATTAAAGCTCTCTTAAAATTAGCCACCGAGGATTCGGATTTCTCTCATTACTCCAAGCCCAAAGAATTATTTGCGTATTTTGTCAAAGAAGTGCTTCAAAACCCGAAGATGTTAGGAATTGAATTCAACAATACGCACTCATATCGGATAATTAAAGAAGAAGGATTGAGAGAAATTAATGCTGATGAACTCATTGAAAAAATTCAAGGCAACTCGACCCCTCAAGCATTTATTCTCGTTGTGAATGATTGCACCATAAATCATGGTAAAATTGTTCGATGTACTAAACATTTATTGACACGCTTGAATTATTTAACTGAAGAAGCCTCCGGGCTAAATTTCGACGAGATCGTCGTTGCTGTGAATTATAAAAACCATGCATTTCTTGATGAGAAACAAGAAATAAATCAAGATTCCGATCGTAAGATGTGTCAAGTCATTTTGAAGAGTCGTACTGGCGATCTTATCCCAGCGCACGGAAGAATTCAACACCAAGTTTTTGATGATATCCCTTGCATGGTTTTGTTGGGTGAAGAAGAAGATAAGAGCTCTTTAGACTACTTTATACTTTGTCAACAAGATGGCCAAATCCAAGGGCTCAGCGCTAAGCTAGCCTCTTCTTTAAGTGCTTATAATTCGAATCTCACTGGGAAATTTATCCAACAGATCTTATCTATAAAAGCATCCAAGTCTTCTTCTTCTTTGTTCGATGAAACATATATAAGAAAGCCTGGACTGTTAAAACTTCAAACTTCAAAAACTTCAACTGAAGACTCCTGTGAAATTGAGTTTTCAGTTTGTCCCTTTGGAACAAAAGACACAGACTCTGGAATATGCAAGAACTATGTTGTCTATCTTTATCCTGCGGGTGCAGGATCTCTCAAAGATGTTTTGAAAGTCCCATCGCGAAAGCTCGACTTCACAAACAATCGATTGAGGTCTATGAACGAATTTCAACAGCTGGATCCCGCCCCTTTCGACACTCAACCCAATAGTTTTGCTGAAAGACTTGAAAAACTTCAATTCGGGAGTGGTACAGAAGACGAAAAAACCAGACTCAATACTAATTTGTACCTCGATAAATTTGGGAGCCAATCTTCGTTCAAGCCGCAGGCATACTCGTCTAAAATATTAGAGGCAAGACTTGAAGAGGAGGTGTCTGAGCATTTGGACAAAGTAAGCGATCGCAAAATCGAGAAAGCCAACGATTTTATCAGCGAAGAGTTTGAAGACAAAGGAAGCGGTCACTTTGCCGCTTGGGCAAAACAAAATGCTTCGACGGCTTACTATGGCAGTATGCAAGGCTCTGCAAAACGTCAAAGGGAGACTGAGAAAGCAAGACAGTTGATCGAGAGTCACAAATTACCTGTTTCTATAGAGTCGATGAGAGTATTACAACTGATTGCCTCTCTATTATTGTTTGTTTATCTGATTATTGATTATTGGGATCTGACTCGAAAATTTGAGATCCTGTCTGAAATGTCTGGAATTACTTCCTTTCCTTTGACACTAAGGACAATGATGCCAACTTTTCTGGGTTATGGTGAGATATCGTTGGCAACTGTGCAAGGACTCTTTGGGCTAGAGAATGGAATGCAAATTCTTTATTTGGTTCCAGGGATGCTTAATAACTTATTCATTACGTTCCAGACGCAATTTGAAAAATACGTCCTTCAATCAAACCCAAGCACATATTATTCAGACTTTACCTATGAAAATTATGCATTGAATCTAACGCTGCCTGACTCACCGTACCTCAATCGAGAAGTAAAATTCAACGAGGCGTTGGGTGTGTTGAGAGGCTACATGGGTGATTTTGTCTTCGACCTTCAAAAGGGATTTCACGTAAACATGAATAGTATCAATTTTTTCAGGGAGGAACACCTGAATTATAACAATATTTATCAATTACTTAGCGATGATCTCTTTTCTCGCCTCTCTGCAGAGTTTGATAATTTGCTTATGCTTTTAGCGCTTCGTGTTACAGTGGGGATTGGTGTCGCTCTTGTCATAGGAACTGCAGTGTTATACATTTTCTTCAAGCTTCACCGCTCGTCTGAGAACCTTCTCTCGAGGTTTGCGCGAATCCCAGAATCCGAACTTGAGAATGAGATCTCCTCTCTGAAAGAAAAAGCTGCGTATCTCCAAGGGAACTCTGAAAAAATTGCAGAAAAAAAGAAGCCTGGAGTCTACTCAACAAACTCTAAGAAATTTAGTCGATCTGGTGTAACCATATCGAAAAAATACAAACGATTGAACCAACGCAGTGTCTTCCATATCATCCTCTCTGTTGTCTATTGCACCCTATTTTTGATCCCATTTCTTGTTGGGTATGATCTGAAGAGAAGTCCTGCAAATAGTTGTATTCCATTGATAAAACAATACAAGCTCTTCGCAGAAAGTTCAGCAGTTGCTGCCGCAATCTCCGGTCATCTTATCGAAGTGATATTACTGGCCGCAACTGACAGTCCAGCCGCTACCTTGGAGCTTCTAAATGCAACTGAATCTTATATTGATAAAGCAAAAGAAGCCTCTTCCTCTCTATACTCCCTGCTAAATACGATAGATTCATTACAAGATGACCCATATGTTTCGAAGAATCTCACAAAAGTCTTGCAGGATCTACGCAATCAATCGTTCTGCGATAATATTTCAGATCTTCAAATGGCTGAATTCTGTAGGGCCTTTAAGGACATCTCAACTAATGTTCAATTTGGGCTTCCAGCAGTATTTAAGGGTTCAATTGAAGAAGCTTTGGTCTATCGCAAACAGCTTGAGACTGCCCCAACTTACACGACTGCTGTCAACTTAGCATCTGATGCTAATGTGATGAACCAAATGTTCTTTTCATCGATAGTCAGTGTTGCACTCGGCGATGTCATAGGTTACTATCAATTAAATTTTGGAGAGGTTGCAGTCACTGCGCACAGTGTATTTAAAACTCTTCTTGTAGTCAGTCTCGTGTATTATTCTCTTCTGATCTTGCTGACACTGACTCCTTTGTTACCTTGGGCGAGAAAAGAATATAAGAAAGTCAAGGAAATTTATACTTTATTACCTACAGACGTTCTGATCTCCAATCCTTACATAATCGCGGCTCTCAAACATCGTTAGAATATTTTATTATTTGTTTCTAATTCATTGGATTGCTGGTATAATAATCGGTCATTTTTTTTGGTCTAACCTCATGAATTGTAAGGATAAATAATGTTTGGAAAATATCATGATTCATGAAAGGTCCTCGTTTTATAGATTCATAGAGTGCTTCAATATTTATGTATCTTTCACTACAAGTGAAGCTGGATATATTTTGTAGATTTTCTCTCAAGATAAATAAATAAAGTTTGAGCTTTCTAGTTGGTTTTGTGACTTTGTATAAGTTGTTTTTTAGATTTTTAGTTTGTGAAGTGGAGCATAACTTGGCTAATCTCAGTTCAAACGGGCACTGTCTACTAATGAATTTCAACTAACTCATAAACAAGAACACATAAATTAATAATTCATTGAGCTCACATGTCAATTGACAGGTAAAGTTTCTTGAGGAAAGTTAAATAAGGTAATTTATTATACTTAATAAATTTGTAGCGACCAGCTCATTGCGACTAATGATGCGGCTTCAGCTATTTGATCATTTCATCTTGACAGTTATTGGATTGGAATAAAATTATAAGAGTGTGCTATATAGTGAAATTTTTTCATAAACTAATGGTCATTGTATCACAATTAATTTTATTGTTTCATAAAATTATTTCAGAAATAAACAGTTAAAGCATTCTCAACAGCAGAGTTTTGCTTATGAAGTTCACTCTTCTTATCTCCACTGAGTTATTAGAGCTTCCCAATTTACTCTTTGTCATACTCGATTTTTCATTTGAGCAACTTAGTAATTTCCGAGACTATAAAATTCAATTATGCTTCGGCCACCACGAATGCGGTTAATTTGTGCAATCATGAAACCGACAAGTAACTATTGAATATTCCTGCGATTCCTGTAAGGCATATAAGACCGCAGAAGGATGGTATTATTATGATGATTTCGAATCTGGAGGTGAATTCGTCAGAGAGAGAAGAGAGGCAAATGCAAAATTACTTGTGAACTGCAATGCATATGTGTGTGAATATGAACAGCCTATATTTTATATGTTTTTGGTGTTCAGAACGAACCTAAATTATTTGAGAGATGATAAAAGAATCGAAAATGAAAAGCTCGCATTTGTAAACAGGAAAGAAAGGAATTCATTTCCTGTTTCGGTTTTTTGATTCCCAAGAAACAAAGTTCTTGCTTTTAATGATAGCCTAAATGATTCTTTCTGAAGGCATTTAAATAACTAGTTAATGCGTGATAACTGATCGCAATGGCATAAATTATCAATCACTTCTGAGTAATTGATGGAGAAAATCTTAATAGAAGCTACGCGCTCGGTTGTTTCTTTCTTAAGAAATGAAGTTTCTACGGAGTAAATCAATGAAATATCCAATATTCCGCATCTAATGCTGAGAATTTGAGAAGCTATGCTAATTGGCAGAGGCTTTCATATGACATAACGAACAGCAACACTGCTAAGAGAGTATATATACTTAGGCTCTGAGACTAAAACGATCAAACATGGGCTTTCTCTACTCAACTCATTGTTCTGGCAAATTTTAGGAAGCATTATTTAAACAGAGATCATTTCACTCTCTTTTTTTTTCAAGCCATAAGAAGCTTTGCCATCAATGAAGCATGAACAACCTTCGAAAAATGTGGAGGATCAATATTCATGAATAAATAACTTGTCCACTTTGAAGGGAAAATCCAATGATGATGGCCATATCACTGCAGTTTTCTGCGACGAGAAGGTGATACCTTTTGCAGTGCCGAGATAATTTAAATTATTTAATTAAAAAAGTTCCCGAATCAGGCACGATTCCAACTTGCTGCAAAATTATTTTTCTCCAGTAATAAAGTTTCTTAATTGACAAACAAAATACCTCTTTTTTTTTCTCACTCTCACTCTGCAAAATTCGAGTAGAGACTGAGCTTATGTTTTGCTGAATCAGTTCTGTCAGAACTCTTTGAGAGGTAATGCTAATAAGCCTTTAGACGTTGCATTTTTACTATCAGCACATATAGGATGAACCTCGATTCGATTTCTTATCTATAAAGCTGAGGCGGTTTTTTCATTTCTTCGAATTTCAAACCGAATGAAATATTCTGAGAATTTTTTGCCGAATTCCTGAATTAATAATTTGCGAACAATGAATGATACCGAAGGTTAAAAATTTATTTCAAGAACTCAACTTCTTCGTCGCTCACCATTCCAAATAAAATTTTAGATTTTCCAAAACTGGAAATGCTTTCTTGCAAAGCCTCGAATTGTATTTGAATAGATTTTTGCATGGACTGAAATTGATTCTTAAATGAATTAATTCGAAGATAAAGAGTAAAGGAACTCTCCATTTAACAAAATTAGATAGATATATATAACCAGAAAGTAACTTTATTTGACGACAGTCTGGATGAAAGCCTCGAGCTATCTCAT
>ENA-UOTX01001426-UOTX01001426.1-compost-metagenome-genome-assembly--contig:-NODE-1426-length-17895-cov-11.241105_pt1 | contig 17895 bp, 14 predicted proteins | sample MGYA00238143_ERZ746982 | MGnify/ENA primary metagenome ERZ746982 (study PRJEB28758, sample SAMN06268862) | compost metagenome | isolation source: single cell | place: USA: California, Emeryville, Joint... | reverse complement strand
TCAATCAATAATACCCAGGATTTATCCACGGCAATGTTATCTGATGAAGAAAATGAAAAGATTTCACATTATTATCAGAATTTCTTTTCTTTCTATTTTGAGTTCAGAACTCACCCTCACATGCGAAAAACAAAGATTGTCGGCATGATATTTTTATATTGATTCTTTTTTATTCAGATCAGTTTGCTATTATCAGTGTTTGGATATCTCATAGGGCAATTTTGAGTGAACATGCAACATTCAGCGTGTGTTATTTTAAAATCTAGCTCATAACAGTTGCATAAAACAATCTTCCTCGAAGTGGAATATTTGAAGTGAAAAAAAAATTTATTGAATTATTTTTAAATAAATAAAAAAGGGAGCCAGTAGGAATCGAACCTACGTCAGCGGAAGTGGAAACCCGCTATCATACCACTAGACGATAGCTCCTTCTATTCAACAAAACTTCAAACACTGAATAAATCCTTCGGGTGGCAATGCTACTGCAAACTGTCTCATTGAAATTCTATGCTCTCCATCATTTAGATCTCTGCATAATCGACATGAATTCAAGACTAGCTTATTATTGGTACAGATTTATTTTAATGAAGGGCTCAGTTTTTTTCTGGGCTTCTTAGCTTTTTATGGTTTAACTTTTGAAGAGAAAAATATGCATTTTTTATTTATTTATTGTTTTCTTACTACATGTTATTGTTATTACGATTCATTTCAAATCGTTTTGCAATATTTTTTGATTGAGATGAAATTTTAGAACTTAAGCATGAACTTCGTAATCTGCGTGGGAAACCTTATTATTATTTCTTTTGACTACAAAGAAAGCAGCAGCAGCAACCACAACTCCTATTCCAGCCATCATGATGACATTTGATGCTGGAACGAATTATTTGGATTAGATGAAATAATTGAAAATTTGATTTACTTCTCGCATTTCCTTGGTGTTCAAGAGCAAGAGTGAAAGTAGCTTTCTTGAAATAATCAGCATTCCGAATACTGATATAAGCTTTTTGGCGAGAGCCTTGTCGCAGCTGGATTTTATGTAAGATAAATCAGGTCCGAAATAGAGCATTACGTAGATCTTTCTGCCGAAACTGTCAGTAGTTCCATCAGACATATAAACCTCGTCAAAGCCGATGTCAGTCACAACCTTGCTATAGGAGATGTAAACATTCAAAGTGGCCGAATCTGCGGCTTCATTGAAAGATAGCTGAACGCATAGATGATATAAATTAGAACTAAGTTAAGATATCCATCGAAATTACGACAGCATCTCCTTGAGATAGGTCCACAGTATGATAAGACCAGCTGCCTTCATTAACAGTGTAGCTCTTGCCATCAACAATTTCTTCAGGAGCTATTCACAATCAAAAAATGAGGAATGAAAAGCTATTTCACAATGTCAATACCAACTGAACAGTCTGCAAGACCATAGCCAGGTTCACATTCACAAAGCCCTTTTCCGTTGCAGACACCATGACCATTGCATACGTTCATCATATTGCACATATCCTAACAAATTTCGTTAATGATATTCAAACCAAATAATAAAGCTACTGGAGTAGTGTCTTTGCAAATGGATCCTGGGAATTATTGATTGATTTGCTCACACTGCACAAGAAAGAGAGCAAGAGATGAATAAAATAAGGAATTGCCCATTCAGAGAGATGAGAAACCCCTTTTTTATACGGTATGGCTCTCGATCATGTGGATCACCTCCTTGTTATTTTGACGTTTTAATAAATGCAGAATTACAAATTTTGGCAGATTTCTACTCTAAGTCATGAAACGAATTTTGTTCCTCTTTGAATAGACATTAACCAATACCCAGAAGTCATCATCACAGCATTCGCATAAAATTCTTTCTAATATAAATCTCAACTGTAAAACTAACTAGCTAGTTACTTCCATTTGTTATGCAGATTTTTTTTCATTCTTTTTTTGCTTTTCTTCTTGCGCCTTCCTTTTCTTCTCTTCCTTTAACTTTTCCAACTCCTCATTGAATTCTGTCACCACTGCACTGTTTCTTTGTCGAGCGCTCACGCTTATTACTTCCTCATCTGTGAAATTGCTCACGATGATAGGATGTTCTGAGAACACACGTTTTCTATTACCCATTTCGCCGAATTCGTTTGCACCCCATTCCAAAACAACTCCTGCAGATAACAAAGCTAAACAATGGTTATTTCCACAACTGATTTGTTTGATTGTGACGTCCTTTTCGCCTTCGCTCGTGGTAATTTTGTAATTAGACAAACTTTCGATTTTTACAATATCATTCACATGGCTCAGGTTTCCGACGCCGAGCTGTCCAAACAGGTTTCTTCCACAGCCAAAAACTTCAGTCTCTCCGTTGTTTCTATGCTTTGCCACAATGATTGTGTGCTCTTCTCCTGCCGCTAAATCAGTTGCAAAGGCATTTCCCAGATTTTTTTCAAATCTGAGTGGTGAGTAAGCTGACAACAGAGGATTTTCAGACATTCCGAACTCCTGCTCATGTGAAAGTTGCATGCTTGAATTGCTGCCCCATCCATAAACCACTCCTTCATTGGTTAGTACGACCGTATGATTTGATCCACAGGCAACTTTTCGCACTCCATTGATATTCGGAACTTTCGTCGGCGTTCTGATTCTTGCTTTTAAGAAAGGAGGTGACGAACTTCTCTTGTTAGGACCAAGACCACATTGACCTAAAAGTAAACAAAAAACATTAATCGATAGCTCGAAAAGAGCAAAAATTTACCAAAGGTGTCATCTCCCATTGTCCAGACGTTGCCATCTTTGTCGACAGCAGCGAAATGATCATCACCAGTCGAAATTTGGGCAACATCCTTTAGAGCTTCAATTTTTCTTCCCTTCTTATTTATCTCGAACTTTAGGTTCTCTTCGTCAATGTCATTTTCGTCTTCTACAAGTGCTTTTAGCTGCCACTGGTAGACGTCGCCATTATCATGTAATGCCCAAGCCCAGCCTTTTGAGAAACAGATCTGCTTAACTTTGCCTGAATTATCGAGTTGTATAAGGTCGGTCCTGAGTTCATCTTCTTCTCGTGAGATACTGGCATCTGGCCGATATTTCTTCCAGATGTAGAAATTTCCTTTTATGTCGATCCCACCTTCATGATATTCTCCGAAATTGAATTCCTTAAAGTTCAGATTGTTCGGGCCAAGGAAAGACTTGATCAGCTTAGGCTCAAAATTTTTGAATTGCATAGGAATGTTTTCTCTTGGGACATATCTTCCGTTGCCCCAAATATACGATTTAGTCAGTTTTGATTTTTCTTCTTTCTTTGCTTTCCCCAAGATGTTCTGAGTGATAAAATCCTTTGAGGTGCATTGGTAAGCGATAAAAGAAGCAGAAGCCACTGCTGAAAGGCGTAGTGCTGATAGCATGATGTAATGAAATAGTTCCTATTTGTACCTTAAATATTTTTATTTTTCAAAAGATATACTTTTAAAGCCTGTTTGATGTTTGAGAGATCTCATTTTTCTGTAACTCTTGAGAAAGATGGATTTATGAGAAAAAATCTCGATATTGTTTTGATGGTTTTATGATATTAAAGAGACAGTATCGTAAAATGTGATATTTAATTAGAGGTGCCAGCATTTTGGAACTATTTCAGAACAGAGAGATATAATGAGGAAAGGCCAAGTAGATTTGAAAATGAGATTAAAGAGATTCAAACAGTAATTGAAATTGTAAGCTGTGTGAATAATGACAGAAGAACTGAAATTTCTAAAAGAATCATTGAATTTACTCAAGGTAAATGATTTTGTTTATGAATCAGGGTGGTAGTATTCTTTTCGCATTCACCTTAGCAAGTCTCGTGACACTCGCGATACGATTCGTATAGACTTCAGGTCAAGCCTACTAGGCATTATTTTGATTTTCTACTAATTTATTTTTTCGAAATTGCTCCTACCAAAATTCCTCAACCCCAAGACTGAACAGTAGCGTTTATTGATAAAATTCTTTCATATTTTATAGAGTACTGACAAATTACGCAGTATGTAGTGCGAATTTACGCATTGACAGCTCAATTAGTCAAAAATAATATAGATCTGAAGATTTGAAATATTATTGTAATATGTTGTTATGTTAGTCGCAAAGACTAACGATATTCGGGGGTCTGATAGCTACTCAGAGTTTGTACTATCGTATCAAAACAGTCATTTAATTGTTGAAATCTTTGAGTATAGTCATCTTGAATGATTCGAACTCTAGAGCTCATTGTTTGAACCTCAGCTGAGATAAACTCAACAGTTCCATGGAGTTGTGTGTTCATATTATTGAGATCTCGCTGCTGAGCGTCTAACTCCTGTGAAACTGTTGCCAAGTTAGCTTGCATGGTCTTTTTCGAGAGAGCTAGTTGCTCTTTGACCTTCTCAGAGTATTCACGTAGGAACCCATATGCTGAGCCTTCAAGAGCAGCCTGGTTTTTAAATTTATTTGAAAGTTGGTCTTGAACAAAATCTTCTTCGTCAACGAAATAATTTTTCACCCAGTCACTCTTGACATCGGTTACCCTTGAATCAACCTTAAAGGCAAAACTCCACTCTAGTTTGCCAGCATCAGACATTGAATTTGTCTCTTTGGGCTCGAAGTTTACTTGTAGAAGAGGAGTTTCCATTGATGTTCAAAATTTTTCAGAATTAACGAGCTTTTCAGAGCCGAAGTTTACCGATCAACTTTTTAATTCAAAACTTAAAATTGTTGTTGTTAGATTTCTTTTATCAAATCTGCAAGGTTAGTCAGTTTAAAATTCATTCATCTGACTCAAATTTTAACAGTAATTGTAAACTGAATCGCGTCTTGCTGTTGAACTAGAGAAAGGTGGATTACTCTAGAGTTCCAAATCTCTCAATTGGGTAATAGTATTAATTATCACGAATATAAGAATATTTGAGATCTTATGGAATTAGTCTTGCATTACTCGCTTATTTTTACCAGAAGATTTAGTTAGTATAGAATCAACTTAGCTAAAGAACCAAAGTGCGCTGCTGCTGAGGATAAATTAATAATATGGGTGCACGAGCAGCTGAGTTTGTTGATTTCACAGTGTTTCACATTATGAAATACATCCAAAGTAGGAGTCTCTGAGACTTGAAGCTTATATAATCAAGTTAACAATTTGTCATGAAATATCTTTCTTGCAGATCCAGATAATTTCTGGATGTTGTCACTGGTTGTTAAAATGGAAGATTATTTTTAAAAAATTCAAAAAAGAAGAAAAACAGGGCACTGCTTGGAGTATTGCGCATCAAACTCACAAGATACCCCTTAAAGAAGCCTCTCATTCCTTCATTTCTCCAAGTTTTGGCTATGACATCTATGATATTTTTATATTTTGCTTCTCCTTCTTTCAAATGGTATTGATTTTGCTGCATTCGAGTTCGAACAACTGTCATCGGGAACATTACAGTTGTAGCTATCAACTTACTGCCTCCTCCACAGATCAATGGTTTCCAGTTTTCTCCTCCGTGCTTTTTGGGATCGTAACTAAATTGTAACAACATTTAGCTAACTTCTTGCATCTCGTGTGTTTACTTCAGAACGATTTTAAAATATTCATAGAAGTTCATTTGGATGACTGCATGAAATGATAGTATGAGTGATAATGTCAGTCCTCTAAAAAATCCTTTGATGCCATGCTGCTGATAAATTTGCTGGACAGTCTGAGTGAAATTCGTGTATCCCTATCATGTAATTGGGTCAGATGAAAAGCGCTTAATGATGTTACTCCCATGTCACTAGTATTCAATAGCATTCGAGTTCTTGTTGTCCACATCGGTGCCGTGATAAAAACTGAGATTATGCCGGACTTAACAGCCGCGTATGTTGTTGCTTTTTGAGAGTTAACTCCAAACTGTGTTTGATAGAAAGAACGCCAATAACCATACCTAATGCTTGTTATTGAAGTTTGATAATAAGTCTTACAATCCAAAGTAGATTGTCCTTGAAATATTGCCTGATATCACTGTGAAGAGCATTCCTCTATACAGACCTCGGATCCCTTCTTCTTTCAGAATCATTTTGAAGGCATCAGAGATGCGCCTGTAATGAGGTACAAGATTTCCTTCTTTTTGTCCATCGTGACTTTGCAATCTTGTGCGGATGACGTCGAATGGATGTAGTGTATGTTCCATCAGGCTAGCCAAAGCAGATGCCACTGCATTACGAAACCCACTTTTTGTATCCTCTTTCATTGAGATGATAGTTTGACAGAATTAGCCCTACAATTAATTTTGGTCTTTTTATTTGTTAAAACAATTCTTTCAATTCTTCTGCAGCAAACGTCTCACAATCTGTCATATTTACTTTCTTGAAACCACTGAACGTGGTGAATCATATCCTTGAGCTCTCAAGACAAACCCTCTGTCTCAGTAATTTACTAATCATTTTATCACTCTATATGAGCATCGAAAGACTGGAAGTGCTATTTCCCTTTACGAGTTGTTTTCGGCAAGGGACAGAAATATTACACTCGCACATTTATTGACTCTCTAAAAGCTTTGAGATTTATAAAGACCGATCACCTTGGTATGTCGACTTACTTTGACAAGAAGAATCGGTTCATAATGCTCTAAGCATAAATATAACTGAATGAGGGACAGTTATTTCTTGTTATCCCAATCAGTTGTTACTGACTCATTAGAACATTATTCGAAATGAGAATGAATGAAATTAGATCAAAGCTACTTTTTTTTCATTTTTCTTTGTCTCTCCAGAAGACTAACGGCCAGTTTAGGTCAGACTATCTGTGGTCTCCTAAGTGATGACAGCTCAGGCTAACAGGAGAACAGGCTAAAATCTAAAACACGTTAAATTCACAATTTATTTTTCGTTTTGAGGATTGAAACTATTTGATATTATCTCAAGCTTACCCATCAAACTTTCATCATTATACAAGAAACTCATAACCCAGGTAGAAGTGAAATAATGACTCTAAGGCTCGCGAATTTGAGATTCTAAACAATAGAGAGCGCTGGACTCCAGACATAGACTCCGAACTTGAGGTTTTTTCTAAAATCTTTATTTTATACTCATTCGGAAAGAATTTAGTAAGATAATTAATTCTCAAATTAGAATGAGCAATAAAGCCAAGAAACACATCAAGTCAGAGCAGACACCTAAAAGGTATACAGATGATCCCCCATCCGTAGACAGCAGTGCCAAGATCGGCGGAGAAAATGAATTCGTGTTCAATGAGAACTGGAAAAAGCTAAGCAAAGAAGATCGTGAATTTGCGGAAAACAATTTTGCACAATTGACCGCTTGGAAGAAACGAAGATTCAGATTTAAAAATTCCATTCTTCAGGACCTTTTCCAGGAAACAGGCACTCGATATAGCAGTTTAAAAGGCTTCTATCACTTATTCATTTTAGGACTTGCCTTCTTTTTGATATCCCACCCAATTGTAATACAGTTCTTTCAGCAACAACAGTTCTAATTCCATTTGATTGATTTAGATTATTTTCAGGAAAACAGGAAAGCTCTTCGGGGACACATTTTTGAAAACATTTCAGAGAGACTTCTTTTATGTATTGCTGACATGGCCCTGCTTCACGATTTGGTCGTTCACGTAAACTTGGTTATTTTGCTCGTGCTAATCTTAGCATCTTATAGCGCCTTCTTCATTCAAAAAGCATACGCAAATGGACTACCAAGATGGATGATGATGACATTGCAGCATTTAACTCATGTGATACTCCTCATCGGTTCCTTCGCGCTTGTAGTGTTGAAGGGGTATTTTGCCACTTCTTGTTGTTAATCAACATTATTGTTACTTATCTCTTAAAGCTGGGGAGTTACTCATACGATTTTTGTTGTTTTCCAAGCCTGCATTCACTTTATGAAGGTATTTCTCTCCTGCTCTTGAACCAGTTCACCTCATGATCTACAACTAGATGCACTCGTACCACGAGGTTAACTACCAATATTCTCGAGAAGCAGAATACTGCAAAAGAAAAGGAATTCCCGCAGGAACGAACTATCCTGAGAATGTCAATTTAAAGGACTTTTGGAATTTTTTGGTAGTTCCGGTTGTGGTGTACGAGTTAGATTACCCTAAGTATCCTACCAGAAGATGGGGCTTTTTCATAGAGAAAGCTGGTTTAGCCGTGCTAACCTTGGTAAATAATTCTGCGCACAAGCATTATCATTTATCCTAACTAATTCCAGCTTGCTCTCTATCTACTCATGGAAGAATGTGTTATTCCGGTCTTTATGATGGGAAAACAGATTACCGCTCTTGAAGCAATCTACAGGTAAGGCTCTGATGTCAGATTATTGACTAATTATTCTTTGCTAATAGACTCTGCCTTCCATTCCTAATTATCACAGTTGCTCTATTTTTCTTGGTTTGGGAAAATATTTTGAGTGCTGTCGCTGAGCTCTCTAGGTTCGGAAATCGTGAATTTTATTCGGTACTCCTTTTTTTTTTGTTTGAACTTTGTTTTGAATTTGCTTTGTACATTGTAAAGGATTGGTGGAACTCAACTACATTTGAGGAATTCAATAGAAAATGGAACAAAGTGGTGCATGAATTCCTCTTCAGACATATCTATCTCGATTTCCTCCTCAGATGGAAGGTAAAGTTAATTATTTCCTCGCCTACAATCACCGATTATTTTTCCTAGAAAGGGAAATACTTTTCTCAAATAATGACTTTCTTCGTCAGCGCACTCTTCCACGAGTTCGTTTTGGTAAAACAAATTTACATATTTTCTTCTGATGCGACTCGCTTTTTCTCAGGCGGCTGTTGTCAGGGCTCCAGTGTTCCACATGATGCTGTTTATGATGTTCCAAATCCCTTTATTCGCTTGTACTCATAAGATGAGAGTAAAATTTTGTTTAATGCTCTTTGAGATGATCCTTTCAATTTAATAGGGCACCGTGTTTGGAAATTACTTCTTCTGGTGGGGATTAGTACAAGGCATGCCTATAATTGTGGTCTTGTACTGCCATACCATCTTTGAGTCACCTTTCGATTTAGCATGGTTATAAACCAAGGGATTTTATTGGAAAGGGCTGATGATAGAAGACGCAGAAGAGTGAAACTGATTAAATTATAGTCTGAAATTATCATCAGCATGGTTTTTATCTCAGCAAAGCGAAACATTGGTCTATACAACTATTGCTTAAACACAGAACAAATTATTCTGAACAAACTGATAAATAAACAAATATAGAATAAACAAACATACATATATACCATTTGAAAAACTTTACTTGATCAACACACCAAAAGGCTTAGAAGATAATTATGCACAAAATTAAAATAAGAATATTGTAATTTATGTGTGACACTCTTCCTTGAAAACTAGTTGAAAAAATCATCTGAGGAGCCATTTTCGAATTTGATGAACGAAAGAAATAGGCGGGGCACACACCCAGAATCCCCAATAAAGTGAAATCAGTCGGCTGATTGGATTGCTTGACTTGGTATTCAGGAGACATTAGGAGAATATTTCTGCAAAGTAAGTTCAAATTACTACTTCAATAATTGTTTTCAATTGAGCGAAAAATTGAGTTGGTAATTTTTAAATTAAATTGGCGGGGCAAATCGAGTAGAAATTACGCGGAATATATTTTTTGTAATCTTAAATCTTACAGCGAAATGGTAGACCCATCATTAGATATAGACCTTGAAATTCTTCCTCCAGGCGAGAAAGGAGAAACCTTGCAAATGGCCACCGAAGAGGAAATTGCAAAGAGATCACAAAAGAAGTCCGTAACTCGTGATTCAAAAATGGATGAAGAGGAAGACTACCAAGAGGAAGAAGAAGAGGAAGAACAAATCGAAACCAAGAAAAAGGAAAGAGTCAAAGAAGATTACGGAGAAATCTCTATGAAGAAAGAAAAGGTGAAGAGAGCTAGGAAGGAGATCTTAGATGGCTATGATGTGATGCTCAATTTAACAGATATCTCTTACGGACAAAAAGGACACAACAAATTTTACCAGATCCAAATCTATAAAGAAGGTGGAAAATACTTCTTTTTCACCAAATGGGGAAGAGTAGGAGCTAAGAACCCTCAATCAAAAATTGAAGAATTTGACTCGAAGATTGATGCAATCACCGAATTCAAGAGAAAGTTCAAGGAGAAAACCATGAACGATTGGGAAGACCGAGAAAAATTCAGAGCTAAACCAGGCAAATACACGATGATCGGTGTGGACGCCTCCACCGAGAGTGGTCAGAGTCTCAATGAAGAAATCAGCAAGCTCAACAAAAGAAACGATCTTATTAGAAGAAGAATCCGCGAGAATAAAAGTGTTTTGGAAGAGAGCCTCAAGAGTCTGATGGAATTGATATGGGATATCAATCGTATGAACCGTACACTTAGAGGTATGATTTTTCTCTGTGTAGTGGTAGTAACTGCAAAATACAAAAGAATTGAATTTCGATACCGATAAGCATCCTCTGGGTAAGCTGAACGCTGAGCAAATCAACAAAGGATATCGAATCCTCACTGAAATTCAAAATGCTCTTGCCAATAAAGCCCGTATGAATGCGCTTATTGATCTAAGCAATGAATTCTATACAAACATTCCTCAAGTGAGAAAACTAATATTGAGGATGCCATTCTAACTGGATTTGATTTTATTTTAGAACTACGGCATGAAGCGTCCACCTCCAATTGACCATATTTTGAAAGTAAAGGAAAAACTTCACATGCTCGATGTCTTGAAAGAGCTGGAAATTGCGAGCAAATATATTAATCTTTCGCTCGTTAAGGTAAAACTATTGTCATTGCTTCTTTGATTGAGAGATCATCATCATCTTAGGGAAATGAACATCTCAACCCACTTGATTCGTTTTACGATTTATTGAATGTGAAAATCACAAAGCTACATCCTGAAATCGATCAAAACTGCTATTCTATGATCAATGAAGCTTTACACAACACACATGGACCTACTCATAATTTCCAAATGACAATTCAAGTACGAATTACTGAGAGAGAGAAAAAAAATTTTAATTTCATCCTTTTAATAGGACGTATTCGAAGTAAGACGTAAAGGAGAGGCGGAACGCTATCACCCTTTCAAGGTTCTTCCTAATAGAAGTAAAATACAGTCCCTATCAAATCTTATAATATTTTATCATAGCTATGCTCTGGCACGGTTCAAGAGTTACCAACTTTGTCGGAATCTTGTCTGAAGGGTTGAGAATCGCACCTCCAGAAGCGCCAGTCACCGGCTACATGTTTGGAAAGGGAATCTATTTTGCTGACGTCTCATCGAAGTCTGCTGGTTATTGCCGAGCAACGCTTGAAAATCCCGAAGGATTACTGGTACTATGTGAAGTCGCACTTGGTAGAAAAACCTTCTTTTCATTGAATCTAAACGTTTTTAGGTAACCCATATAAGATCCATAAAGCAAAAATGTTTAAAAAGCCACCAAAATACTGCCACAGTGTCTTTGCAGAAGGTCCGCCTTAAATAACTTTAAAGTCTCTAAATTTTTCTATTAAATAGGCAAACTGATCCCTGAGCCTACGGGCAAAACTCTGATGAGCGAGGCCGTCTACTTACATTGCGGGAAGGTAATTGATAACAAACCTCTATTGGAGAGTGGTGTGCAAGCAGAACTAAACTATAATGAGTACGTTGTCTACGATGTTGCACAGGTAATATACGAAGATCTTTCCTCTTTCTAACTCATTCATTTTTGCTAATTAGGTTCAAATTCGCTACATTCTTAGATTAAAGTTTAAATTTTAGTACATAATCTTATATATCAGAGATTGAGAGCTCTACCATTATTCCTATGAATATTTTTACTCATTTTGTATGTTTGATCTGAGAAAGTTATCATACAACGAAAATAGTTCCAAAGCTTTGATAGTTTTTTCAATTCATGCTGAATGATCGTATAAACAAATCTAGCTATTTGCAATCTGAATAAAGTAATCCAACCCTACTTATCATTATCTCAAACTATGGTTCTGGTATGGTTCAATTTATAGTTGTGGATAACGGCGGAATCAATTTGGAGTTTAACAGATTTTCTTTTCAAAATTCCTTAAGTAAGAGGTTTATTTATCGATTTATGCACAGATACAAAGCAAGGCAACTAATGATTTATTTTATTCTAATTAACGAAATATGAAGCCATGAATTTAGATTAAAGGTGTAAATGAATGCGTTACATTCCGTTCCTAGCAGCTTGGAATGACTTTGTGTTGTTCCAGCACATCTACATCAACCGTCTTTTGAAACTCAAGGAATCTCTGTTGCTTGGCGCAAGATCCCATTGGAAAACTTTTTGCATTTTTCATCAGCTTTTTCTCTCTTGTTTGTAACATGTTTTCATGCTGATTCTTATTTGAGCGATAGAGTTGGATATGTTTCATCAAAGCTGGATAGGTACACTCAGTCGCTTCGGAAGTGGCCCACTTTAAGAGCTTGACATTGCTCTCACCAGCAATAAATCTCTCAGCTTCTTCAGGGGTAGCGACATCAGCATCGGAAATAAAATTAACAATTATAGATCGGAGGCCTTCAGTCAATGTTTGCTGGATGTCAGGGAAAACTGCATGAGGGATCAAAGATTCCATGGTTTCTAATACTTCCTTGACAATTACAACTTTTTGGCTATGCTTGATGTTGTATGATTCCAAAAGGAAATCGCATTTTTCCTTAAGAAGGTTACGAATGGCAGAGCAGAAATTTGAAACGGGTTGAACTTCGTTTAAATCTGTGCATGTTAAGTTAAAAATGGTTTTTTCGTTGAATCCCATATCTAAAACTGAGTTCCAGAACTCGCCGATGGCATTAGAAACATCGAAACTCGAGTCGGAGAAGATGTCTTCTGGGATGCTCTCTGATTTTGAGTCGATGAAACTTTGTAAAGTGTAAGAGCTCTCATTAATATAGTCGTTGAGGACAAGACCGAATGATTCAACCATTTTCTTATCGAGAGAGCTGAACACCTCTTCATACCAAAGCTTAGCCATCAGCCTCCACATGCTGAATCTTGGGTAATTTGGGTATTCGGAATACTCTTTTCCATAGACTTCATTCATTATTGCGGTGTATTCTCGAAGGTAGCAGCCGATATTCTTCATAGCTACTACGTAATTGTTCCATTTAGTGTTATATTCCGCAATAAAAATGAATGGGTTTTTAATTCCCTTCAAATAGTTTGAGGTTAGACGGCAAAAGCTCGAGAAAACTTCTTGAAGGTAGAGGTAGGACTCTACGAGTGGGGAAATATCACCGGTTGAAAGCTCTTCGAGCTGAGGTGTTTTGTACCATCTTGTCGCAAGTATTAATGATTTGTCATTTTCCTTCACGCATTTAAGTCTTTCTTGTTGCTCTGAAGTCAGGTTCAAGGCTTCAGAGTCATCGGCCAACTGGGAGGACTCGGCATCCAGGTTGAAGAGCGCATCGTTAAGGTGACTTTGGAAGAGTGAATAAGTTTCACATGTTTGGCAATCCCGTTTTAAAGGAACAGGACCAAGAGCTGGTCTGAGGAGAATGTCGTTAATGGTGCTCATAAACTGTTTTCCTGCTTCAGAGCCAACAAATTTGCTCATAAAATTGTTAAGTTGGCTTCGAGCGATGCAAAAACGCTTGTAAAGTTCAAAGTCGTCCTTGGTATGGCATCTGTTGATTTCATTTGTGAGATTGGCTACGTAGTAGGTGTTCTGGTAGATGGAGCAAAGGAAAAAGTCTTGATCCTTCGCAATTCTGAGGTAAAAGTTTCTAACTGAAAGTTCTTCATACTCTTGGGCCTTTTTGTTGAAGTCTTTGGAAGTTAATTTGAAGTTTGAAATGTCTTCGACTGTTAAATAGGAGAAGATCATCCTCCAAGTGTCTTTAGAAGTAGTATTGAGAAGCATTCTGAAAATGAGAGTTGGTGCTGTAGTGTTTTTAAGTTCACAAAATTTTAGATGTTTATTATTATTTCTGGTGCAGTATATAAAATGAGGGAGAACTTAAAAATCTGTTCAAATCTGATCGGACCAATCAACTCCAAATTTTTAGAGAGGTAAAGTCAGAACAGAAAGCCTTCGATAAACTTCGAGAAGTCCCTTAAAATATTTTTATTTCCTCACTATCCTCGGTCCCTAAAGTAAGACGTTTCTTTCCTATTCCTCCCTCTCTCATCTTCAAGGTCCTTGAAATACCTCATTAGAATGCGAGTTAAGCTTGATAGTGTTCAAATTTTCAATTCATCTAGAATCATCGAACACTGAGAAAAGATCCCACAGAAACATAATTCTCTAGGAATGATAAGTAGAATTTACATAAGCACCTAAAAATCAATCTCTCTTCAAAAACTTGCCTGTTCTTTCGTCCAATAATTATTTTAAGGAGAATATTCAGGGTTGAAATGCATTCCAGTTTATACACAAGTGCTGTGTTCAAGCATCACTCTGTCATCGAGATTAATAATTCTACTCAGATTAACGAGAGATTCTCTCTCTAAATATAATGTCGTTTGCAGCAGAAATCTAGTGATTTTGCTGCTCGAACAGTGGCATTGTGTTTAGCATCGTTTTTGTATAGCGTTGAGGGCTTGCTCCCAATTCCTATTTTATCTCTGCTTGAATCTCCTGTGAGGTGGGAGGTGATTCGCAGTTGTCATCAGTATCCGATCACTTTCACAGTGATCAGAATTACTTTACAAAAAATTGGTCATTTATTAAAATAGGGTATTAATGTTAATAAAAACTGGTTCAACAAAATGCTTGTAATTTCTTATTTTTCGACATCTTTATAATAGGAGACTTTGTTGATAACATTTTTAATTGACTACTTGAACTTTTCAGCGTTTTAAGACCACAAATAAATTGCTGCGAAGTATGAAATATGACAATTGAACAATATAACCAATCTATTCAGATAACTTGACCTAATATTTTTCAAAGCTTTGGCTTAATCTCCATTACCTTGTTGAAGAATTTAGGCTTTATCTCCAATACCTTTTTGAAGAGGCTAGGTTTTTCTGTGGTGGGGACTTTTCTCTTGAAAATTTTTTCAAGAACTAATTTGTATTGGCCGCCAGGGAGCAGGAAGCGAGCAGCTATGAGGAGCACTATTAGAACCTTCTCTGACATGTCGAACGTATTCAGAAAATTTTTAAGAATCGTGTCGTGGTTGTTTTTAATAACACGAAGTTGGAGCAAACCGAGGATAGCAGTTACCCATTTAATATTCGCTCCTGTTACTTTTGATAAGAGTTGTTTTTCATAAGGCACGAGATCAAAGAGTACTAAACTCATTAAGAATTTGGCAAGCTTTCGCAACTTTTCTGAGTGGAGCTGATTTTCACTCACGGTATCTTTTGTTAAAGTTCTGACCTTAGTGAGTAAATCAGTGTTTGACAACAAGCTTCTCAGCTTGTTGAAACTCTCTTTCCGCTTGTTCCCCTTGCTAGTGTTTTTTTTTTGAACTTGATATACAACTTTTATGTTATCAGATTCCAATTGACTAAGTTTCTTTAAAATATTGGATTTACTATGGTGGATTTGAGGATGTATATATACCTTGAAATCATCAGGAGAGAAGAATCCAATTTTTGAAATAGCCAGATGATCAAAGTATTTATGAACTGTAGAATTGAATATTTGAGAATTCTGCATAAGAGATCGGCCAATCAAATCAGAGCAAAATCCGTTCCTTTCGAGCTTGAAAAGCATCGATTTCTGCTGTTTTGAATGGAATTCTGCAGTAACAAGCCTGAGGGCGAGTTTAAAAGCTTTGATATATTCATAGTCTTGTCCAACCTCTTTCAATAAACTTGCGATTATTTTGCTTTTTTCGTTCTCTTCTAATTTAAGTCTCAGAACCTAATAATGTTACACAACCCTTCAAGACGCAAATTATTCTACCAAAGGTTGACTATTCTCCAATAAGAGTACATTTGGTGGCATTAGCCTGATCTTTGGAGGGGCAATATGGAGAATTTGGTTTTTGTTTATCACAATAGCAAGATGATCGTAAGTCATGTTGCAGATCTCTCGCAGCTGAAAATGAATTGGTCCGGGCGTTGCAGTCTGGTGACAAATGATTAATTTCAAGCTTGTTTTGAGAGTGTACAAGTATAATATCGCAAGGTTGTAAAAGTTCTTTCAACTCTTCGGAAGCTTGGAACTCTTTAAAGGTGTATCTGAGGAAATAATTTTGAATAGTCAAAAATATCTCGAATGCTTGGCAATTACTTTCGTTCTTGACTCATACTGTCTCTGATTTCTGGCAATATCAGAGCTAGAGCACTTTTTGCAATGAAACTACAAGAGATGAGTAAATGACAATGAGCGCGATTACTGGATTGCCGGGTTCATCCAAGACACCTGTATGCAACTCTTGCGAAATAAAGTGGAAAAAATTGTTTTATCAATACTTTAATTAGTATTTAACTAATCTTATTTGATAACATCTAGAGAGAAACGATATAGAGACTTCAAACCTCAAAATTTACGATTACTTATTCGACAACTCTATCCCCTCCCTCCCCCCAAAGGTTCTCTCAAGTAAGATAAGAAAGTTGTTGAAATAAAACTAAGTTCGTCCAGAGGTTATTGGATTCTCAGTCGTTCGACCTATTTTTAGTTTGGATCGCGAATTTTATGAATTGTGACACCTAACAGGGATCCTCACTGCTCATGACTAAAAACTATTTGAATTGCACTCTAAAATAGATATTTCTTATGACTATAATTAGTCTTAGGCTGATTATTCAAATACCTGATTCCTGAATGGGCTTCTTTCTCGCTTCATAAGATATATATGTTCAATACATACTTCAGGTGATAGTTTGATCGTTGTTTTCAAGGCCATAGGGTGCTATTAGTAGCAAAATATTTCCAATTTTAGATCTGCTGTCTCCTGCTCCTCAATTTAAGGTTATCTTCTTCCTAATCGCTACTGCAATGCCGAAGCTAAAAAGATCCACCGATGATTGAGAGAAACTTTTTCTAATTTTCAGATAATATCCCAAATTGCATTCCTGCGAAAAATTTAAACCTGCTTTTTCTTATATTCTTCTTGAGATAGAGCCGTAGCTCTATGGTATTTGAAAACATTGTAGCTCAGTAATATCCAACAATCAGAGCAAAGCAAAAGTCATAGGTTTCCTTGTTGCTGCCTTAAGCCGATGTTATTATAATTACATTACTTAATTATATATAAATCATTCATTCAACACACAGAACAGTGACATTCGGTAATCACCAAACCATATAGCTACATTCCAATTACATATCTTTTCAATTTCATGACTAATGACAGTGGTTCATCAAGGAGATTAGGAATATTCAGAATGAACCTATCTAAATAACCAAAAACAAAAATAATGATTAGTTCTTTTATCACATTGTAGTTAGGATGCCGCGTTTTCTTTCTCTCAACAGCTCGAATATTATGAATCATTTTTGCTGAAAAGTAAAATTTTACAATTTATTGTGTGAGAATCACACCTTTCGACTAGTTTGTAGGATGTTAACAGCTACATCTCTTCAATGATGAGTAATGTCTAACATTGACATTGTAAAGTCTCTCGCAATAAGAGATACACCGCGAAATAGCATTTAGTTTAGCTAGCAAATATTTAGATCTTTTGCGTGACATCATGATCGAGCAATGCAACTTCACATCACTTCAGATGTAGTCTTTGGGTAGCCTAAATCCATGGCAGAGGCGCCTTCTAAAGTAAGGTGGTTGGTCTGAACTTCTTGAATTTATAATCAGAAAGATTCACTTAAACAAGGGTGATTCATTTCTATGTTGTTTTTGCGCGATCCTATTTTTCGAATTACTTGGCATTTAAATTCAGTTGACATATCTTTTTAATAATCAAATAAGAAAACCAGCTCAAGCACAGAAAAAGAAAAAAAATGGTAGAAGCTCAACCAAGAAAAGAAATGGAAATGAGATCCCTTGGCCCG
>ENA-UOTX01001424-UOTX01001424.1-compost-metagenome-genome-assembly--contig:-NODE-1424-length-17926-cov-3.949185_pt1 | contig 17926 bp, 3 predicted proteins | sample MGYA00238143_ERZ746982 | MGnify/ENA primary metagenome ERZ746982 (study PRJEB28758, sample SAMN06268862) | compost metagenome | isolation source: single cell | place: USA: California, Emeryville, Joint... | reverse complement strand
AACGAGTGAGCAAGAATACCAAAAATGGCGACAAGAACGAGCAAAAACTGATAAGGTATTGGAACCTTGGGAACCTGTCGGAAGTTTTCAATTTAATGAAGAGAGTGAGGCCGTTACAATCGATCTTCACTACAAAAGGCCTGCAAAATACATTTTCCTCAAGCCGACTTCAATGAGATCTAAGCCTGATTCCTACTCAAAATTCTTTACGACTTCGCCTCTAGAAATTAAATTCTTTGGAGTCACAGGATCTGTCCAGGAAAACGACTTCAGCGTGCTCAACACAGAGGGAAATACGCTTCAGACTGGACTTAGCTTGCAATGCGCTTCTAAATGCAATCTAACTGTCGAGGTGAACAGAGGAACTCCTTTGAATCCTCAATGGACCGAAATATACAACAATCAAGGGCGCTCATTAAATGTAAATAAAGTCCTTTCATCAAAAATCTCTCGCTCTTTTGTCGAGAATAAGCAATTCTTAAATTTAGCTGCGATGAGTGGGAGTAGTTCTCTTGAGATTGTGAGCGAGCTGTTTTCTGACTTTCAAATATGTTCGATTAGAGTCACAGCGACAGTGGAAAACAGCTCTGAGGCGGATGAGTGGAAGGTAACTGGTTTATGTGCTTTTGCAACGACCAGTGAGAGTATCACAACTCCTACTACTTCAAGCAACGCTCAGGACGAGAAGAAAGTTGTATCAAGGGTTTCGCTCAGAACATTACAAAAGGACTTGGGGAGTTTAGAAAAAATTAGCCAACAACTACTTGAACAACTGACTGATGAAAATTGCTCATTAGAGAGGAGAAGAAAATTTTCAAAGTTACTCTCGGATTTGATCGCTCAGTGTCCGACTCTAGCCGAAAATGTTTACAAGCAGCTAGATCTCTGCGCCTATTTAGCACTCAACGTGCTTAATGAGACAAGTTCATCCATCTCTGAGGTTCTCTCTCTTCTAGAACAATTTTTGAGGATCACAAGTTTTGCCAACGATTTGCTTTCTGCCCTTATGAAGATGCTTCCTCACCTTCAGGAAACAAGTCAGATTACTGAAAATGGCCTCGACGCCTTCTTTAACATGATTCTTTGGTGTTACAAAACTGATTCCGAGAGAGTCTTTCTCAGTGTACTTGATGAGATTGAAAAGACAATAAAGTATATTAAACAATTGCGAGCACCCGAATACAATTTACTGAGGACCCAGTATGGCATCTCTTCATTGGTCCTGGAAAAGGAGCTTTTCAGCGATTCAAACATTTCAAAGAATCCTCAGAATGAAAAAGATCATAGGAAGAACTACTCTCCTCACAAAAGCAAAGCTCGAAAACCACTCCCATCTAGAATCGTAAAATGGAGCACTCCAAACAACGAAGAGTACTTGATTGATTTACTTTCAGTTACTCAAATAAGCGAAGTCAAGATCTTTTTGGATAAATTCACAGATGCAGTAACAGATTTTAGAGTACACATCTGGGCAATCAATGTGCAGAAAGATAAATTCGATAAAACTCTCATTTATTCCCAGTGTTACAAATCTTCTACTTGGACTCAATTAACAAAAGACGCCTATGATTCTGGAAACACTGCTTATTTTTCTGATGCCGAGGAATTGAAGGCTCTTGGATTCAGCAATCTGAATGTAACTACTCGCTATCTGGTACTGCAGTTCAATTATACTGCATTTTCATCGCTAAAAGTGCAACTACTTGAAAAAGACGCCAAGAAAATCATTCCAGAAGTTTATGGAGAACCATTAGAAGAATCAAAGGGGAAGAATTTATCACTCAAAGAGGTGCAACTGTTATTCGATTCTGCAGCCTGTACTTCTTCAGAAATGATCACTCTCCACGGTTCGAACTACGAGAAAAAGCAAGTGACAAACAACTGTCAAATCCTTGATTCGACAGGTTCGTTAAAAAGAAATTCCTTGAAAATTGATCCAGGATTTTATGAAATGCATGAAATAACCGGATATGGAAGTCAGAGTGCTGAAACTCATTTCTCTCAGCTTGTAAATCTTCAAGCTGAGCTAGTTGGTTTGTTGAATACTTCGAGAAATAGCCAATCTTTCATTGAAAACAAAGAAAAAGTGATAAATTTATGTGAGATGATCGAGACTCTTCAGCTTACTTTGCTCAATATGAGAAACCATGGGGCTTCTACAAAGATTGAGCCTGCTAAATCTCTTGACTTTTTCTATACACTAGCGATAAAATATTCCCAGCTCTTGAGAAAGATCGACGCAGAAGTACCCGAGATAGATCGTACATGGAGATTAAAAGAATCACTTAAGAAGGAGAACGGAGTTGAGATAATGTTCAAGATCTTTGAAACCACTATGATCTTTGAAAACTCGAACATTTCAAAAGAATTTGCTGCACTTTTCTCTCAAGTTCTGATACCAACTCTGGAACCCCGCTATTCGACTGAGCTTGCGTTCAGAATTGTGGATGGTTTCTTGACTTTGCCGATTTCAATAACCTTATCTCCTGTAGAATCAATTTTTTCCCATATGCGAGTGATTGAAGCTCTCAATGTATTCCTTATCTGCACTGGGGAGCTTCTGAGCTACCTTACCATCAAGTTAGGTATTCCCGTGAATGAGAGTGCAAACGGGCAACAAATATCGAAAGATTTCCGCGAGCAAGAAATTCTAACTATTCTAGCTACATTGTTTCTACTCTTGAAAAAACAACTCAATCAGACCAAGAGTCAATCGAAAAATGCATCTACTAGTGAAATGACCTGTCAAGAAACTAAGCAATCAATCAAATTAAAAGATTCAACAATTGAAATCTCACATTTTAACTCTGGGGATTCTCTCAAGGCAGCATTTTACACATGTGTGTGGATATGTGAAAATAACCAACTCAATAAGCTCGATAAAGTCAATCTGTTGTCGCTTGGAATTGATATATTGCAACATTTGCTACTTGTATCAAAGTGCAACAGCATAAAGGAGTTATTGATGGCTTCTAAGTCTTTTTCGAAGCTCGCAATGGACATCATTCAAGAATCCTCACCAATTTTACGCGATAAATTTCGAGCTATCCTTGATGTGTTTCTCAACGTGAAACCGCTGATAGAATCTAATCTTCCTAAGAGTGACAGCGCTTCAATTCTAGTAAACTCCGTTGATGAGAGATGTGCTGAAGAAATTAAACTCCTCCTGATTCAGCACTTCCAACAAATTTTGCATTCCCTCATAGATTTCGCCCTCAAAAGAGAATCTCCTAAAGATTCTGGTTTGACAACAACAATGATGAACTATATCTCTCCAAGTAATTGGTTGGAATATATCTGTTTTGTTGCTGAATTCCTCACAGGAGCCTCTGAAAGCACAAGCAAGCAAGGAGAATCAAAATCCGGCAAAAGTAAACCACAACCACAACAAAAAAAGAAGGTTGGCAATAATATAGAGGAGGAAATACCAATGTCCATGGAAGACAAGAAGAGAAACGAAGAATCTTCAGCAAGCAAAAATAACACTGGAATCTCTCTCGAGACAGTTAATTCTTTGATTTTGCTGTTTTCTCCAGAGACTGAATCTCGGGAAGGATTCAAACTTTCACAGTCCAGTGAAGCTTGGAATTTGATCATGAAGGTGGTCCGAAAAGTTGAAAGCACCTACTTCGTTGACGACGAAGTATTTGGGTTACTGATAAAAAGCTTTTTGCAGGCTCCAGAAGAGATCCAGCAAAGCCTTATTCCAGAGATGTTGGCATTGACAAAGAATGTGCTAACTCATTCCAAAAATCAAGGTGAAGCTTCCAGCTACATTCTAGATATAGTTTTGAGTATTATAACAAAGAACGAGGAGCAAAATCTCGATAGACCGATGTATTACCAGCTTATTAAAGGCTGGCTTGATATTCTGCTCACAATGCAGACCCCAAAGACTGCTGATTATTATATCCATGCGTCATCCCAGACAGCAGCTTGCACATTGAACGAGAAAGGCATACAGAGCCTGCTTATAAAATTGCCGCTATATCTCGTTGAGCACTTGAACATCGGTGGCCACAATGGAGCCAATAATTGCAGTGAAATTAATGTGGTCCGCTTACAAATTGCAAATGACCTATTGCTCCTGCTGCTTACTTCCGAGAACGCATCATCAAGTTTATCAATCACAGAACTTTTCAGCAATTCCAAAAAGTTCCAAGATCAGATCCAAAGGTGCATCCACCATTTGATCGAATGGCTCGTCATTAATCGAACAACTGAGCCCGGCACCTCTCCTGCGACAGACTTGATGAAGTACCTATCAGACAACGTTCTTAGAGTATTGACCCTAGCTGCAAATTATGAGGAAGTTTCCAAGACAGGAATCTCGTCGTTAATTCAGATTTGTGGTGAAGTTGATCGAACTATCATGAAACTTCATTCTAGACAGCAACTTTCAAGCCACATTGCTCTCGGATGCATGGAGCGAGCATGCAATGTTCTTGAGGAGCTTTTTCCTCTTTGGGTGACCTCTGACTCCATAGCATCGCATGTCGCATTTGAAATTAATGGTTTCGAATATCTTTTTGACCGAGCAGGTGTTTCTTCTTCTTCATCCTTGTCATCCGATAGAAAGGGAGTCAAAACACCAAACTCTGAAAGCTCTAAGAAGAGTCTTCTTGAGGGGATGGATTTATTCGAACATATAAACCAAACACAAAAATTCAGCAGATTGAAGGCAGAAACTAAGTCACCTGAGTCCACCATGATAGTCTCATTAGATAAAGATGACGATTTAGACAGCAGACTCCCGAGAGAAGAAGAGTTTGCCAGCAATTTTCTTCTAGTAAACGAAGCAGGGAAAGTTTTATCTGGTGCTCCTGAGGATTGGTCTCTACATAAGAAAGGCTCTAGAGCAAGAACTCGTGTGGTGACGATGCAAGGACCAACTTACAATGAATATTATTGGATATTTAATTTAGGTAAACTGGTGGAGCTCAAACAAATTACGATCGGTTTTAACAGTGCGGAACACGATTTTGCAGATATGATTCTTGGGATCCCTTCTTCTGTATTGATTGAAGGTGGAACTTCTCTCAACGATTTGGTTCCACTTGGTGTTTTGTCTCCGATTAACGACGAAGGATACAATGATTTTGCTGTAAAATGTCTACATAAGAATTTCCAAACTATCAGAAGAATGGGGGGAAATGTTGAAGAAACAATTACGAGTCTCTCAACGAGAAGAATTTCTTACTTGAAAATTAGAATCCGCAGACCTGTTATAACATTCATCGAAAACACCTCATGGTTAGCAAGTAAAAAGTACGACAATGTAGCGATTTCTGTGTCTTTCATTTCAATACTGGGCTATGACACCACGAGACTCCCAGACATCCGCCAGAAACTGTTGAAGACTCAGGAAAACTCAGCTTTGCGAGTGTTAGGAGAGCTTTGCAATACGAAGTTCAGCCAAACACTAGCAAGGCTTGCGAATAAAGACACTTTGGTTTCGAAAATAAAGTTGTCGTATGACTCTCTAGCAAGTCTTCTTGTTCCTAATGAACACTGGCTTACTCCAGTCTTCTTAGCAATTGCAATTCACAATGACGAGATGGGCGATTGGATGATGAGAAAGCTCCTCGATACTTCTCGTTCAAGAGAGCATGCTAAAGTAGTCGGCGAGATCATAGCGTGTAATATTAACCTTTTGGACAGCCGCCTTAACTTAATGAGTGCCTTCATTCTTGAAGAGTTAAAAAAATACATTTCCGCAAACACAACCGACTGTCTGAATAAATTCAATTCTTTAGTTAACTTCATCGAAATATTCTGTTCATCCATACGATATCTTCCAGAGGGATTTGTGCAACAGCTCAATGAAGGGAAACGAAAATCTCCAACTCTCTTTTTTGGAAAGGAGAACATCGATCATATTATCGCTGCGTTTGAGCTTTTCAACGCGTCTGCATTTAACGAAGTTCTCATTCGACTACTCTTGCTTTATGTGTATGCTCCCAAGCCATTCATAACTACAGAAACGACTCCTGGTGAGTTTATCCATTACACACTTGAAAATCTATGGACTCGATGCGAAAGTAAGCCATTATATTATAAAATGATTGGACCTGTTATTATTGGGTCAAAGGGAGCTGTGAAATGGTTTGTTCCTCATCTCGAGAAGTTCCTTGAAGGAATAGTTTCATCAATTCAAGCTGGTAATAGTACCATGCTTTCGGGGATCCATCAATCTCTCCTGCTTATTCACAGTTTAAGTTATAGCAAAGAGATTAAAAAGATCATCGCTGATAAAAAATGGCATTTACTCTTCTACAACAGTCTGAAAACCAACGATTCAACGAGTAATTCGATATTGAGAAGTCTTGAACCCGACATCTTGATTCGGTCAGTAGAAGTACTCAAGAATCTGGTTTTGGGATTCGAAACCAGCGAAGCTGAAATGGCTGCAATATTAAAAGAGGATCTTCATCACCTAGAAAGCATGAGAGATATGAACTATATTAATAATCTGCTTATCCCTTTGTTGAATGCTGAGAACACCCTTCCTGTTTGCTTACATCCCTACAATTCTAAAACTAAGCAATGGAGTACTAGGGACAAGAAGCTTTCAAACACAAGGAGTCAAGCTTCCGAGAGAAGGGTACTGCTAAAATCGAACATCTTAAAAAAGCACCATACCGAGGAATTCTTGAAAAAGCTAAAGGAATTCACAAAACAAACAGACCTCAGCAAGAAGCTTTCTCAGTTAGAATGGCAGCTGTGCTTCACCGCTCAAGCTGATCGAGAAAACAATATGGACAAGATAGCTCAGCAGATGAGTCAAAAGGGACCATTTTTGGTTCTTGCTGAAGGCATGAATCAAACGAAGAACAAGCCTTGCATTGTTGGGTTATTCAGTTCGCAAAGCATACCAGAGCTCCCGTCTCCGAACCCTCAAAATGAATTTTCTCAAGATCAGTCTTTTGCGATTCCTAATGCGAGTGATTCCTTCCTCTTCTATTACGAAGAAGATCTCACGTTGCATTTTGCAGTTCCGCAAATCCACAACAGCAAACTTAAAGGACTTGGGCAGGTTCATTATTTCTATGATGGAGGTGGAGGTATTTCATTCTACTATAATGGCGTTGAGAGGATTTTCTTCTCACATACTCCCAATCAGGATTCATTTGCTGAAATAAATTTCACCCAGATGAAACCTATTGAAGCTTTACCACATAGTCCTCCTCTTACTTTCGAGTTTAAATCTGCTGAGTACTGGATATTGAAATCAAAGGCCCCTCAAGTACAGGCATTAGCCTCAAAGAAGACCATGGAAACCGGTGCTCTCTATCCAAGCTGGTACATTTCGAACCATCCTCTGGATTTCTATCGTGTAAATCCGGTCTACAGTGTACCTACTTCGTTAAACGTAAACAAGCTGACAAAAATAATGCTTGGCTCAGAGACAAATATGAAATTCAAGCCAACCCAGGAGCAGCTTTCTCCTAACACGAGTATTTTAGATCTTTATACTTTCGCAGAAAATGACCCTTCATCAAATAATATCATCGATCTTGAGTATGATGTTGTAGATTGGATTTCTCAGCAATCTCAGAAGGATCAGAGCTTGGAAGGAACAGAGAAAGTCAGCCAACAAGATGCAGAGCTCAAGTATATGCCAGCTATGGCAATATTTACAGCTTTTGAAAAGGATCACGGTGTAGAGCACCTTATTGACGTGACGCTTAAGAGTCTGGCCCATTGGAAGGATAAAGAGAAGAGCAAGCGCTGGCTTGCCTGGATTCAAGAGCTCGCTAGTTTTTCGCAGTTGCCAAATTATTTCGGGCTGTTTCTGAAGAACAGACAATGTATAGATCTTCTGTTCCAAATACTTGCCGGACTCCCAGATGACTCCGCTAACTCCGCAACCACAAACTGGGAAGAAGAAGAACAAAAAGCCGTCAAATTTAGCTATCAAATACTTGCTGAGGTATTCCGTGTCGATAGCAATGTTAAAATACGTGAGATCGCAATTGAAAAGCAGTTCTTAGTAAGGGTATTGGAGAGAATAGAAACGGTGTCGAAAGAATTCAAACGTAAATGGACCGACAAAATTGAAGAAGAAGAAGCCTCTCCGACTGTTTCACCAGCAACCAAAGGATCAGGTGAAGAAGAAGATGGTAGAAAAAAGATTAAGAAAAAGAAAGGTGTTGGATATGCTTCCGACAGTTTAGGCCAGAATCAAGTCTGGGATGCCAAAGATTATGTAGAGAAGAAAAAACTGAAAAATGATCAGCTAATCAATCTTCTGGAAATCATTCGAAATTTCCTTGATACCAGAGACTGGACCCCTCCGAAGGAAGTTCTAAACGCGTTATGTGGATCTGCGCTTCTCCCGCTACTTGAAAGCGCTTTTAGATCAGGCTCCCTTCTTGATATGGGCAAAGAATCAGAGCTCTATAGCTCCTATCTGAGTATTCACATTTTTTCAATCGAAATTTTATATATTCTCTTTCTTTTTTTTTTGTCTAGAACTCACAAAGACCATCAGTCAGCATAAGACACTGATCCCTGCTCTTTTGGAACTGGATCCGCACTATCAACCAAAACAAAAGGATTCAGTATTCAATTTGCTAAAAGGCTTGAAAGACACCGCACAGATTTTCTTGAACTGTTTATTGTCAACAGCAGAGCAAAAATCGCCTGAGTAAGTGTCTGCTTCACTTTTTTTTTTAATACGGTTGGTCTGTTTAAATTCTTTCCAATCCTCCCACTAGTGTTAGTTTCGCTTTGCTTTTCTCATTACAGCCTTACTCTTTTGACTTCTCCTACTCATTCATGATTGCTAATTCCTTCTTAGAATCAAATCACCTGAAAAGAAATCGACCAAGGGCAAAATATCGCAACAGTTCGGAGGAGGAGTCGGATACCAACCTTTTACTAATGATGGGCAAAGCTTCGTATGGAGCACTTCAAGTGCTAGTTTTAATTTTGGAGGAAACTCCTTTGCAGGCCCGTCATCTTTCGGAGCACCGTCTTTTGGAAACCCATTTGGAGGAACTACATCTTTTGGAGGAGCGACATCATTTAGCCCAGGATTAAGTCTAGGTCCCAATAAGAAAGCTGCTTTTAAAAAACTCCAGAAATCGACCGCTAAAACAGCTTCAACGAAAGGATTTAACCCTCATTTTGGAGGATTTGGGACGGCAGCACCAGCTGAAGGAAACATTAAACTGGCAACAGCCAAAAAAGGTGCAAGTAAAATTCCCAATTCAGCAGCACCCAAAGGCTTTGGTTCTCAACCTTCATTTGGGGGATTTGGCAGCAATGCACCTGCGTTTGGAACTAGTAACTTTGGATCTAGTCCATCGATGGGGGGAGGATTTGGGGCTTCTTCGTTTGGTTCTGAAGGGTTCGGAACGTACTCATTTGGCTCGGGAAGCTTTGGAACGACCTCATCGACTGGACTCGGATCTTTCCCGACTGCGGGCGGAGGTTTCGGATCTTCTGCAACATCTGGAGGAGGCTTCGGACCCAAATCGAATTCGACCACTTTCACATTTCCTCAAACAGGATCATTTGGATCTACTTTTGCTAATAATCAATTCGCTCTCGGTAAAACATCACAGGACGAAAAAACACTTCCTTCAGACTCTGCATTCCAAACTCTTCAACAGTCTGACTTACCCTCAATTACTTTCTCAGATCCATCTCTTCAGAAAAAACCATCCTCTGATAAAGTGAAAGTAATTGGTCAAACACTTGCACCAGGGCAAGGTCTGGCAATGCCTCAGCACGAAGCAATGGACTTCACCCAGTCCCAGCAGCTTACTTTTGTTGAAGGAAAATCGCCAGAAATGTTGTCTTATGAGACATCAAAACCCGAGTCGGTGGAGTTAAAATTATCTCAACTTAATCCTTTGGGTGACAAAGAGTTTGAAGCAATGCTCCAGCTCTATCCAGACGACAAGCTTAATCTTTTCGACAAACAGCTTAAAAATATTTCCAACGAAATTCAAAATACAATGAAAACGCAACAAGATGTTCAAGTTGAGTTTGAGCTATCAAAGGAAGGATCAGCTTTAGAATTAGATATATCACCATTAAAGCAAAGCACAAAGCAGGTAGAGCAACAGCAAGCCGTCGAAGGTCTTCCTTCTGGAGAGGGCGGTCAAATGAAGGAAAGCACAGGCTTTGGTTTTGCAGAAGGTAATAACCAGCTGCCATCATCATCATTCACAACAAACTTTAATTTTGGAGCATCTCAGCAAAAATTGGAGAGCATGCCTTCACTTGAAGACACAACTCAACAAAAATTGACGCCTACTACTGGCTTCAGCTTTGGAAGTGCTCTTCAGCACCCGATTGGAATGATCTCCGACAGTGGTAGTCAATCTCAACAGCAACCAACAACTAGCAAGTTGAACTTTGGAGCGGCGACCCTACAAATGTCACAAAAGGTTGGATTTGGCTTCGGAAACGCTACCTCGAATCAAAATCAGATTCCATCCTCAACAGGGTTTAGTTTTGGCAATGTGCCTCAGCAGTCAGAAAATAAAACAAGCTTTCCAACTATTCAACCAGCCCAACAACTGCAAAAATCTTTGCTCCCAAGCCTCACCTCTGGAAGTACTCCTCCAGAACAAACAACTCAGCCTACCAGTGGTTTTGGTTTCGGAGGGTCAACAACTCAGCAACAGTACACTACTGGTTTTAGCTTCGGAGGAACTCAGAAACTAGAAATAAAGCAGTTCGCGTCGAAGTTTACAAATACTCAATCATCCCAACAACCACAACAATCATCAACTCCAAGCTTTACGTTTGGAAGTGTTTCTACTCAGCAGTCGAGCCAGCCTACCTTTAGTTTCAGCTTCGGAGGAGCCTCACAGCAATCAAGTCAACCGACCACTGGTTTTACCTTTGGAGGGACTTCTCAATCAGAAATAAAGCAAATTAATCCCAGTTTTGCAAATGCTCAACTACCACAGCAACAGCAGTCATCCACTTCAAGCTTCACCTTGGGGAGCAATCCCACGCAGCAAATAAGTCAGCCTTCAATTGGCTTTAGCTTCGGAGAGGCTCCGAAACTAGAAATAAAACAACCTCTGCCTAATTTTACGAATACTCAATCATCCCAACAACTACAACAATCATCAACTCCGAGCTTTACTTTTGGAAGCATTTCTACTGATCAAGCAGCCGATTCGGGCACATCCAAGCAATCACCGTCAATGAAATCTTCAACGAGCTTCAAACTCGGAGAGTTCGGAAAGACTGAAAACCTGTCTCCATCAAGCAAAACTGAGCTTTCCCAGGAACAGAAAGCCATGCCAATTTCTGCACTCTCAAATAATTCGAATGCTGCCCTGACAAATTCAAAGCCTCAAGGGTTCACCTTCCAGACAAATGCAGTCGAGAAACTTCAACCTTCTGGATTCGGTTTTAAACCAAATCTTCCAGAGTTGAAACCAGCTGCAACCCCGTTTAAATCAACTGCTGTGACATCTCAACCTTTCGGATTCAGTTTTCAACCACCTTCACAGGCTCTCCACTTCCCACAACCAATGAGTGCTGCCGATAATAAACAATTCTTGTCGAGTTCTAAACTCACCAAAGGAAAAGCTAAAAAATTATCAAATGCAGCCGCAGCTCAGAAGCTCGCAACTCCAAGCTTTGGAACGCAACATCAATTTGGTGGAACTCCCTTTGCATCGACCAATTCAGGTTTTAGTTTTGGTGGGACTAGTCCTTTCACTGCTAATACGATCTCCAAATCAAGTTTTAGTGGTTTTGAAGCAAAGTTCCAGCCTCTGAGTCAACATCCATCCTTTGGACAATCCATCCCTTCTACAGGCTTTTCATTCGGTCAAAGTCATCCAACTTTTGGCTTCGGTTCAAATCCTTCTAGTCTACAAACCAAATCGCCCAAACCTCCTAAAAAAGGGAAGAAAGCAAAGAAAATGTCTGAAGGAGTTTCTGATATCGGACTCGAAAAACTTCCGAAAAACAAATCATTCTCGAATCTTTCGTCGCTTGGTTCGGAAAGTGGTCCAGCTTTTAAAGCTCTAACTTCTGGTGGCGGATTCACTTTTGACTTTACAAAGAAAGTATCTGAAAAGGAAAACAAAGAAATTGCTGAAGGAAAAGAAACAACTGATCTTAAGGATAGTAGTCCTAAAGAGTCCAACAAGCAAAAAAAATCTAAAAAACCTGCGAAGGAAAAAATGGATATAAGCTCTGAAGATTCAGAGCTTGACATTCCCGAAGAATTAGATGATGAGGATGAATCAGATGAAGAGGAGGACGAAGACGAAAGAGAAGACGAAGAAGAGGACGAAGATCTTGAGGGATCTTTCGAAAGTGATGAAGGTGATTTTTTCCCAACAATTGATAAGGCTGACATGGGCGGGTTCAATGCACCTGGCGGACTGAACATTAATCCTCCAGAAAAGTCGCCACTTATACCGCCCAACGATTCAGATTTTGAAAACGACGTTACTTTTTCCAACAAGCAATCTGGCCTAAATAAACTCAAAAAAGCCACGCAAAAATATTTGAAAGAGGAATCAAAAGGAGAAACAGCCAGAAAAGCAGACGATAGCGAAAGTTTCGAGGCAAAGGAACCTGAGATCCCTCTATTCGATCCTTATGGCAATGTACTCCCTTTTGAGCTTCAAACCACACTTGAAGACCCGTTCTTAGCCTCACCAGAGCAATTCCAGCCATTTTCATTCCCGCAACCTACTACGGGCTTTGGTTTTGATTCGACAAGCCAGAGTTGGGGTACTACCGCAAGCAAAAAGAATACCAGCAAATACCCGAAAGAAGCTCTTGAAACAAGGTAATTTCTCATAGCTGATTGTTTTTCTCCTCTTTTTTTTTTTGTTTGAAGCATTTCTAAAGCTTGATAAATTACAATCATTCTAATAAATTTTCTAGTTCCGCGCAGATCAACCAGAAATTAGCCCAAGAAATCGTTCAGACGTATAACTTTGTTGAAGAGGCAATGGCGGCTTTTTGTGAAGAAGATGACTCCAATACTATTAATTACACCGATGTCCTCAACAAAGACCTTCCAACAAAATATAAATTATTGCTCAAAGACTTGAGGTTCGATTACACTGATATGAAGGATTCCGGGAAGAATTTCATCCACCACTATTCTTCTTATATAATTCCGTTCGCGATACCACCTCAAACAAAAATGGTTCGACTTGCTCAAGAACTAGCTGATCTATCAAATGCTCTCCCTGTGGAGCATACAAACTCTATCTTCGTAAGAGTTGACGAGTCCAGAGTTGATGTCATGAAAGCTCTTATAATGGGTTCTGCAGGAACTCCTTATGGCCATGGAGCTTTCGAGTATGATATATATCTTGATGATTCCTACCCCAAGGCGCCTCCAAAAGTTAATTTAACAACAACAGGGTCTGGTCGAGTCCGATTCAACCCCAATCTCTACTCTTGCGGCAAAGTCTGCTTGTCGCTGCTTGGTACTTGGAGAGGAAATTCCACCGAAAATTGGGATCCAAAACTCTCTACCTTACTCCAAGTTCTTGTTTCAATTCAAGCAATTATAATGTCAGAAGAAGTTTATTTCAACGAGCCAGGTTTCGAAGGTGAATCCGGAACAGAAGAAGGGGAGAAAAAGAATGAAGCCTATTGCAACATTGTCAGATATTGTAATATTAAATTTGCGATGATTGACCAGATCCGTAATCCACCCAAGGGATTTGAGACAGTGATTAGACGACATTTCTATCTCAAAAAAGATGAGATTCTTGAAGAGACCCGCAAATGGCTTAAGTATGCTGAAGTGAGAGAGGCTTCTTATGTAGGATTAGTGAATGATCATAACCATAACTGGTGCGAATCCTTCAGACCCTCTACGTATGCCTATCGAGATATGCTAGCTCTTGCAATCAAAGAGCTTGAAGACGAATTAAATAAGCTCCCTCCCCCATCAGGAAAGGACTTAGAAAAGAAGGTTAAACCTAAGAAGAAGACAAAAGGTAAGGATCAAAACACCCAAAAGACCGAGAATATGACCGCAGGAGTGGCTAATCTCGATGAAATAGATGTTACCTATGAACAAGATGTGAAATACAAAGAGTTGAGTGTGGATGATGCCAAAGTGAAAGATCGTTGGTCAAGGTATATTGGTGCCATGGGAATGGATGCTGTCGCAAAGCAAGCCAATGCCACAGTGTTTTTGAGTGGTATCGGAGCTTTAGGAGTTGAAATTGCGAAAAATATCGTGCTTTCAGGAGTGAAGCAACTTATCTTGCATGATGATAAAAAGACTACGTATAGAGACCTCTCAGGTCAATTTTTCCTTTCAGACATAGATATTGGAAAAAACCGAGCCATTGCGAGCATTGATAAGATTCAACAGCTGAACTACTATGTCAAGGTGACTTCTACGCATTTGGACCAACAATTACCAGTTGAAAAAGACCAAATTGAGAAACTCGTTAAAGGCTGCACAATTGTTATTCTAACCGAATGTGACTTTGCTGTGCAGATAGCTATTGATGCTTACTGCCGTGAGAATGGAATTTATTTCATAAGTGCAGATTGCTATGGACCATTCTCTCGAGTGTTTACAGATTTTGGATCAAAGTTCACTGTCCTCGACAAAAATGGAGAAGAGATCCAAGAGGTCATGATTAAGAATATTACCAACGCTAAAGAAGGAGTTGTAACTCTTCTTGATGGAGTAAAACATAAATTTGAAGATGGAGACACCATAATTATTACCAAAGTTGACGGTATGGATGTTATTGACAAAGAAACGACGCTTGAAATTGCTTCCGAGAAAGGAGAGAAAACTACCACTCATTCGATTAATGGAACGATGCATAAAATCACTACAATAAATGCCAATTCTTTCAAGATTGGTGACACGAGAAGATTTACTTCTTATATTAGGAATGGATTGGCAAAACAAATTAAAACCCCCATTGAATTAAATTTCCTCTCACTCGAAGAAAGCTTAAATCACAACGAAGTTCTCCTTGATAGCAATATGGTTATGAGTGATTTCTTGAAGCTGACTCATCCTCAAATATTACATATCGCTTTTGCAGCTCTTGATGAATTTAAAAAGATCAATAAACGGTCTCCGAATGCTTGGAGTGTTTCTGATGCAGAAGAATTCATTAAACTCGCTGAGGGTCCAGCAAAGAATTTGGTGTCTTACAAAAAAGAAGAGGATAAGAAATATTTACAATTAATGAGACTTTTCTCATTTACAAGTCAAGGCGTGTTTGCTCCACTCACTGCATTAATAGGAGGTTTCGTTGCTCAGGAAGCAATCAAGGGCATCACACAGAAATTCATGCCAACAAAACAATTTTTCTATACCGATTGCTATGAAATCATCCCTGAGCTGACCGATGATCTCTCTTCCCTTGAAGAAGCTATCAAAGGATTGGGAATTAATGAAAGGAGTCATAGAAGTGATGGTTTGAGAGTGATTTGTGGTGATAAACTTCTTCAGGATATAGCCAGCGCCAACATCTTTATGGTTGGCGCAGGTGCAATAGGGTGCGAACTCCTGAAGAACTTTGCCATGATTGGACTTGCCACAGGAGAGAAAGGATCTAGTGCTTCAGAAGGACGCATAACTTTGACTGATCCTGATGTTATTGAAACTTCTAATCTGAATCGGCAATTCTTGTTTAGAGAAAAGCACCTTCGTAAACCCAAGTCACAAACTGCAGCTGCAGCCGCCATCCAAATGAACAAAGAGTTGAAGGGTCATATAATAGCAAGATTTGATAAAGTCCACGAAGGAACTGCTCATATCTTTACTGATAAATTTTTCGAAGAGTTGACGGTAGTTGCTAACGCTTTGGATAATGTTCACGCAAGAAGGTATGTGGATTCAAGGTGTGTGAGTGCAAAAATACCATTGCTTGAATCAGGGACTCTTGGTCCGAAAGGACATGTGCAAGTTATTATTCCTCACAAGACAGAGAATTATGGCAGTCAGCAAGATCCACAAGAAGAAGGAGAGATCCCTCACTGTACTCTGAAGATGTTCCCAGAAGAAACCCTTCATTGTGTGGAATGGGCTAGAGACAAATTTGGAAAAATTTACACTCAACGACCTAAAGGACTTATGAAAATATTAGATGAAATCGAGAAATTCGCCCCAGGTGACTCTCAAGAGATTAAAACTCTCAGAGAGGCTGTAAACCTACTCAAGAAGAGACCAACAAACTTCCAAGATTGTATCAAGTATGCAAGACAGAAATTCCAGAAATACTTTGTGAATGACATTCGCCAGCTCCTTTATACCTATCCTCTTGACGCGAAAACAAAGGAAGGTAATCCATTTTGGTCTCTACCCAAAAGACCTCCGACTGAAATAGCTTTTGATTCGAAAAACCCACTTCATGCTCATTTTGTCAGTGCGTGCGCATGTCTCCGAGCTAATATCTTCAATATTCCAATCCCAGTTGATGCTAGAACAAATGCAGGTAGAATAAAAATTGCAGAGGAAGCGAGCAAAGTTGAGGTGCCGAATTTTGTCCCATCAAATGAGAAAGCAAAAGAGATTTCTTCCCAAGTTGACAAAGAAGCGAAAAAAGTTGAAGAGGTAGAAAATAAAGAAGGGCTCCTCAACTCACCAGACGGTAATGATGTGAAGGTTTTGTTGGATGAGATGCGAAAACTTTCTGAGAGTCTTCCAAAATCTAAGGAAGGGAAAATCCTTTGCTGCTTACCAGAAGAATTTGAAAAAGACAACGATGAGAACTTCCATATTGACCTTATCTATTCCATGGCTAATTGCAGATCAAGCAACTACAATCTTGAGCCAATGGACTGGATAACTGTCAAGTTAAAGGCTGGTAGGATCATTCCAGCTCTTGCGACGACTACGGCTTGTATTGCAGGACTACAAACCATTGAACTTCTAAAACTATTGAAGAAATGCGCTGTCACCGACATGAAAAACGCTTTCATGAATTTAGCCGTTCCAATTCTCCAATTATCAGAGCCGGGAGCACCAATGAAAACAAAACTGTCAGAGAAATTGGAAGTAACTGTTTGGGATCGTTGGGAGATCAAAATGAGCAAGAATTCCACTTTGAAACAACTTTTCGATGAAATAGAAAAAACTTTCGAATTAAAACCAAGAGACGTGAACCAAGGAGGAGAAAGTATCTACATGCATGCAGTTTTGGAAGCTCATGGCAAAGAAAAAGAGAGAAAAGACATACTAAGCTCAAAATTGAGCGATTTGCTGACATTTGAAGTAATATTCCCCAAAAAAAAAAAATGAACTTAGCTTTTAAATTCACTAATATTAAATTTAGGAAGTGGACAAGTATGTGGATCTCAACGTTTTAATGTCACCTCTGAAAGGTGGAGATATTCTTCAAGGAGTGCCGGTTGTAAGAATATCATTTACGGATTAAGAATTTCAAGATGGTCTCATCGAGTTATCAGGATACATAAAAAATTTCATTCATAAAGAGATTTATAACTAGAAAGATGTTTGCCGTTAGCTTAAATAGGAAATCCCCAGCATAAAGTATAAGCCAGAGACATAATCAAAGATAAACTCTAACACAGTAGCCAGTTAAATTTAAATTTAATGCATTTCCGACCACAGAGAATGAGTCAACCGGCTAATCCCGAGTTAATAGCAAAGTCTCTCATTATATATATATTGTTTTTATTTTTTATTTTTGTTGAAATTAATGCCTAGAACATAGAGATATTTACCGTAAGGATACATGCACAAACACACACACATGGCCAGTCATAAAAATGAAGTTCCACGGTCTTAATTTTCAAGGGTTGGTGCTGAGATTTGATAGTTCTTCTCTTTTTGTGCCAAGTTGTACTGAATCTGTTATCTTTGGATGTGCTTCTCGCTCATAGCTACCATTTGCAAGGTCCTTTTCTAAAGGTTTATGTTGAGAGGTTATTTCTTCATGGCTGCTCGGCCTTGCAAAAGTCATGTGGG
>ENA-UOTX01001423-UOTX01001423.1-compost-metagenome-genome-assembly--contig:-NODE-1423-length-17963-cov-20.817902_pt1 | contig 17963 bp, 12 predicted proteins | sample MGYA00238143_ERZ746982 | MGnify/ENA primary metagenome ERZ746982 (study PRJEB28758, sample SAMN06268862) | compost metagenome | isolation source: single cell | place: USA: California, Emeryville, Joint... | reverse complement strand
TCAAGCTTCCTTCTATCTGCATGGTTTATGATTCTTCGGATTCATGGGAGCCAATTCACGCACATAAATGGGTCCCCTTCAAGTTCAGGTAACGCGAACTCTTTAGGAAGTTAAATGAGAACAACTCCATGAGAATATTTAAAATATTTAAAACCATATTCAAGAGTTTGATCAAAAATTGGTTCAAGATCTTATTAGTTCCGGTAAGCGCCCTTCTGTATCTGAAAAAAATTGAAATAGCTCAGATCCTGATGCAGACAGCCAAACAATGTCGCTAGCTTGTTTTACAGTGAAGGTTTTAGTTTTTTAAGTCATACATTATTTAAGATACTAATATAACTGAAAAAACCCTAGCTTTTTTCCAAGCCATAGGACTATGTTCAATTGTTGCGTAAAATGAGTTGGGGGAGGGCTAAAGAGTAGGTGTCGAGATGCTCTAATTGCTATCAGATTGAGAAGTTTCAACTCTTTGAACTCCTATGCTTGACTCTCCCAATATTTTTTTCTCCTGCCCAACAACAACAAAAACTGACGGCAAAAAACCAGAAACCAACCAATGAGATTTGCATAGACATTATTTCGCCAACATCACAAGAGCTCGTTTCCTCACATCAACCACTCCGAGCCAAAGAAAACAATTTTTCTGTCTCTCTGCAAAAGCTATTATATTTGTCAGAAAGAAAAAGAAGAACTCTCTCCTTAGTTTATTCACTGTTACCCTCACTGTCGAATGATCCACCTATCAAAAGTTTCTTTCTTTTTTTGAAATTACATTTGCATTGATTTTCTGGATTGCGAGAAAGATAACATTTCGAGTGATGGTGAAGATGAGAAGTGAAAGTATCAGCTTCGTAATTTTCAATCTGATTTTACACCGAAACACATTCAATAGCATTGTATTTCCTGAGCATGGTATGGAGGAATCACCCTGATTCTTTCTATTTTCAAAAGTGATTCTTCTCTTTCCGACTTGAGAAATTGGCTCCGGAGCCTCCTACTCAAATGATTGGTTATGACACTAAATTCCGTAGACGTCATCGTTTTTTTTTTCCTTATTTTAAAAAAAAACCGTTAATTGAGCTCGGTTCAAGCAGGAGGATCCTGATCCAATTTTTTGATTTGATTATTTAAGCAGAACGAAATGGAGCTATAATCAACTAAAAAAAATTGAGAATCAATTGAATAACAAATGAATAAATTTGTCTTCCTTGCCCTTTTGGCACTTGTTGCAGTTGCTGCTGCTCAAGACACCTATGACTCTGAAGAGCTCATGGATGCTAGCATCCGCAAGCCAACCAACAAAACCGGAAAAGTCAATGTGACTGCTTCCATGCTTAAGCCACCTGTTGCCGTTGGACACAGCAGAAAGAACTTCACCAAGAACATCACTGCCAAGTTACCAGCTTTCCCTTCACTCCCAAAGCCAGTCTCCAACAGAACCAACTCTTTGGTCCGCCCAAATAAGACCAGAATCAACAGAAACAAGACCTACAAACCACTCAGACCAATCAACGGTGTCAGAGACGAAGAATCCAGCGAAATGAGCTTCTTCGAGGATGACTACACCGAATTCGTTGTTGCCAAGACCACCCCTTACACTGGTCAAAAGAACAAGACTACCAAGAAGGACGTCACCAAGAAGAACTTGACCAAGAAGAACATGACCAAGATGATCCCTAAGGGACTTAAGGGAATTCACCAAGAAGACGAAGCTGAATTCTTCGATGAAGAAATTGAAGATCTCACTATCAGAAACAGAACCCACGGCAACAGAACCCACGGTAACAGAACCGTCAGACCAAACAAGTCCAGATTCATCAACAGAAGCAGAATCAACAAGAACAAGACCAAGGGCTTCTTCGACAAGATCAAGAGCTTCTTCTTCGCTGAGGAAGAACAAGAAGAAGAATTCGAAGAAGTTGAATTCTTCGAAGAAATCGAAGACTTCTTGACCGGCAGAAACAGAACCTTCAGACCAAACAGAACCGTCAGACCAAACAAGACTGTCAGACCAAACAAGACCATCAGACCAAGATTCAACAAGACCAACAAGACCAAGGGCTTCTTTGACAAGGTCAAGAACTTCTTCTTCGCTGAAGAAGAACAAGAAGAAGAATTCGAAGAAGAAATCGAAGATCTTACTCTCAGAAACAAGACCACCATCAACAAGAACAAGACCGGTGGAGTTAAGCCAGCCCCAAAGAAAAACCTCACCAAGAACACCACCCAACCAAAGAAGAACGCCACCAAGCCAGTCCACAAGAACACCACCAAGCCAACCCACAAGAACACCACCAAGCCAGTTCACAAGAAGAACGCCACCAAGCCAGTCAACAAGAACACCACCAAGCCAGTCCACAAGAAGAACACCACCAAGCCAGTCAACAAGAACACCACCCCAAAGAAGAACACCACCAAGCCAGTTCACAAGAACACCACCAAGCCAACCCACAAGAACACCACCCCAAAGAAGAACCAAACCAAGAAGACCAACAAATTCGACGAAGTTGAATACTAAGCTCGATTCCTTCACACTTCTCAATAACTACTCACAATTAATTTGTTGTTGAATTCGTCGTAACTGTCTTCTTTTATGAATACTGAATTTATTCAAAGAGATTTTTAAGCCTGGATATGAAATTACAAGCTTAAACGAAATGGGTAATCAAAATTTCAGTCTTTTTTTGTTAAGATAAATAACCATCATAGCTCTGTTGAGAGGCATTTATACTGTAGCGATTATTTTAGAAAGGTTATCTAACTCAATGACGCCAAGAATAAAATACTAGTACAAATCAGAGTTGCCGAAGTTGAAGATCTTGCATCTGACAAGAAACCAGTGTCTGAACTTCTCGCCTTCTCTTTTCTGGATTTAGGATCACTCATCATATTTCAGCTTGTATATTAATTATTCCGGCATAATTACCGTCTTGGAAGAGAGATGCCGAATTTGTTCAAGATCAAATTTTAGCGTGGTATTTGGATCTGTGATAATCAGCTCAAATGCTAAAACTAACTGGGTCGGCAGTACCAACCTTTTTGCAGAGTAGCAATGTTTTACATCCATCTTTCAATCAATATTTCATAAAATATTGCCTTCCAAATCGGAAGGAAAACCGCTCAGTTTTCTGTATATCTGGTATATCTGAAGTTCTATCATATCGAACCTTCAAAATCTTTTAATAAAGAGAGGATATTTTTCCCTGGACCTTTGCTTCAAAGTAATTTTTGCAAGAATAGCTATTCCCACTAAATACTCTTTAATTTTGATCCATGCATAGTCAGGGCTGGTATTAAGAATCTTAAAATTTTCAGCGAAAACTGCCAACTGACAATCATAATCTCAGCGCGTATTCCTTACAAAGAAATCCTCCTTTTTCATTTTAGAAATGGAAACAGGCTAGAGAGTCACATTTGAGCGCTCTGGATTAATTTTTCGAGATTTCAGGAATCTCAATTATCCGTTTGGCTCATGCATTCGCTGTCCTTCCTCATAAATTCAATTTGCAATATAATCAAAAAATTAATCAAAAAGAAATTCTAGAGAAAGCAGAAATGAATAAGTTTGGCTTTATTGTCCTAGCAATAATAGTTGCAATCGCAGCTACTCAAGAAATCAGTAATTACAAGTTCAACCAAGCATTCAAGGCTCAAAAAGCCCAACGCTTTAATAATACGGCATCCATTCATGTGGCTAGTAAACCCCAAAATATGACACGTCCTTCTAGGCCACCGAGAAATCCCTTCCGGCAAATTGCAAACTGGTTCAGTGGGAAAAATAGTCAAAAAACCGAGGACGAGCAACTTGAAGTACTCTATGACGTAAATGTTGAGGGAATTGAGGATTTCTTGTCGGCCTCTAAGGAGTCTAATGGAAACAAAACTTTCTTACATAGCTCCAACAAGAGGAATAGGACGAACAAACCTTTGACAGAACGATCCGACTAGCCTGGATAACCATAGAGAAACACTGCGCGAGAGAATCAGCATAATAAGAACAAAGACTTAGACTTAAGAACTATAAAATTAAACTATGAGTGAATTGATATTCTTCTTCGTCATAATACTGATGTTACATACATATTAATGGGAGAACTAACAATCGAACTAATCCAACTGAAACTCAAGCTATATAAAATTAATTACACTTTGCTAACGAATACTTCATACTTTGCTCTGTTCCTAGCAGCACTTCTTGCTTTTTAAAATTAACAACAGTGCCTGATCTCATAATACGCTTACTCACCTCACTTCCAAAATGTTTCTAGTCATTGGAGGTTTTAAGCGAGCTTAAACTATTTGAAATCATTTCCAAAGCACTGAATCTCGAGCCAATTTGATTATTATTTAATAACTAATTCGGTACCGAAGTTAGTTAAGTAATTAAGGAATTAAACTCACGTTTTTACATGGATCTGATGATACTACTACACAAAACACTAAATAATTCAGCATCAGACACTGTCATTGACAACCTTACTGAAGCCCAAGTAGATTCCATATTACTTGCTGGCTTAATTGCCAGTGTTTTGTCATTGATAGGCTGTATTTTTAATCTGATTACAACAATCGTGCTTAAAATTACAACTCACACCCTGGGAAAGATGGTCATTTGTCTCTCTCTAATGGACATCTTTGTCAATTTCAGCGGGATACTCGAATCAGTCAGAACAGACAGTGACATCTATTGCGGAAGTATCACTTTTCTCTCAGCATTTGGATATGGAGGGTCTCTGACATGGACATGTTGCTTCGCACATCTCCTTTATGTGACTGTGAATAAAGATATTGGTAATCGGTCTGCTGATGCCTACTTCAAGATATATAATGGTGTTTCTGGTGCTATTGCTGTCACAATAGCTTTTATTGCTGTCATTTTCCAATTAAATACAGTACAAGAGCATCTATGCTGGTCCAGAAGTGACGAAAATCTGGGTTGGGTTTTGGTATCTCTGCGAACAGCGCCTGTTTCAATCGCCTTGATTTACTGTATCGGATGCTATTTGGTCATAATTAGAAAATTGAAGACTTTCCAGGAGGATTTACATTTAGAACTGCTACTCTACCCACTTGTTTTAGTGATTTGCTACTTGCCTTTCGCTTTGATGAGAATGTCTATTCAATTTTTTAACGCTGATGTGCCTTTCTCTTTGGAGATACTGAGTGTCATACTCTATGACAGTCAAGGCTTATTGAATGCGCTTGCGTACGGTCTTTCCAAAAGGATATTTACGAAATCTGGAGGAAGACAATGCCTTCATTCAGTGAACTGCTGCTGGGGAAGAAGAAGGAAAAGAAGAGCCGAACACTTTGATTCAACCTCTTCAGATTCTGTATTGGCGGCTGAACTGTTAGGATCTATCAAAAATGAATCGGAAATTGAACCGCCCAAGTATCTATGAGGAAAATTATTAATAACTCGAGAAATCGCTGATGTCAACTGAAAGACCACAATTTACTTTTGTTTTTTTAACAAAACACTTTCTTTGAGTTGGCAAGATTTCATTCACAAGTTAGTTTTTTTCACAAAACGTTCATGCGTCTTTCAAGTTGGATAATTGGAAAATTAATATTTGCTGCTATTTGAAATTAGCTAAAATGATATGAATTTGTTTCTTTGGGCCTAGAAATAAAAAATTACTTGAAATATGCATAGCATCGATTTATCAAGACGGGAAAGAACTTTCGGATTGAGCTTATTTCGATTATTAATATCTAGAAATTGTTCTCAATTCTCAGTAATCGCTGGTAATTCTAAAGAACTCGTTGAGTTAACCTTTTTTTACTGAGTTTAACAAATATTTCAATACTACTGTATAAAATATTGACTCACTCGATAACCGTGAGTCTGTTTCCTGGCAATAAATTCCCTCATTTCAGCTTTCGTGGAACTAATAACTTTTTATCTGGTGCTGCAATCAGCTATTGCCCATATTAGCCAATATTAGAAATCATAGCAGTGGATCTTATTAAGAAATACTCTGAAAAAATTCATAGAAGATGCTGACTGTGTAATGTAAATAGATATTAAAATATTCAAGATTTTCAACTTTATACTATTGAACAAATTTTGCGCCTAACAGAAAAATGTCTTTAAGTAAATTAGTTGTTGCATATTGAGATCTCCAAGCTGTCGCTCATCCAATTAGGCTTTTGCTTGCCTATCACATTGTCGATTTCGAAGACAAAATCTACTATTTAGCCTCCTCTGATGAGTGGTTCAGAAAGGATAAACCTGCCCTCAGCACTCCCTTTCCATAAAAGACGGCGATTTCGTACTCACAGAAAGTGCAGCTGTTCTTCAATACGCAGCGCTAAAGACTGGCAACCCAGATCTCCTTGGTAAGAGCAGACTAGATGAATTCAGAATCACTCAATTCAGCGAAGTCTTAAAGGATCAGCTTACAAATCTCTTTGATTCGACTATTATAAAGGATTTTGAGAGTGTCAAAGATAGGTATTATGGAGAAAAGATAGCTCCATTCTCACAGAAGCTGTCGAATGCGTTGGGTGACAAGCACTATTGTATGGGATATCTGACTTATGTGGATTTCCAGCTGGCATATCAGTCAGATTTGTTCCTTCGGATTCATCCTAATTTCATGAAGAAGTATACGAATTTAATTGACCACCGTGACAGAATCTGGAATAATGAGGGTATACAAGCCTATAGAATAACGAAAAATTATCCGAGTAAGTTTATTCCTGGCTCAAATATAGGTGAGGAGCTCCTTTAAGAAGAATATATAATCAAATACTGAGTTTATTAAATAACCAATCGCATATGAACTTCTCTAATAACATATATATTCTATCAAACTGATATAATAACAAGTTCATATATTAAATGGAGTTGAAGATTAGATCCAGTTATGAGATAGGTAACATTCTGATGTGACATTCCCTGTTTTAAACCCTTAGTGGGACCATAATCTTAACTTGATGGGGAACGCTGATAACTGAGTATACAGTTATAGAGATAACTAGAAAATAAACCAATGACAGCGTTGAAATTGCGTTCGAAGCTTGCGAATAACATTCTTTCAAGTTATTCCAAAGAAAAAGAATTTGTATCTGATATCTAAATAAACCCGATGGCCCTGTGATTTAAGATTCAAGATCTAAAGATATTAATATTTAGAACTTTGAATAATTTCGCGCGGAAAATAATCGATGGCAGATAGTAAGCTCACCGTAGCCTATTGGGATTGCCAAGCTGCTGGACATCCGACAAGACTCTTGCTTGCGTATCACAAGATCGATTTCGAAGATAAAACCTACGTCGTCGCTGAAGGTGATGAATGGTTCAAGAAGGATAAGCTTTCCCTCAACACTAACTTCCCTAATCTCCCCTACATCAAAGACGGCGATTTCGTGCTCACAGAAAGCGGAGCTGTCATCCAGTACGCGGCATTAAAGACTGGCAATGAGGAGCTTTTGGGTAAGACCAAGCTCGATGAAATCAGAATCGCCCAATTCGCTGGTGTGTTGCGAGATCAAATTTTAAAGCTCTACGAAGTTACCGGAGTCAAGGAAGAAGCTGAAAGAGATAAGTTCTTTGAGGAAAAGATTGCTCCATTCACTGAAAAGATTTCGAAAGTTTTGGGAGATAAGTCTTATTGCATAGGATATCTGACTTATGTGGACTTCCCTCTCGCCTTCCAGTCTGATGTTCTCATGAGAATGCGTCCAGAGTATTTGAAGAAATGGCCAAACTTGGTGGCACACAGAGACAGAATCTGGAATAGTGAAGGCGTTCAAGCATATAGAAAGTCGAGAACTTACCCAAAGTCGTTTGTTCCTTTCGAACCGTTTGGTGAAGAAAAAGTTGAATAAAATTTGTAGTTCGATATTTAAGAGAGTTGAGATCTGAAAGATCTGTCGTAACATTACTCTATCATGAGTTTGTAGTCAATTAACCTATACAAATTTCATATAATATATCGAGAAGAGATAACCACATCAGAGAGTACCAAATCATAATTCAACACGACTCACATCCTAGATAAATAATAGCAAACAATTCTTATCGCTTAATCGTAGTGAAGAACAAGACAAAATCTTATTCATTCGTATTTATCGCTTAATCTTGGTTTCAGGTAATGTTAATACTTTCTTTAATGGAATAAATAGCAGAAAATTCAAAGAAAAAAGGAAAACAAAGCAATCCTTCAGAAAAAAGAATGTTTTAAAATCCATAGGAATAGTTATTGTTTTTTCCTACTTCTTCTTCGGAAACAACTAATTCATTCGGTTCTCATACAGAGTTATCCTCGACTTCTACGGATGGCATCGCATTCTTCTCACTACTGTCTCACTACTGAAATAATATTTTTTTGATTCCATTTCAAATTTAAATTCCAACAAGAATTAGTGCTATAGCGCTAATAAACCTTTTCTGATCAAGGCGATTCTTAGGTTTTTAAAATTATCTTTTCACATTAACCCACGAAAAGTTTTATACTATCTCTCGAAAATTTAATTAACTTCATTAGCAACTTCACAAACCGATATAACATGAATAAATATGAAGTATTGGGAGTTATCGGTGAAGGAGCCTACGGTGTTGTGCTCAAATGCAGAAATAAAGAGACTTCAGAACTCAGTAAAATCCATTTCTGAAATTACTCTCCTTACCAATCACTTATTTGAATTCAAAGTGGCCATTAAGAAGTTCAAAGAGCCTGACAGCAATGAAAAAGTCCAGAGAATCACAAGGCGTGAGGTCAAAATACTGCGCATACTAAAGCACGAGAATATAGTCCCATTAAAAGAAGTTATTCGCCGGTATAGTCGCATTTTACGCTTAACTCTGAACATTGAGCAGAGGTGGAAGGCTGCATTTAGTTTTTGAATACATGGAACGAAATGTGAGCGAACTTCTTCAGGAGAAAAAAGAAGGATTGGATGTAATTTCAAATTTTCTTATGAATATTCAAATTTTACTTTCCATTTTACAAGGAAGACACAGTCCGCAAGCTTCTCTATCAGCTGTTACTTGCAATCGATTTCTGCCATAAAAATGAGATTGTCCATAGAGATGTCAAACCAGATAACATCTTGATTAATAGGTAACGCTTCAAAGTTCATTGATAAGAAATTCAGCTCATATTTTCAACAGTAATGGAGTACTTAAATTATGTGACTTCGATTTCGCCAAACAGTTGTCGGAAGAAAGACAGAATCACACTGACTACGTTGCAACTCGATGGTAACACCTGACATGAGCATAAAATAATTTATGTTTTCTGCACGGAAAGGTACCGAGCTCCTGAATTGTTGCTCCAGAGCGATTCGTATTCTAAGGCTGTTGATATATGGGGAATCGGGTGCGTGATGGGCGAACTTATAGATGGAAAACCGTTGTTTCCAGGAGATAATGATCTACATCAGCTATGCGTTATTCAAAAAATCGTTGGCCCGTTGAGTTCGGAGTTAATTGAAAAATACTCAGCTCATCCGACATTCAGCGGAATGCAAGTCATGGAAAATTGGCAACCTGAAACACTTGATAAGCATTTTACAGGAAAGGTGTCTGCCCTTGCTATTGATTTGTTGAAAGGCCTTCTGGACTTGGACCCAGAGCATCGCCTTATGTCTGAGCAGGCGCTCCAACATCCATATTTTGCAAGCCTGAAAAATCCCATTGACCCCAAAGCCTTACCAAAATCAGAAGTTCACACAAAAGTAGGTTCTTCAACTCTTTTGCCAATAACAACAAATGGTACTGATCCAATTGAAAATAGCTTGTCGAGCAGGCGACCAGTATCTAAACATTGCAATTGAGATATTATAAAAATGCTTTTTGTAGACGATGAAGCAGATAAAATTGGTCATGAAATCTGACAAGCGTGACTCTCTAGATAGTAAGCAATCTAAAAGAATCAAAGAGCAGCTGACGTAACCCTAAATCCAATGAAACATCATTCGATAAGATTCGTCCTAGCTTGAGCCTGCAAAATTCGAAAAAGAATCCCCTTGAATTAGAAATCGACGTGCGCGGCAATCTGTCCGAAAGTCCTGTCAATCGCCGCGTGATTATTAAAAGAAGCGATTGGGTGCTGAATACTGGGAGCTCCAAACATTCAGTCGTCACTCCCAAGAATCGGATTGTTTCTCCTGCTTCTGACGTTAAATTGTTCTCACCAACGATAGGAACTGCAGAGAGGAAGTGAATAATTTCCCTCAGCTTGACATTTTTGTAACACATTTATAGAAACAGCAACGGACCGGAAAACGGAGATAGTGACTCGCTACCTCAATCGCCTCTAGGTATTTCGTGCCTTTAATCTTCAGAATCTCAATACGTTTTTAGAAAAGAAAACTGAGCACCTTAGCAGATTTCATCCTGGTCCAAGAAAATTGCAGCTGACTACCCAGAAATCAAAGGAGTCTCTTTCTCACTTGCAAAATCATCAAAAAACTGCCATCAAATCACCTTTGGTATCCACAATTAAATGATTAACTCGAGAAATTCTAATGTATTGCTACTGGAACGAATTTAGAAGAAACCAGATTACAAAGACTCTCCGCAACGAGTTTCCGACTTCAGTCTTAGTCTCAAGGGCTCGTTAACTCGCAATGACTCAAATGCAAGCATAGGCTTCAAACCAGTATTGAAGATTGTGTTTTGATTCAATATTTACATCTTATTCTCCGAAAATAGAGCGAAAACAGCAACCAAATCAAGCACGAGACTGATTTTGAATTCTCAAATCAGCCTTTAATTCAGCTTCCCTATTTAAATTCCCGATATCTTGAGGTCAAGAAAAAAATTGTAAGCTATAGCTCAATAGAAAGGTGCAAAAATAATGCATGTTAACTAGATTCACAACGCAAGCGATCTAAGACCTCACCCACCAAAAATTGGAACCTCTTGTGCCAAAGTTGAATCTCAGAGCACGATGGTAACGAACAACTATTAGTTGATTGGGTCGCTTATTAAATTATAGTCACCTTACCGCCATTCCCAGTTCGGCAGCTACTCTGGAATTCAGAATAAATTTTCATCATCTCATTTAATGGCTCAAGGAACAAAGATTAAGATATAAAGAACATCCAGAGGAAAGGTCGTATCACAAATAATAAGCGATATTCATTCAAGAGAAGTTGTAACGAAGCAGCCGAATGCGAAAATTTGTGAACCGTTTAATCATCTTTCGGTCTTCATGACAAAGTTATTTATTTTGAAAATTATTGTATAAAATGCGCTATTTCATTCGAATTTTAGAGTAACGTGCACGTCTATTGGTTTTTATCCAAGACTTATATATCAAATTCCAAACATTTGAATGTTATTCTGGTATGCAGAAATAATTCAGCTAATAATTAGGAGCAATTTGCCTTTGGTCTACATCGGTACCTTATCACATATAAATTTTCAAAAGAAGGGTCATTTCATCATTCCTTTCAATGGAAAAGATTAATGAAGCAAAAGTATCTCAAACCTTCTCCTGAAAAGTCCCAAGGCAGATTTTATGACAGCCAATGGAGCTTAATTCGAGCTTTCAAGCCTTATCGACGAGAAAAGCTGCCTTTTTGGCGTGAAATTTTAGAATAATCTTGGATAAAGCTTATTAATTGAAATCTCCCACCCAAATAAAAGTCTTAATAGATCCTAGCGTTAACCCATGTCTAAAAGAGGAAATTTTGACAATGAGAAGAAGCTCAGGCAGGCAGACGAAGTAACAACTCACACTCTTCAAGCTATATTTCAATTTATTGCAGCTTCTTCAAAACATAGACGAATTGCTTGGAAAAACTGAAAATGATCAATTTTTATTAAGGGATGTTCTCTATGAGCTCAGAAGATATATCCCTAATTTGACCAAGTACACTTGATGGCTTTTCTCTTATTAAATCCGATCCACAGAGCTAAAGACAATTTCAGCCAAGACTCTCATAATTCTGCTTTTTCAGAAATGAGAAAGAAGATTGATCAGGTATATAACCCTCTTCGCTCTATGGAAACAATAAAAAAACATAGAGACTAGACGCTATCAACCAAGTCAGCAAATTGAAACAAAATCTCTCGCTTACGACAACTGAGCAGCTGAAAGTCATTGAAACGTATGATTATTGCTTAGTAGTATGTAGTAATGAGTTCATATAACTCAGAATTGAAGGTATCATGGCAAGCCTGAAGATAAAAATAAATGAAATTCGCACTCAAATCGACAACTTGAATCAAAAAAAGCAGCCGGTAATCCAATTCTCATACAAAACTTTACCAGCTTACTTTAGAAAGGGAAAAACGCCCAAAGAGGAGAGAAACTGGATAGGCAAATTCAAAACATTGAATATCATCGCTTGAGACTTGAAAGAATGAAGAATTATTTCAGAAACAGACCTTTGACCTATGGTGAAGTAAGATAACAGTCTAACTTGAATGGAGATTTAAAAATGATGATTTGTAAGGATGAGCAATTCAGAGAAGTTCAGAATTTTTTCTCGAGTTACATTTCAAATCAAGAATATTTGCAGGAGAACAACTCATTGGATCATGTGAATTCTGCTTTTTCGCTGTAGCATGTACTAATACGCTGCGATAGCTTTATCAGAAGTTTGGAAGTTCGGAGGCAGAGCCGAATCAGGATGTGTCGAATAATTCTTCGAGAGTAGAGGGCGTAGAAGAAGAAAAGGAAATAAAACCCACAGATCACACGCAGAAAGAGGATTTTTCAAATAAATTTGAGGAAGGCAAAGCGAATAAATTCACGAGCAGTTTTCCGGAATTTAATATGAGCGTTGTACGAGCAAACGGTTTCAGAGACGATAAGAACAAAATCACTGTCATCAAAGAAGTAACTGATTGACACATGCAATTTGCGTTCTCATGCTTGCTATGAATAATCAGCTGCAGAAGAAACCGGAGTTCAATTTTTTTAGTATGTTAGAAAACAGTTTTCTGAACATCCCTCGTGAAAATGTAATATAAAGTCTTTCTATGCAAAATTTAATGGGATCAAAGGAAAAAATGCCAAATCTTGTAACCAAAGAGAAAGCGAACAATAGAATTTTGTTGCCAAAGAGACGAATTGTTGAGCAGAAATGCTTCGAAAAAATGAAAAATGAAACTTTATTTGCAATTTTCTATTTCCAAAAGGTGATATAGCTTGTGCTTGTCAAAAAAAAAATCTCACATGGTGTTTGATAGGGAACGTATGATCAATGTCTTGCTGCGATAGAGCTGAAGAAAAGGTCTTGGAGATTCCATACGAAAAATTTGACGTGGTACAAACGAGCGGAAACACCAAAGGTATTATTCTATTATTTGTTAGAAAGTTAAGTTTACAATTACTATAGATCGAAACAGACGCGTATGAACAAGGAAATTATATTTTCTTTGATTTTGCGAACGGTAATTTGCTATAAATTTTGGGATAATATCGATCTAATTGTAAAATTTTTTAGGATGGCAAGAATCGAGGACGAACGATTTTAAGTTTGACTATTCCTACCTTGAGCAGGACTAGAGCTGTAAATACGAGATAGAAGCTATTTAGCCATTTATATATCTCTGTATTTTTGGTAAATAGAGTTCTCTTTCAAGTTTGTGTAAATCAAAACCAGTTTATCGCGATTACCTGACTGAGTTCAGGAATCAATCATTGCTCATTGACATTAAGAAAAATAGATTGCAGGGAAAATTGAACCAGAAAATCGTATCGAGATGTCTGAGAGCTCACCAAATAGTTAGGTTTACTGCTAATAACTCCCTTTACAACTACTACAAAATATTGAGACGGTATATAAAAGCTAGTTTTCAAAAAAGAGAGTGCTTCTTTGAGTGATCCTTAATTGGCTATCTCTCTTGATGATTGCTTTCCTTGGTTGCTTGTAGCTTTGTGGAAATATTGGACTGCAATTGATTGAATATTGATTGGATGATTCGGTCTTAAAAGCCAAATCAGAAGGTTGAACCTAAGACTGCAAATAAAATTTCATTAAGGCAGACAGATCTCAATTGAAAGCTCATGCAAGCAGAGACAAAACAACAACCACAAAGACCAGGTATAGGTGTTGCAGTTTTGGTTTGGGATACTGTGAGCAAAAAGCTACTCGCTTCCAGACGCAAAGACAACAAATTAATCGCATTTCCTGGAGGTCATCTCGAAAAATACGAATCTTGGGAAGAGACTGGATCCAGAGAGCTGAAGGAAGAGTGCGCGTTGGAAGTCGCAGCTTCAGAGATGAAGCTGGTTGGAGTGTTTAACGTTATATGCCAAGAGAAAAACTATCATTACGTTACTTTTGCAGTGATTTGTAAATATCCCGCAGATCAAAAGATTGTTAACTTAGAGCCAGAAAAACACGACGATTGGGAATGGGTATCAATTGAAGAAATAAAAGCATTAAAGAATGAAGAGAGATTTTACACTATCACTTACATGATAGAACAACTGGGTGAGAAGTTTGGTGCTGAATACTTCGATAGTTTGTTTAAATAAACTGGTTATGCCATTCAACATTCCTCAATTTGAAATGAATTCCGTCTCTTTTTTTTTTTGGTTATTGTTGTAAGCAAGAATTCTTTTGATGATTAGAAATGTATGCGAAAGATGAACTAGAAATTAGAAAGTATTTGTGTATTTGAAATACAAAGAGAAGCGAAAGTTGTAGTATTCTGAATTCTGACTGTAATCACAGATTTAGATATAGACCAAGACTTTCATTGAAAGGATTTGAGAGTTTTTTCAAGAAGAGGAGGAATGAAGTAGCATTGAAAACATTAACTTCTCCATATAGATAGCTGCTTCAGCGCCCTCTGAAAGATTGCATGTCGTAGGAAAAGATTTGTTTGTTGTTGTGAGAGAGAGACTTAGCAAATCCGTATGACACTCATTTCATAATAAGATATTTCATAAACAGCTGGGATAACTTGTTACTTTCCGAAATTAAAGACTCTTTAAGCCTTAGAAAGAATGAACGAAGTCAGGATATGAATGTTGTTAGATTTGAGCTTTTTCTAACTTAAACTTTCTATTAGATAGATATTCAATAACTTTTTATCGTTAGCATCTTAATCCTCAATGACTTCGAAAAAGCTTATTGTTGGCTATTGGAATATTCAAGGGCTCGCCCACTCAACCCGCCTTCTGTTAGCTTACCACGGGGTTGAATTTGAGGACAAGATTTATAAAACGAAAAGTGAATGGTTCGATCATGCCAAGCCTAAGCTCAACACAGTCTATCCTCGCCTCCCTTACATCCAAGACGGAGATTTCGTCATGACCGAAAGCATTGCAGTGATCCAATACGCAGCTCTAAAGACCGGGAACCAAGATTTACTTGGAAAATCGCAACTCGATCGCGTCAAAATCAGTCAGACATGGGGTGTAGTCAACGACCTGAGAATGGTGATTGGTACATTGGCCAGAGACCCAAAATACGAAACTGTGCGCGATGAAACGCTTGCAGAAAAAGCTTCACCTTACCTGGAAAGAATTTCGAAAGCGTTAGGTGATAAGGAGTTTTCCCAAGGATATTTGACATGGGCTGACTTCGACCTTTTCTACAGATTAGAGCTCGTTGGAAGAATAAAACCTGGCTATCTCGACCAATGGCCAAACCTCGTAGAGTTTCATAAACGAATGAACAACGAAGGGGTTAAGAAATACCGCAAGTCAGAAAATTACCCGAAATTCTATCTATATCCAGAAAGTACTCCATGGCCTGGTGAAGAAAGACCTGATAGATTAATTTAAGAGATCAACTTGCTCGATTAGTAACATTTGAAATATTCTAAAAAGGCAAGGAACTTTGAATCTATCTAATTAAAAACGCTTCATCAACAATACACGCGTAATTTAAATGAGTTTCTGCTTTTTCTTCCAAGTACTAGTGCCCTGAAAAAAAACAACATTCATAGAGAATTATTCAGTTGATACATTGTTGAAAAGACTGTTTGAGCTTAATAAGATTTAAACTTCTCGTATTCATGGATAAATATTTCCTCTCGCAAAAAAGTCTCACCCCTTCTCCGGTCTCGCATCAAGGAACCGGGAGCAACGCTCAGCGCTCACAGTTTACTTTCAAAAAAAATAAAAGACCTCCTGGGCCTGTTAACACTGACATCGACGATAAGAGTCTTCGGCAAATCTCAGAACTCTCCATTTATAACGCTCTCTTCAGCACTCACTCTCAAAATCCGAAACAAGATTTCTCTTCCGTTGAAATCAACGAAGAGGACCCAATCAACGATGAACCAGAGCAGATCAATCATAACGCCAGCGAAAATAAACAATTCAGAGGATCAAATGCTCGAAGCACTGCTCAAACGAGCATTCGGAAGGTCCCCAACGAGCGGACGAGCAGGACACCTGGTGCACCAAGCTTCGGAGCTCCTTCTTTCCAAGAAAGAAACCAACGAGCTTACAGGCAGCCGCCGCAAATGTATCAACATTACGAGGATGATCAGTTAAATGAAGATTATGGCATGAATGTTAGCGATAAGCTCAATATCAATCCGAATCAAAGTGTAGCATATACAGGAGCGATGAGGGCACTTCAGAGCAAAATTAAGCATTTAGAGGGCAAGCTTCATCAGGTGGTGAATCAAAACAATGAGTTGAAGCAACTCCTGCAAATTGAAACCGAAAAAGCTGAGCAAATTGAGCAAGAATACGAGGAATACAAGAGTGTGGAGGCGCAAATAAACCAGCAATTAGAGAGTATGGAAACAGAAAGCAAAAAACTCGCTGAAGCTTTGGAAAATGAGCAGCATGAACGACAGACCTTAGAAGCAAGCCTGATGAGGCTAAAGGAGGAAAATATATCACTGTTCGATGAGAATAAGACAGCAAACAAGCAGATTAAAGACAATTCCAAATTGCTGCAAGAGCTGATAGCAAAAGAGCAACACGCTCAAAATGAGCTGAAAATGTCGGTTGAGGCTTTGGAAAGAGAGAACAAAGGCCTCCAAAAGAAAAACGAAGAGTTGCAGGCACGTTGCGAAAAGTTAGAATCTGAGCTTACGGAAACCAAAAAAATTTATAAAGACCATTTGCAAGAGCTGGTCGTGAAAAATGAAATGCTTACCCATCAGCTTGAAAGTTCAAAGGAGTTTTATGGCAACCAGATACAAGATTTTCAAAGAGAGCTAATGAATATCGAGGAGATAAATGGCGCAAAGCTCCAAGAGGTTGAGAAGGATAAGGCAGTCTTGGATGAGAAACTGAGAGAGGCTGAGCAAGTTTTGGAGGCAAAGAATCGTGAGATTGAGGAACTGAAGCAGAGCTTGTCTCGGTTCATGAATCATGTACTAGAAAACGAAAAAGCAGCAAGGCAGAGCATGGACTATAGCCCGGAGCATCAACTTGATTCGCCAGCACAGCTGCGGTTCAGCAAAACTCCTCATCGAGGAGGACCTCAGCAAGAGCAGCAAAGCATGGGTGGCCTGAATAGAATCAGTGTTCCAAGGTTTAGCACGACGACCCGAAAAAATTTACAGTTTAATGCGAACTCTGCATTCGAGCCAACAGAGGAAAGCAGCGAACAATTTAACGCGGCTCCTCCTCTTTCAACGCGCAGCATGCAAGTCCGAAACGATCAGAACTACGCTTCTGGCGCGAGCAGAAATTATTCGGGACTCGAACAATCTCTAAAAAACCAATATGATTATGGCTTCGCTGAAAAACCTGAAGAAAAATACAGGATTCCACTTCAAATTCACAAAAGCAGTTCTGTACGACAATTGAATCAAATGGTCGGATCTGCTAAAGGGTACCATACTGAAAGACCCTATTTTGAACAGCAGGCGACTTATGAAAGGCTAGCTTCTGACCGAGAAGGCATGGGTAATAGTCCTACAAAACCAAATTTCTATGAGAGCAGAATTGGCGATAACAGAAGTGGTATTTATCAAAGCGGAGTTGGCTCTAAAGGCCTTGAGTATAGTGACCGAAACAGTCTTCAAATGAACGTAGGGACTCCGAGCACGCATTTGATGAGGAGCTTAAGTT
>ENA-UOTX01001422-UOTX01001422.1-compost-metagenome-genome-assembly--contig:-NODE-1422-length-17976-cov-7.671993_pt1 | contig 17976 bp, 9 predicted proteins | sample MGYA00238143_ERZ746982 | MGnify/ENA primary metagenome ERZ746982 (study PRJEB28758, sample SAMN06268862) | compost metagenome | isolation source: single cell | place: USA: California, Emeryville, Joint... | reverse complement strand
TGCGATTTGTTTAATAAGCTCCTAGTGCTTTTTGATTTTTTGGAAAGTTGTTCTCTATTTAAGTTTGCCAAACTATCATCTTCAAGATTACCTTCTTTAGGAGAATCCGTTTTTTTGTTCACTCTGCTAGCAGCGTTTGACAAAAACTGCCTTGAACCTCTTTTCAAAAAAGTTCGTTTCTCTTCTCGATGGGATGGAGGTCGTTTTTGCGAAACAGCAGTTGGATTCTTCCTTAATTGCTCCTCAAGAAGTTCTTCGAATCGTTTGGTAGGCTTCCCATTTATTGGCGTTTCATCAAAACTTTTTTGTTTTTGTATTTGTTGTCCTGAAGAGTATCCGGGTTCTGTTTGATCTATTATCTGCCTCCCCTTTTGAAGAAGATGCTCTTTCTGATGATCTACATTCACAAGGAAAGAAGTTTGTTGTTCATCAAAATTGCTTTGAAGATGCTGTCTTGAAATGGCTTTAGATTTTTCAATCGGTTCCTCTTCAATTTTTATTGGATTCTTTGTATCCAAAATTCTTTTCTCTGAGATTGTTCCGTTCTTACTATTATTTTGGTTGGGCATTGCTGATTGGCTAAGTTCATCTACCGATATGGTTTTTAAATTTTCGGAACACACCTCTCGTTCTAATTTTTGCTCCACAGAAATAGTATTCTTACTCCTATTATCCTGAAGAAATGAATCAAAGTCTTGTTTTTGGAAAGATGGTCTTTCAAAGCTATTTTTATTGGGAAATAAGTATTTTTGGTCAAAATCTTGATGACCCTTGTTGGGGGTTTGATTTTCTTTTCGATAATCAGAATTCGATGCTTGCAGTTCAGGAGAAAAATAATTCGGGTTTCCTCCTACGATTAATTCACTTTTTGTTGGAAGTGAAACATCAACTTCCTCTTTATTGTAATCAGCTATGTTGTTCCTAGATTGATTTGCCAAATAGCATGCGAAAGAGTTCTGGATATTATTCGATTCTTTAGGTGTGCTGTTGTCTTCAGCATTCGTTGAATTCACGCTATATGACTTGTTTTCAGCGAATTCTTCTATTAGATAGTGAGTGATACTCTAAAATTGAAGAATAATTAACTGTATAATGGCTGTGGTTGTGGAATCAGCTGGCTAGCAAATTGTTGAGGGGGTAGCATCATTGGCACTGATCCTAAATAATTTCCTCCCAATTGTTGCTGCATGGCAAAGAATGAGGGGTTATAAAACCGCATCATGTTGTGAAACATTTCAAAGTTCATCATATAGTTCTGAGGCAGTGAAGAGACATAAGGATTGACTTGCGTTCCCATAATTGGCTGAGTAAGATGTTGCGCTGAGTTACTATTGCTGCCATTTTCTGAATAAAGAATCAACCTCAGATATTTTCAGTCAAAATTGGCGTCAAATTACGTTGGACTTGGAATTCTTGTTGCGGATATGAAGGCATTCCTCCATACTGGCCAAACATCATCTGAGGTAATTGAAGAAACTGCTGAGGTAACTGCATCGAGTTATTTAGACTTGAAACATCTGTTTTCGACACATCTGCTTTGTCTGGACTTTCTTCTGAAAAAATGAAAGCAAAAGGATAAGGATTTGGACGTATTCAATGAATACCTGTGTTTTTCATCTTGTTCTTTAAACTTTAAAAAAAAATGCCAAATAATTTCTTAATATCATACCTCAATTATTCTGTTTGTTATTTAATATATCGAAATTTCTTGACCCATGGAGCAAGTTATAGAAGTAGTCATTAGTTTATATTTCGCTTGCCTTTACTGTTAACAAAAAGTATGAAAACGAATTGAACAATTATTTATTATCATTATCATCATCAAGAGTAACATGAAATAGATACAAATAAATTCCTTCTTTCGATCTAAAGAAGGATAGAAGAAAAAAATTTTTCTTTCACCGAAAGGGACCCTCCCCCTCCCCCCCTCCCCCCCAATACACGATATAAATTCGATTTTTTCAAGGATTTCATTGAATTAAGACAATCTCTGCTTGAACAGGTGTTGTTGGAGCTAGAAAAATTTCATGGACTAAGTCACTCTATAGAGTAATCAGAAAAAATGCGGCACAATTATTTTAATAACTTCCAGAGCAACGAAGAATAATCTGTTATCAATCGAAGAATAACATCAAAACTCTGTAATAATTGGATAAACTTTATATAGAGTCTTCTTGAAACTTCTGGTAGTCCCTTACTTAAACGTTCGCGTATAGAGAGAGAAGAGAATATAGATAATGTTAAATTAGAAATAATTTACGATCAAGAATATAAAGGCTTTGCTATTGTTGTGGTTCTGCAATAGATTTTACATCCAAATAAAATATTAACTGTAAACAATTTCTGGCCGCAAGAGCAAACACTAGCTTAGCATATCTATTTCGACTGGAGTTGGTTTTTCAATTGCTTCAAATACAGACCGTCATTCCCTTTTACGAAGGGAGAGATTATTATTTACGGCTGAGAACTGTTCCAACAAATCAATACTTATAAGACTGTTTCTCAAATAATTCTGACTGGAAATGCTGATTTTCTAACATAGTTTTGAATGGATTTCACACTATAAACTATTAAGCGAACATTGGATGTTTTTCAGGCAAATTTGTTGATTTCTCTATGAAAGCGGCGACGAAGATGTATCCTAAATGACCGGCTTAAATCCAAACTTATTTTAAGGCAATGTTAAAACAATAAAACCATTTCCTTGACATTAATCAATAATATTCTTTCTTTCTCGAATTGCAAGAATCTAGAATTAAAGTACTGACCTTTTCGAAGAATCTAAAGAAAATGGATATAATTGTAAAACAATTAATTACTGTTTAAACAAGTAACAGCACAAAGAATAAAGATTTTTTAGGAAAAGAGATCACAAAAAATGGAAGACACAACTTTGTTAGATAAACAACGTTCTGGGCACACATTTCAAGAAGGCGATTGGTATTCTGGTGATGTAAATGGGGACGAACCAAAAAAGATAGGTATTTTTTGTTTATCGGGTATAAATTCGAGTTTATTGGTTTAAGGAAAAGCCATTGCTGATGCGGCGACTGTTAAGGAGGAATCATCTCAATTTATAAGGGTTAATATCTTCTTAAAGACGACGTTTGAGTCATATTGTATAGGCTCACCTTCCACAAGAGGAACCGAAAGATTTAGAACACTCATACGGTCAAAAGACCATTGAAATTCGAGAGGGTCTTTCACAAATTGACAAAAGGAATCGTGAACTTGAATCCAAATTTGCGGAACTGTTGGCTTCAAACAAAGAGATGGAGAAAATGATTCATGTTCTTGAGAATCAAGAAAAAAAGCAGTACCTTTCACTTTTGATTGCGAACTACTGACTTTAAACAATATTTATAGTTTAGATGATGTTAAGTCTCTGTCCCAGAAGATTGAAGCTATGGAACAAGATATCACTCATAACACTACTCATAACACTCAAAATATAGATGAGGCAGATGAAAAATATGATGAAAGCCCTCAGAGACTCCCACTAACGAAGCCGGCAATAAGATTTGATAATTCTATAAATCAAAAAAAACGTCGAGATGGCTATTGTTTGAGTTGTAAAATTTTCTAAGGGAAAAGTATTTGCATAATTTGCTTTATCTTGGGAGAGTTTTGTTATTTGAATTTGAGTTTGCCTTTCATGCCATACTGAGAGTTCCTCGAGAATAACACCTGACTCAATTTTCTTTTTTTTTTTGGAGTTAGAATGTGATTGAGAAGTAGGGACACAATAGATATTTCTTCTGAACATAACCAAGGAGAAAGAGAGATGAAAATTATTTCTAGAGAATTGTAAATGTTTAATGCATGAAAAAATCCATTCAGAGGTAGTCTTTACGAGAAGCATCAGAATACAGGCTTGTTAATTACAAATTAATGAATGATTTGTAATCTTTAAAAGAAATCTTTCCATCACCATCTTGGTCAATTTTATTAAACAAATCTCTTTTTAACGTTTCCGTCATAAATCCTGCTCCAAATAATTTAAATAGGTTCAAAAAATCGTCGTATGTGATATATTGCTTCTTTTCAATATCAAGAGCTTGAAACTCCAGTTCCGCTTTCTTCTCTGCTGAAGGATAGGCTGCTGGACAATTTCTCAGCACATATTTCGCGAAGTCAGGTGTGACAAATTTTGGGGTTTCAGGAAATTGGATGTCTTTGTAGAATTTAATTCGTTCTATCCATATCTGTTTGAATGTTTTATAATCTGGTTTGTGACCTGTGGTATAGATCAGAAAACATTTAAACTCATGCTTGTTTAAGAATCCTTTTCTTGTTTTTCCGAAGATCAAAAAACCTTTTTGAATGACTTCATCATCGATCATTTGTATTGCTTTTATTCTTCAAATTTTGAATTTCGTTATCTAAACTACTTCAGATAATTTTAAATTGGATAAACTTTTCACATTTCGTCTTAAAAAAATCTGAGAGTTATACCGATAGGAAAATTATCATTGAGCGTATAATTCCATATCATCGGAGAGAAGACTCAAGGCAAAGGTACACGCATATATCCTGACAACATATCGAAAGATTTCGCTTATGAAAGGAGGCTGTTGCCACTACACTCCAGCAATGAAGTTTAGAAAAGAGGAGAAAAAAATTTATATATATTCGAGGATGACTCTCTTTGTGAGAGAAAGAGGAGTTAGCAGCGCTACTACTCAGATGGTGCTCATTTTCGATGTGAAAGAGAGAATAAATAGTAGCAACTGCAAGAACTTTTGTAGTCTTCATATTCAAGACTATTTTTTTGTTTATCTGCTTCCAAATTCACTATTCGCACTGAAGAATCTCATTTAAGAAAGAGGCTGAGGTGCTCTCCCAAGGCTCAGATGGTGAAGGTGATGCTGAGGTCTATTCTCAAATGTAAATAAATCTTTTGGAATAATGTCGATTCGCGTCATTAAGTATAGCAATTTTATGATATTCGTAATCTAGCTTTGTTTTAATATTACTCTAATGCCTGAAAAACTATGGCTGCAAAAAGTCCAAAGTTACAACAGCAATGTTTCCATATGTAGTAATAAATTATTTCGAGCACCTTCATGGAGTAGTGATAAATCTCCTGAAAGTAACGAGATTTGGCTTCAATAATACCTTTGTGGAAACTATGATATTAGTGCCAGCAGCATTCATGCAGTATTACTACTACTACATTCGTTAAGGAAACAATGTATTAAAAGCCCCCTTCAAATAAATAATTACAATTTTAATTTTGTTTAAGCCAGCAAGGTAATCCAAGGTATCTCATTTCAAATGGATGAGACTACAGGGACTTATGAGCAAGACTATGAGCTTCAATCTATGAAACTGAGTGGTTCAAGTATTTCAACTCAAATTGCGAAAATTGATACTCTGACAAACCAACATAATAATTCAATAAATGACCGAAAAAAACTAATTGACCACGAAGATCACCCTCAAACCACCAGCTTCGGCAAGCATTACGCCTTCTGTTTCATATCACCAAAAGATCCTTTTTTTACAATAGGTCCTGACTGTAAAAATCAACATTTCATGAGTTGTATAATGATTCTCGCTCGTACTAGGGGGATATTTCTTTTGCATGTACGTTCTTCTACTTTTATTGGGAGGGCTTGTTGCCTCATACGTAATTTCAAGAGAAGGACCCATAATTCAATATATCACTTACGCAACAATTGGATGGGAAGCTTTTATTTATCTGTTTGCAGCGTTAAGAAACCCTGGAATTGCTTCAACTACAACTGAAAATCAAAAGAGACAGACAGGTTTTCAAGAAGAACACAAGTAAGTTACAACTTTTTGGCGTCATGTTACTAACTATTCTGCAGGTTTTGTCCACATTGTCAAATATTAAGAGAAGAAGAAACATATCATTGCTACGATTGTGATGTTTGCATCGAAGGGTATGATCATCACTGTCCTTGGACTGGGAAATGTATAGGTCGAAAAAATGCAACAGCCTTCAATATCTTTTTGATAAGTACAGCTGGATACCTCTTGTATTTAATTGGAATCACCATGCATGCAGCATCATTGAGTTCTTTATCCAATCACGATAGATGAAATTATAATTGAGTTGCTTGCGTCATTGCAAGATTGCCCAGGTTACATTTTTAATAAGATGCAGGAACCTGCTTTGAATAAAATTCAAAGTCAGTAGGATTTGAGTAGATACATATTTTTGTCGAATGATTTTTCATGAGCAACTAATACTTGCGTTGTATTCCTTTTTTTTTGTCAATTTTATTCCAAAAAAATTGTTTTTAAACGGATTTGATTACCGATCTAACATAAATGGGAAGCTATGATGTCTGTATTGCCAATGAAGATCACATGTATTTCTCCCCCAATCAGTACCAACAACTAACTGGTTTTAGGAATTATAAACTAAATAAATTTTCAGGTTTTGAGAGAGGTCTATTAGGATCACTATAAGCAAAGAGAGATTAAAATACATGCAGAACTTCAATAACATCCATCAAATTTGCTGCTCAACATCATTAATTCTCTTTGCAGCAGATAAGAATTTGCTCTCTTCTTCGAAAATTGCGTTCTGAAATTTTATTCCATTCTATAACGTACAAAATTGTCTAAGCATCAACAATTTCCGACAAGACGAGATATTTGATCTGTTTCGATGAGGAAATCATAGATCATTATTTTTGGAAATAAAGTCCTCTATTAATAGGCCTTATTTTTGCGGAAGTCTTCTTGTAATCAGAGAGTATTAGTTTTACAGGATATAAAATGAAGCAATTCCAAATATTAGCGTCTTGACTCTGCCGATGTGGTGATCCTTAAATGTAAAAGTAAAAATATGGATTAATTTGAGCCCTCGGGGATTGACTTAAAAAATATGAAATAAAATAAAGAGACTCAATGCAATTTCTTTTTCTGCTTCATATTTTGATCTTTAGAAAGCAATTTATCCAACTCCATGAAAGGAGTTTCTACTGCCAGATATAAGAGGATGGAGGAGATAAGACTCACACCACCTATCTTGCACCAGAGTTTCAGAAGCTCAAAGCCACTAATTATAACTGTGTTATCATTTCCATAGGTCAAGGCAAACACTGCAACAATGTTTATCAAGTAGAAATTAAAGCTCAGCTCAGAGAATGGAACCCAGAATTTAGCCATGAATATTCGTTTGAGTAATGTTTGAGATCTGATTAGAGAAGGCAGCACCAAAAATGTCAATCCAACCGCAAAGGCTGTTCGATTGCTTGACTTAAATAGCGTTGCTGTCCACATCGGAACTATCGATTCATCTCTGAGCAGTACCAGAAAGAGCCACATAATTAAAGCACAAGTAGTAATACCAACAATTTCAAAACCAGACCTAATCAATCGAGAAGAACGAACCTGCTCTGCAAAATATGCTAGCTGCTTGCTTCCTGACTTATATTCATAGTATAATAATCCAGCTGCAACCCCGATCAAATAAGGAGGAATTCTCATTCCAGTATTGAGGTAGATATATCTCACCCATCCTGGTTTAATTGCTGCGTAAGTCCATTCGTAAACTCCATAATAGGAGAAATGTATTCCCAAAAGAATCGACCCCATCAACAGAGCGAACACCATTCCAAAGCCGTAGCTGCGTTTTCTCAGATAAATCCACACAATGACAGGAAGAAGGAGATATATTTGCATATCATTTGAAAGGTACCATCCATTCATTGCACAATAAAAATGGTTGTCCGGGGAGGGATTGAGCCAATTATCTAAGAAAATTAAATTTTTCCACCAATTATTTTTGCAGTTTTTGGCTAAATCCAATTGAAATATTCGTAGAGGGCTGTCCGAGACGATATAAGGAAGCATTAGACTGTAAAAAATGACCACAGCATACGAAGGGAGAATTCTCAAAACTCTGTGGCGAAGACAAACCAGATAGTTTAGCAGACTAGGTTTCGTCGTTGTTAGTTTTGACACCAGAGAGAACGTTGCCAAAAATCCTCCCAGAAAGAAGAATGGATCTACACAGTAGTAGAATAAATAGATTATGTCTTTCAACAATTCGTATCCAAATTTTGACAGGACTTGGTAGTTGCCCGCAAACATCGTGGAGAAGGAAAAGACATGAATTGTATGTACCCATAATGCAGTTAGAACACGAATAGCGTTAAAGATATCTAATGTCGAATCATAGGCGGGATTTTTATTCTTTTGTTCAAAAAGTTTTCTCCAGTTAGTCTGAATAGCCCAAGCATCAAAGATTTTAGAGACCAAGCTTCTTGTAACATCAGGATGTTGATTATCAAGAGAGTTTGTGTCATTGGATGTTTTATTTTGAGCTAATCGGTTCTTAGAAATAGATTTCTTGATTGAAGCTCCAATCGTCAGCATCACGCAAACTAACAATAACGAGGCTAGCATAATGATTGGAAAAGACAATCCATATTCTTCAGTTGGATCCATAGCAACCGGCATGTAATCCACAAAGATCTTTGAGAGATTATAGTTGTAAAATTCGCTTGCCTTCCGAATGATAGGTATCATTGCTGTCCATACCGTTTGATCAAGATAGTCTGCTGCAGTGCAGTTAGCTGGTCCACAAAAACCTAGGATAAACTCTCCTTGCGATGAAGTCTTGTTTACAATTATCATTGTGGCATATGAACAATTTACGAGACTTTTACAAAGACGATATTTGCCTGCGTCATTTATGTGTTTTCCGGAGTAAGCAAAGAGAGGGAGAGATAATATTTTTGAATTGTTATCTACTTCAAGCAGACGGGCTATCTCACCATAACTGCTTCGGCATTCTTGAACTGATCCTAGAGTGAAGCTGAATAAGAAGTTGAATAAGAGGTATATCTGAGGAAACTTTGGCGAAAACATGTTTCTAATCCTTCCAATTTTCTTTTGCATGCTAAATATAATATTCAGAGTGAGTAGTCATCAGATACTGGCTAGCGCCGCAAACTAACCAAGCCAATCATTCCATTACTTGAGTACCAGTGACTTAATATTAGACAACTTCAGTATTTTACTGGCAGTAATTAATTAATGCACTTAAATTCTCCTTTTCATTGTAAGGTTTTGTATATGGAAAGAAAACTTATAGCTATCTCTAGATAAGAAGTGAAGGGTATTGAATATTTCTTCCAAATGTCAGAATCACATCGACTATTCAAGCAAAATAATGTTTGATTCGGAGAGATAAATAAATTTTTACAGCTTAGCTTTTCGGCGAACAATTAAAATAGCTTGGGAGCCAGTAGCAATTAGAGTTTCTATAACTGGAGCACCCGGAGCGAAAGTTTTTTATCAATGTTCCACTTGATTCATATGCAGCCCTAATAAGTCTCAACACTGACGACTCCTAACACAATCTAATTGATGCGAAAAGCGAGAATTGTGGAGTGGAATTCACTGAATAATGAACCAATTAAAGATAAATATTTGACGCAGCTACAAAACTATTCAATGTCGAGAGAAAGTCCATGAAGACAGTACATTCTCTCTGGTAATAAGGAAAGCTGTTTCGCTCATCCGAATAATTTGTTTTAATTTGAAAGGAATGAATTAGTTATTTGTTAGTTTTGACAATGTATTTACGATTTCGAAGTTTGATGCAGAAATTTCAAGGTTTACAATTTCGATTATGTATGAGATCAGACAGTATTTCCTTGATCTTTCATAATCGATCCTTTGATATAATGTGCAGGAGGCCAGAAAATGGGATTGTAAAATCCAGTTTTGGCATTGTATACTGCACCAGTAAACTGCATGAGCAAGAACGCTCCTATAATGCAGATTGAGGAAATTATGATTGCAGTTGACCTAAAAAAATTCAGGTTAGTTCTGAAACTGCACTAATAAATAATAAATATTACTTTGACCCGTCACTCCAGTAGTGCACAAGTTGAACCAAGATAAGCAGTAGGCCACAAGTAAGTACTAAAGAAAAATAATGGCAATGGATTTATTTAAACCAAAAAACTATGTAAAGTACTTGATCCTGACATTAGATATCCCTCGAAGGCATATTGTGAATGACCCTAGAGGAAGATTATTTGTGTGAAAAGGGAAGAAATTTGTACGTCTTTCATGTACCATTCTTCACCTCCTTTGAATGGCACTCCATGAATAATGTTAAAAACGACCCCCGACATACAGATGTAATAGATCACCTTGATACAAATATCAAATATTTTAGAAAAAAAAATTGTCTCAGTTTACGAAAGAGCCGAGTGTCCAAACGATAGTGTTCAGGAAGAATGGTCTAAATTTGATGAAAAGGAAGATTCCAGCAGCGAGAATGGAGCCCAAAATTCCAATCACCATGATTAATCCGAGGATGGATTCTCGATAGATGACCTTTTTGATCAACAATAGTCAAAAATATGCATCATGGATGCTTTTTTTTTTTACATTTCTCTCTTCTTTCTGGTTTATGTACTCTAGCAGTTTCTGAGTCGTGACATGTCCATCGCTAGGCATAACTTGCCACAGATACTTTTTGAAGTAAACTTTTCTAAAAGTAGCAAATATTATTCTTCATCATATACACTGTGATGCGGTTACTTTTGTTCTTGGTCTAGAGATTGGAAATGAGGTTTGAGAATCAAAATGTCTGGGACTGATTTCAGGCCAAGCTAATAAAAGTCTGAGGTTATCCTTCCTTCTGATGTAAGTTTGCATACATCAACAAAAATCTGTCTTGTAGCGTCAGAAAACGACATTTTAGCAAAGAACACTGGCTTATGAACTTTATCGCCTTCTTTTTGGTACTCCATGCAATTTTCATACTGATAGAGTTGTACTACTCCTTGGAACTCCTTATATAACTCTCTAGATACAAATTAATTCAACACATGCGGATCTATTTGATTTACACGCATAACTGGCAATTGGAAGCAGTGAGGAAAACTACTACGTCGTAATCTCGATTGGGACTTGTAAAATACCTGAGGAAAAAGTCGTTATCAAAGAAGAAAAATGATCATACTTGTAGCCTGTACTGTTAAATTCAATGATTCCGTCTCCTTTGGTAGAGAGTGATCGCAGCTGATCAATTTTGGGATCATCAGACAAAGACTTTTTTACCAGAGTGGTTATTGGAACGAATAAATAAATAAAAGACTCACAAATCCAGGGAGTAGACAACATGCTGTCAGGATGAGGCAAGCCAAAATCTTCATATCTTATTTGAAAATTAACAACGTGGATTAATTAATATTGAATTAATATTTAGTCCTGCAGAGATCTGCTAAATTTTTCACATTGAATAGCCAGAAATCTTTTTTGTTTTCTGTTTGCTTGTAGACTCTTAGAACTTCAAAAGGTTTCAACCTTTTTAACTGTAGTTTTTTCTCATTTGTATCGATAATTTTTCAAAAATTAATTGCGCAAGATATGCTAAAAGTATTGAATCAGCTCGATAAACATTAATTTAGGAGATTGAGAAATCGTTTTTCTTGATCTCAAGCAGGGTTTGCGGCTTATTAGTACTCTTGAGCCTTGCTGAAAGAGTCTTAAACTGTAGTTCAGAAGACAAGAAAAATAATGACTAAATAATTACTAATGGTTGCATCACACAAAATTTGGCACTTCTCAAAATGTTGCACTTCACACAGCTTGAAGCATTTCCTAAAAAAAAAACTCGCATTTCACAAAACTAAAAAATGTGGCACTTCTCAAAAGTATTTTACACTTTTTTAGAGAAGTGCCAACCAAATGTTGTGTGATGCACCATCCTAACTCTCTCATTACACTTCAAATACGACTTTTCAAGAAAGGCTCGCTCACGGCAACTCATTTGGTGATAATTCAATCCGATTCTGCAAAGTATCGCTTCACTTCTGTCAATGGTTCTTCATGCAAACAAATTATATTATTTAAGGTCCAGTCACAGAATTTCCCCCTCGAAAAATTGGTGATTGCAAAAATATTTTTAGTAGGGCCGGCAAACCAAAGATCATTTTTTCGAAATATAGACCATTTAACATTTTAATTCCAATGACAACTGCTCTTTTCAACAAAAAGCCCAGATGTTAATTGTGTTGTTTCAATATTATCTGACGTTTAATCAAAAAAGGATTAGATTATTTAATTCATACTACCTTTAAGTTCCATCATAGTTTGCATCCTTCTAGTGAGCACTTCGTTATTGCAAAATCTTTTTTGTAAAATTTCTAATCCATACGTTATTCGAGGTAGGAACCTAGTGGATGTTGCCAGCTTTCATCTTTCGATTAGGTTTATAGCACAGCAAAATATTATTTCTGAAATTAATTGTTTTCTGGACTTGTTTGTAGACAGTTAGAAAGGTGCTAAAACGAAACCTATTGATTTTTTTCTCTCTCTCTTTCAAAAAGAAAGAAAGAAAATAAAATAAAAAGATTTATTCACTCTATTGACATGGAAAATTCTCAAAAAGACAATTCATTATCTAAAAATCAAAGCAAATTACCAGCTTATTGTGAACCTCATAGAAAGCCTGTTAAAGTGGTCTGTCTCCACCCTGATAAAAAATTTGACCGTTTGATGTGCATCCAGTGTTTAAAATCGAACTCCTATATCCCTATGAACTTTTTCGAGGATTACGACGACATCTTCGCAGTTGACAAGCTCGAAACTCTTAGCACTTGGGAAACTCAGCATGAAGGTGAATCGAAGAAGGCTGACACTGAACTCTTAAATTATCTGAGCATTGTGGACAAATTATTCGATGAACTCAAAACATTCATCGAAGCGAGAGCGTGTGATCTTAAACAGAACCTAAAATCAAAATATGCTTGTGTGAACGCTTTCAGTTTCGATGACATCCAGTTCAACGAATTGATTCTTTCAAAAGCAAAACTCAAAGCTCAAAGAGTTAAATTCGAAAAGGGTGAAGTAAAGAATGACCAAGTACTAGAGGAGTATCTGAAATGTTATCAAGACTTTAAAGCAGTTTTCAATAAGGTGGAAGATCTCATTAAAACACATTTCAAAATCGATTTTGAAAAGTTATTGAATGACCTTGATTTTAGCATAAAAAACGTTAAAAATACAATCGAGAAGGATATCGTGCGGATTATCGATGAAAATATCACTTCAAGAGGGAACCCAAAACCAATTATCGAGATAAATGATCTTCAACTCACAAAAACAGTTCAAACTGGTCTGACAAATCTTGGAAACCTCTGTTACATGGATGACATTGATAATCTTGCAGTCAGCGGCAAAAAAGATAAAAACGCTGCAATTATGGTCTGGCAACTGAGTAATCTCGAATTCAAATATGGGTTTCCTGCTCATACCGAGAAAATAAATAACTTAAAGTATATAAAAACGATGAAACTTCTGATATCTGCAAGTGACGACAAAACGATAAAGGTATGGAGATGCTACGACTATCAAAAAGTCAGATCTATAAATCATGACAAACCTGTCTATGCTGTGGAACATAACAATCTCGATTTAATATATTCTGCAGGTGAATTTCCATTTATCTACGTCTGGGATATCGGAACTGGCGAAATGAAAAAGGAAATTCATACTAGCGCTACTTGTAATTCTCTTCTCTTCTTGAAAGCAAAAAATTTATTGGTCTCTAGCCATTTCGATTGCTTAGTCAGAATACATGAAATGAACACTTATACACTTATGTTTAAGTTTGAATCTCATCCAGGAGAATTTCACCGAGCGATGTTCGATTATTCAGAGAGAGATTCATTGTTGTTCTCCGTGTGTCACAATCTTGTGAAAGTCATGAAAATTTATGAAAATCGAGAGCCCGAATGCATTCAAATAGAGAACATGAGTAGCAAGGTTGGCAAGATTGCAGTTCTAACTACAAGTACCAATAACTACTTGATCAGTAATAATGAAGACACAGTTATCCAGATTACTGATATAGGATCTGGGAAAAGTGTTCTCAAACTGGATATCTTAGAGTTTTCAGCCTCAAGCATTGTGCCTATCGAGACATTGAGGATGGTGTGTACAGCAGATACAAAAAACGGGAAAATTTACGTTATGGAATTTAAAAGACCTCAAGCAAGAAAAAATTTTTTCTAATTTCCGAAAGAGAGCCTTGTTAACTCTTTGTAAGATGTCTGCATGAGGAAAAACAACGCTTGGTCAATTAACAGTTCATTTGTTAAGTAATTTCAAAAAATTTATTTGTCGATGTGAGCTCATGAATATTACATGCCAATCCAAATTTTGTTCCATAAGCATAGTGAGAGCAAATGGTGTTGTCTGGATACAGAAATGATTTTTAGGTCTACTGCTACTACTATGTTACGGAAAACAAATATGAGAACTTTGTCGCTAAGTTCTTTGAAGTGAGAAATAATCTTCGACATCGACTTCTGTAGTAGTTAATAAAAATTCAGGCGTTGACGGCCTTGGCATTAAGTGACGAAGAAATTTGTATCTTCTTTGTACCAAATAATATTAATCATTAAGCTTTCAGAATCAAAATGGTTCTTAATGAAAAAGTCACACTATTTGGAGATTTTGCATTTATTTAATTCCTCCAACTTGTATTGATTCTAATATATGAATATGCATACATGAAAATATAACTCTACCCTGTTACTATCTCTCAGTCTTTTTTCAGTCGAAATTACTAAATAGTGTTAATGAGGACAAACAATGCAGTTCAACTGATCTACAACATCTCGATATAGTATTTTGAAGTACTTTCTCTCTAGAAACTCGATGCTTTCCAGAGTTTGCTGTGATTTCAGTTCAACTTACTAGCTACTACCATAATATAATATATATGCCTATGTTTTAATCGTTTTGCTGATTGTATTGTACGATATCTTTTCTTAATCAGTTTCTTTGAGCAGCAATTTAGTCTGTAATCATCTTTTCAAAGAGAAATGTTAATGAATGAAAGAAGAAGAAACATATATCCTTTCTTGTTCTGGTTTTGCATTTCCTGCCTTAATTTTCGTTCTCAGTATACCCAAAGAAACCGTTGCTTATACCGATCTACCTTGTAATGATTCTCTAACAGTTTTTCTAATACACCAATGACTTTGGTAATTCTTTACAAGAAAATTCTAAAAAAATAAATAAATAAATAAAATGTTACTCTCATTTCAGTTATTGTAATTCCTGTTGATTACAAAAAAAGAAATTATTATTTTTAAATTACATCCTTCATAAGAAACGATAATGTCAAACTCTGATCGCAATATTTTTGTTTGTCTTTAAAGTAGCGCAGAAATATCTGCCGATTTTTTCAAACACCCAGAATCACTACTATTCTAAAAGCAACAGTACCCACCGGATGGCGGCGCATTTTAAAAATTTTTTCCGGAAGAGCGGAGTAGTATGTATGATACGCGGGATCTGTATGAGTGCAGATCATTCAAAAGATGTCATCGAAGAGGCAATATTTTATATCTTATAGCATGATGGTTGAAAAAATAAGACGTCTTCTTTTCAATATAAGGGGCTGCACATCCTACTGAGGATGATCTATGTCTATTTAATGCTTACTAATTAGATATAAGGCTGGAATGCTGATATCTGATTATTACGAAATAGAACAAAGGGCATTCTAATATTTTAAAATTCTCCACTTTTTTTGGCGTAAACCTAGACAGTATTATCACTGATACGAGTTTCGGGTCAAGCCACCTTGTTTTAGGAAAAACTTTTTTCAAATCCGATAGCTTCAGCATCAAAATTTCCAGCTTGTTGACAATTTCACAACTCCCAAATCTAAAAATTCTGCACAGGAATCTTCACAAATTGAAAATCATCAAATATCATATAAATGCATTCCGACAATAGGGAGGGATTTACTTGCAGTTTAAGAAAGATTCAACATTAATCTCTTTTCTAAAGGAGCTATCAGATACAAGGAGTAATCTGCTATTGGTTTTGTTGTGTAGAAGATTTTGTACTGCTTGTTACTTATTTGTTTAGTTGCCTGGTAATATTTATTATGCTCACGCAGTTTTTACATGTTTTTGAGGGCAGACATCATTCAGACAATAAATTGTTTATGAACCAATCGAATCATTGCTGATTGATGACATACTTTATGCTTGGGAATAAGCAATCAACACCATCAGCAGTTTCTCCGGTTATTTCCATCTCGAAGAACTTTTTAAAAGAAGGGAATGTTTTTCCGGAGAGGTTTTTGTAAATTTCGAGGGGCGTTAGCTTGAGCCTTTTGAGAATGAAAGATATAAGTAAAGCAAAGTCAACGATTATTCTACCTCTCTGACATTGTCTTATCGGTCGTATACTTGTTGTAAAGGCAAAGCTTTCCTGAGGAAACTATGGTGAGAGAGACTCCATATTTCTTGTTGTAATGTTCAAAGATTTCGTTGATAGTTTTAGGGCCTTCAATGATTTCGCTATCCCAACTAGTCCAACCTAACAACGTAACGATTTATTATGAAATTGGGATGATCATGTCCAAATATAACCTGGAGGAATAGCTTTAACTGGGCCAAGCAAAATCGGGTCATAATCTTTGTCTTTATTCTTTATTGGAGGCAATGGTTCACTAAAGAGCCAGAGTGAAATAGCTAGGTTTGCGAAACTATTTCTGAAGTCTTTAAGGTCTTTCCCCTAATAAATTTTTTTTTGGAAGTAATTGTACCCTTTACGTGAATAGCTGGTTAGTATTACCATTATGAACTTTAAGATCTCAAAACCAACAGCCCCTACAACCATGGCAGTAGTTGTGGCAATGGCAGGAATAATTTTTCCAGCAATCATTTTTACTTTCGATCTCGAAGCTTCTTCTATTTTATAGTTTCTGGCTCTGAGGTTGGCTACAGCAGCTATGAAATCTATATGATGATTTGTATCATCATCTTTCTCAAATTGAATTGGTCGAAGGTTCTTATCTTTCTGGGGTTTCGTGCCTTGAAATTGAGAGTAAAATTCGTCTAGTGTTACATGATAATACAAATAACATACTTAGTAGTGATTCAGTAAGCTCCTTAATTCTGGGTTCATCATCCTCGAACTTATCCTCTTGATTAGAGTTTTGGTTTTCCTAAATCCAATTGTAATTGTAAGAGAGAGAGTATAATAATAATTTATACTGAAATTTTCCCTTTTTTGGGCTCGAATTTCTTAGGATTGAGTTTATTTGCGACATCTTTGACATACTTTTTGTCAGTGATTTCAGGGAGGCCAAAAATATAAGCAAATAAATTGGCAGCTGCAAAAATGAAATTCAGGTGGGTTTCATCTTCAGCATCAAAAGTAATCGTCGCTGGAAGCCTTTTTGGTCCACTCCAGAATAAATTTCCGGCCTCTGTTTTATGATCAGGAGGGAAGTTATGAAGTAGTTGAGCAATCATGTTGTAGAAAATATCTTGAAAGATATCTCTAGCGAGGGAGATGCATCTCTCATGACTAGCTTGACTAAACTCTTGGGAAATCTTTGAAATAGTTTCAAGTCTGCCTCTTAACAGGCTTTGTCGTTCTCTAAGTTCTTTGGTCACCGAATTGAGATAGCCTTGAGGATCCTCTAAAAACTTGTTGCATTCATTTGGTCCCTCAACAAAAGTGCCTTCGAAGAAATCTCTGGCCCACTGAATGGTATGCTCAATTTGATATGGGAAGTTTTTCAGAGTACAAAGAGGGATTGATTCTTCTGGAGGATCTTGAGAGTCACCGTAACTCTGGGTTTTGAAAGGGACGATGACTTGAGAGTTACATTTTGTTCCTAGTGTGCCAGATTCGAAGAGGTGTTTAGCATAGAAGACGCATCTTCCATCAACATACAATCGTGCATGGACATTGTCGACGGCGTTAGTTACTGCATCCAAGCCTTCCCAGAAGAAGTCATTAAAAACTTCTTCATTTTCAGGGGCGACTCTCAACTTTAGAGCCTCCAAATTTAAGTTAGGATTCATCCGCTTTCCAGCTTCACCAGCTACTTTCGCTTTGGAAGATCCGACATTTTCTTCTCTAAACAGGAACTGACGACTCAAATTTGAAATTTCAATATTGTCATCATCGGTGACTGTGAGTTTCCCTCCT
>ENA-UOTX01001421-UOTX01001421.1-compost-metagenome-genome-assembly--contig:-NODE-1421-length-17985-cov-12.680757_pt1 | contig 17985 bp, 19 predicted proteins | sample MGYA00238143_ERZ746982 | MGnify/ENA primary metagenome ERZ746982 (study PRJEB28758, sample SAMN06268862) | compost metagenome | isolation source: single cell | place: USA: California, Emeryville, Joint... | reverse complement strand
AATAAATGATGTTGATTTATAATTAACAGCCAAAATTCCATTTCAAATTGTAAGATTATTCGGTACTCGTTCTCTGAAAGCGCTTCAAAGTTGCGGAAAGAAGGAATGCATCACCACAAACTCAGATACTCTGAGAGAGCTTCGGGAAATCTCCTAACTCTCTCTCAAATTTCAATAAGGGATTCTTCAGTGCAAATAACCCGCTCGTGCTAAAGTCTGAGAGGCAATCTTCATCCTACGGATAACTATTCATACGGAGGAGATGCTAATCTAAGTGAGAATAGTAATCATTGTTTAATTTGCAATAGGAAACCGCCAATACCAATAATGCTGAAGATTTCTCAAGGAACGTTGAATGCTAATTCGATAGCCACCTCTAATACAACTATATTCGAATGTAGGTAGCATTTTATAAATCTGATCGAAAGAGTGCCTATTTAATCTTTTTACAGTGATAATAAAATAAACTGCTTTTTATGAAATCGGCTCGGATTTAATTAATTAATTCATCCTATATAAGCAGTGATCTAATTAACTAATTCAATAGTTTAACATCAGTACAAACATTGAATACCCACTTCCAGCTTATTTCTCTTTCTATCTTTTTCTTTTCATATGCGACTCCGCTGATCAACTGTGGTGTTTTGCCTATTTAGCGGATAAACTGAAATGCAAATTGCAATATGAGGCTCATGAAGCTCTCCAAATCCATGTTATGACTTTCCAGGTTTAAGGACATAAAACACTCGAAATTGTATATTTGAGATTACATTTGAGACAATTGAGTTTCTTGGCCAATAATCATTCCTTACTTTCCACCAAAATAAAATTTGCTTTTCTTGGTCTCTCTGCTGAGCGAGTTAGATCACAGTCAGAGGTAGGTTATTTATATCAGGTTAGATTGAATACAATGGAGATTATATTATCGTTTTATGTTATGATTCCTGAATTTGCCGGCTGCTCTTCACGATTTTAACTGCTGAATTAACATATAAATTAGCTCACTTGCGTGAGTATATAAATATTTTTGTATCATCTTAATCAGATCAGGACGAATGTTATCAACTAGCTCTGACGACACTAGGATCCATGACCCGCTACTTAGCGACCAAGAAATAGAACCGGACTTCTCAAAGGTAATCTTTGTAATAGAACTTGCCTGAACTCTCAATTTTCAAGACCGACACTACCGGGAAAACATATCTCAAGCAAAACTGGTTCAATAAAGGATTCTTTCTTTGGGTGTCTGACCTCATCGCGGTAATCATCACGCAATCACGGCAACTCATCCTGGCGCTCTAGATCGCAAAGAAGAAGACATTCCAGCAGGATATGCACTACGGATTGCGCGATTCGGAGGCAGCTTGGGACAACTTTAAGAGGATGCAAAAAACTTACAACGCGCTCCGCTCGACATCGAAGAGACCGCTAATTGCTGCCATCTACACCATGTATAAAGGTAAAATACGGAGTATTTTCTTCATGTCAATAAACTTTTTCCATTTAGCCGAATTTTGGTTGAGTATCTTCATCGCGGTTCTCGCTGGATGTGTCCAGATGACAACCCCTTTTATGATAAAACTCTTGATTGACTTCATGGAAGAAGCTACAGTCGACGTTAGCAGAGGAGTAGGCCTATTACTCGGAATCTTCGGGTTGAGATTTGCTTATTTCATGCTCCAATGTCACCTCAATTTCCGCTTCGTAAGAGCTCCTCTTCTGAGATTGGCACTAACACATATGCTTCTCTATCTTAGAATCTGTTCGGTATAAAGATGTCGAACTCCGTGATTACGATGATCTATGACAAATCACTAAAATTCGCGTTTATGAGAAGCAAGACACGATCATTAGGATCCATTACGAACTACCTGCAAACGGACGCTCAAACGCTCTTTAACCTGAGTCTGCTGTTGGCTGGAGCAATAGCCTCTCCATTGCAACTTATTATCGGTATTGTCATCCTTTCGACACAAGTTGGACTGTCCTTCGTGTCCGGATTCGGAGTAATCATCCTTGGTATGATTCTCAATGCAATCATTGGAAAAAAATATCAAGAGTAACAATTCTCTAAAACGAAGATAATGAACTGTTTTCTTTGTTTTATTAAAGTAAACAAGAAGAGGCCATGGGGAAGAAAGATGTACGATTGAAGGTGTGCTCTGAGACATTTAACAGTATAAAATATCTGAAAATGAGTGGTCTGCAGGACTTACTTGCTGAAAGAGTAACTATAATGACTTTAGAAATAGCAAAGGCATAATCTTCTTTAAGATTCTTGGAGTAAGAAACCAGGAGTTAGCTCTTATCAAGAAACAAGCCCACCTCCAATGTCTTTCTATTTTCACCTTCTGGTCCATCCCTATGATGGTCACAACCGCAGTCTTTGCTACTTATACCCTCACTGGCCATCATCTAACTCCACAGAAAGCCTTCACAGTGCTCTCTACTTTCCTCACCTTACAGGTAAATTTCTATAAATACTCTTGTTTAACACATCTTTCGCTTATTATTAGTTCCCGTTGAGTAATCTCCCAACGCTGCTGATGGGTTTGTTCCAAGCTAATGTCAGCGTAAAGCGTGTCGAAGAATTCCTGGAAGATGAGGAGGTCGATTTCCGCTTTATTGAATACCGTAACGAAGAAAACGCAGAAGATGCTATTGTGATTGAGAAGGGTAACTTCCACTGGGATAAACCTGAGGATCCTAGCATTAATCCTCCACTGGCTCTGAAAAACACTAACATTACTATCAAAAAAGGTAGCTTCGTTGCTATCATCGGAAGGTATTCATATATTTATTCTAATATCCTCTAATTTATCTGAATTCACTAGCATTGGAAGTGGCAAGTCCTCTCTCCTCAACGCAGTTACTGGCGAGATGCGCTTTAACCACCACGATATGCCTCGAGTGGTTGTCAATGGGTCTTTGGCCGTCCTTCCAGCAACACCTTGGATTTTGAACAAAACTGTCAGAGATAACGTCCTCTTCGAAGAGCCATACAACGAAAAGAAATACAAGGACGTATTGAAATACTCTTGCCTCGAGAAAGATCTGGAAGTCCTGGGCAACGGAGATATGACTGAGATCGGAGAGAAAGGAATGAACCTTTCCGGAGGTCAGAAGTCCAGAATCGCTTTGGCAAGAGCGCTTTATTCAAACAGAGACATCTACTTCATGGACGACACGCTCAGCGCAGTTGACGTGCACGTAGGAACCGCCATTGTGCAAGAGTGCCTTATGAAGTACCTCGAAGGAAAGACAAGAATTTCAATCACTCACAACTGGGACTATCTGAAATACGTCGAGGATGTCATCATCATGAATGACGGACAGGTGGTCCAGCGTGGTACCTACGCCCAGATCAAAGAAACCCCGATTTATCAAGACATCGTCGAGAAATACAAAAAAGCTGAGCAAGAGAAAGAGGAGCAGGCTGCTCTCAGCAAAAGAAAGCCATCAAGAAACCTTGATGAAAATACTGATATCCCCTCGGAAATCAAAGACGCACCTAAAGAGCTCATGAACTCTTTCTTGGAAAACAGCCCGATTGATATCAACAGATCAAAGTCTCAGGAGGAAGAAGGAACTTTCCGTATCGGAAACCGTTTGGTTCATGCTGCCGAAAAGGAAGATGAACCTGTGGTCCAGGGATTGATGCTGGCGGAAGACAGAGAGAAAGGAAACGTCGGTTGGCATGTATACAAAAACTACATCGCCTCCTATGGGGGAAAATGCTATTTCGCTTTGATTCTCCTAAGTAATATCATGTCTTCTTTGATAAAAGCTAATATCACATTCTAGTTATGCTTATCTGGCTGATGATGCACATGGGATCGAACTTCTGGCTGTCAGTCTGGAGCAGACAGCCGCCAGATTCGGATCAGAAGTTTTATATTGGAATCTATGCTCTGCTTGCCTGCGGTTATGCTGTGATGTGCTTAGCGCGAGCAGCGATGATTCTGGTGAAGGCCGTCAGCAGCTCCCAAAACATTCATCAGAAAATGCTCTGGTCTGTGATAAGAGCCTCACTTCCAAATTTCTTCGATAGAGTTCCTATCGGAAGACTTTTGAATAGATTCAGTAAGGATCTTAACCAAGTCGATGTGGTTATTCCGCCATTATTGGGAAGCGCGATGGTTGCGGCCTACTTCCTGTTGGGTGATATGGTGGTCTGCATATTTGCAGGATCATATTTCGTGCTGCCACTAATTATTGTGTTTTTCGCGCTTGCGGCGTATTATCAAACTTCATTCATGGCTCTCAATAGAGAAGTCGTCCGATTGGGTAAGAGATTAACTTTCATTACGAGTGATTTAACCTGCAAAAAGAGGGTATTTCGAAGAGTCCAATTGTGAGTCATTTATCTGAAACACTTAATGGGCTGACGACGATTAGAGTCTATGGACGGCAACCGGAATTCATGAATGTAAGATGAAAGAGACTATTTTTTCCAAATGAATTAATCAAATAATTGTTGGGTTAGAAACAAATTGCTAAACAAGACGACAATATCAAAAATCTTCTATTATCAACAGCGCTGGGTAACTGGTTTACAATGAGAGCGCTGTTTTCCTCAATGACAGTTATTCTGCCAGCTCTCTTCATGATAGTAACAATATTTTGAAGATAGCAAGTTTTTATTATCAACTTTAATAGGTCGTTTTCAAGAATGAATTCGGATTCACTGGAGCATTGGCAGGATTTGCCGTTACTTATATTTTGAATATCGATCAAGATATTCTTTTCTTCCTTCAACTTACTTCAAATCTCGAATTGACTATGATCTCATACGAACGTTGCACCGCATTCATGAAGTATTTTCACTTTGATTTCATAACTCTAAAACTCTTCTCAGAGTCAAGCCAGAACGTGGATACTATCTGAACTCCAAAGCTGAACATCGTGAATGGTTAACACAAGGAACAATTCAATTTTCGAATTACTCTGCAAGATACAGACCTAATTTACCTTTGATCTTGAAAGATCTCAATATCAGAATCCAGCCCCAACAAAAGGTTAATTCCCTCCCATTTATTCATGATAACCTAACTTTTTCTCTCGATAGATCGGTATCGTCGGAAGAACTGGCTCAGGAAAATCAAGCTTGCTCTTGGCTCTACTGAGAGTAATCGAACCTAGTGCAGGAAAGATCTATATTGACGGTGTCGATATCTCTGAACTCGATTTGAATGAGCTTAGACAAAATATCGCTGTCATCCCTCAAGTAATAAACGCTTTTCCATTTGAAAACAGATTGATAATTCCTTTTGTTTAAAAATTAGGAGCCAACCTTGTTTGAAGGCTCTCTTCGTGAAAACATTGATTTCATGGGCAACGTGCCTGATGACCAAATTTGGGACATGCTCGAAAATATCGCCTTAAAGGATAAGATCAGTGAACTTGAAGGCGGTCTAAATTATGAGGTTGACAAATTTGTTCGAAAAGCTTCCTGACCTTCTTATTCAAAGATCAAGGACGGAGGAGCTAACCTTAGTAATGGAGAGAGACAGCTCATCTGTATTGGAAGAGCTATTTTACAGGTTTTCTTGAATTTGTGGACGAGAAGATTAATTATTGGTGTGAATAGAAAAAGAAGATTATTCTCCTTGACGAAGCAACTTCAAATATCGACCTTCATACTGAGATTCTGATTCAAGAAACAATCAAGAACACATTAAAGTATTGCACTGTGTTGACAGTGGCTCATCGTTTGAAGACGGTTATTAACTCTGACAAGTAGATTTATTTTGAAAAAACTGAAAATAACATCCAAAATTATAGGATTCTTGTGCTGAAGAATGGGTCAGTTGTTGAGTTTGATGCCCCTCAGACGCTATTAAAGAATCCTGACTCTCTTTTTGCTGAACTCTGGCAAGCGTTTGAGAAGGAAAGCACTTTTGGAGATCATTAACATAGTAACTTTAAGAAACATATTTCGTTCACGAGATCAATAGCAATAAAGGAGCTATATTTTTGTTTTCTGAGAAATTACGGTGATTAAGCTTGAAAAAGCCGACATTTAACAATTGAAAAAATGTTTCAGTCGATTAGTTGAGAATTTGTTAGAGAGAGTTCAAACACATTCAGAACTAGGATAAATTAATTAAGATGATTTAAGTAATCATTCAACATGTCTGTGTTGTTGATTATCACTATCTTGGATATCTCACCTAATACAATAATAGAGCAAAAACGAAGCACAATCGCTTATTTATGGTTTATTTCTGGTGGAAAACGAAAATAATGCAAAGTCACATTCAGACATTACTGAATAAGTTAATAAATAGTACATTCTAGCATATCATGTATTGACCCTCGATCTATTGCGTTTCACAGGCGATCTCAATTAAAAACAACCAATTTTTGAGGAACTTCGAGAAAACCAAAGTCGATTTTTCCGCGTTGTCATGATCAATGTCCAGTCTCGTGCGATCAATCTCAATTGTTTCCGGCTTTACCCTTCAATGATAAAGAATTTAACAAATAATCCACTCAAATGTTTTACGGGTATGGAAGCTCTTTAACCCTCTCGAAGTTCTTGAAAAAACTCTCTGCAACGATTTTTTGAATGCTTAACAGAATACTTAGTCCCTTTTTAAACTGTCCTTTCTCGTTCAACGTTTTCAAAGGCCCATGCCTGACCAACCCATCATCAATCAACAATTAAACAACAGCTATATTTACATAGGATAGCCAGTCCACCCTTTATCGTCTTTGAATCTTATCACTGAATCAGGACCGTTTGCTTTCAATCCAACACTAACAGTTTTGCAATTAGAAAAGCTCTAATGAAATTATCCATTTACTTTTCAAGCTTTATATGCTGTCTTTGGAGGAAATACTGTGACATCCATACTATCATCCCGAGTCCTTGGTTCAAATCTTGCCAACAGTCTTCCTTTTTATCGACCTTCATAGACACCGCGTTAATCGTTGCTACATTGTCATGGATCTGGATATTGAACGCTTCCTTTAGCGGCTTTATCTCGCGGATCCTTTCTTTATCAACCGTATTCTCTTTCAAAATAGCCTCTTGCTTTAACAAATCCTCCTGCACTTTCATCACCTCATAATCAAGCTCCCTGAGCTCAGCTTCAAGCTTTTCAATCTCTTCGCACTCACTACACAATTTGTTCGAAAGAAAATTAATAATTTGCTTTTCTTTCGGAATCCGCTCCTCTGCTTCAGCAATTTCCTTCTGAAATCGCTCGATGTCTTCTGGTCTTTCCTCAGCGTACTGCAATTTTTTCGAATTGAGCTGAAACGCGATCTTATAATTCGATTGTTTTTCGAAAGCATCGCTCAGATTTATTAGATAATCCTTTATAACTCGCTCGTAGTGTTTAAACCCTTTTAACTCGACTCCAACGTCTTCGGAATCCTTATCACCGAACAGAATATTAATAAAAAATTGCGACCAACTATGGTAGTGTACATAATATTTAAGCAGATAGTCCATAATTTCAGGGGCATTGTAGTTTATATCTTGAATATTCTTAAGTTTTCCCAGGCACAACTGGTTGAGCCTTCGAGGAATCGTGTCTGTGTTAGACAATCAGGACAGAAGAAATAGATTTGATATCCTACCAGGAGGCAAACTTTTTTTGCAGGACGAACAGCTTTTAAGACTGACCTCTTTAATTGAATCTAATTGAGTTAGACCAAGTCATTGATTGATTTATTACAGAAGATGTCTTGGTCTTGCTGCCCTTGGTCGACTTTCGGTGTATTCATTTTTTATTTTGACGGAAATAAACTATCAGATCGTAAGAATAATCAAAGAGTGTTTTGATTTGCACACGATATGCGACCGTTGAGAAGCTGCGAGAGGATATTTCAGTCTCTATGAAAAATGAGGAAACAAAGCAAAATTAGCATCAAATCAGTGGAATCTAGAGACCAAGGTCCTTGCCTTGTTAGGACAACCTCAAAACGACTGTTGGAGATGTTGCAACGATCATCGAAGGCTCTTAATCTTGTTAAATTTTAATATACAATTTGTAACACACACGCAACAGAGCCTAAAAAAAAACATGGGAAACGCTTGCAAATCTAATAAAGACACATCAAGGCCAGCAAACCAAATGTCAGCAGATATGGATGGGAAGACACAGAAGGGAATCACGGGAAACACAGGTCCAGGCTCGTTCGGTGATCTGAAGCCGAACGATAATGGCATGAAAATCGGTCCTGATATTTTCGTAAGCCTTAGAGGCGGCTCCATTTTCGATGTTTATAAAGCAGGTCCCGTCCTGGGAAAAGGTACCATCGATTTGTGGGAGCAGAATTGGTTTTAAACATGAACTTTTTCCATGGAAATTAGGTGCTTATGGAGAGGTCTGCCTCGTAACGCACAGACAAGCCGGAATCACCAGAGCTATGAAATCTATCGATAAAAAGTCTGTGATAAGGGAAGAAGCCGAAAAGATGTTCGCTGAGGTGAGCATCCTGAAAGATTTGGACCATCCAAACATCGTGAAGCTCTTCGAGCTCTATCAAGACAAGGATAAATATTATCTCATCACTGAGTAAATGAAAACACCGCGTTCGCCGGTCTAAAACCGCGCTAGGTATTTGCCTGGAGGCGAATTATTTGATAGGATTCAAAAATTGCAATCTTTCAGTGAGAAACAAGCCGCTGAGTACATGAAGCAGATACTCTCTGCAGTCGTGTACTGTCACTCTAAGAACGTAGTTCACAGGTTCGATAATTTTTTTTGGTAGTAAATTTTGCTTAACATGGGACATAATAGAGATTTAAAACCTGAAAATCTACTCCTGACGAGTACAAAGTCCAATGCGACTCTGAAAGTCATTGATTTTGGTACTTCGAAAAGATTTGAAGAAGGCGAAAAATTAACTCAGAAATTCGGAACTGTAAATCAAACATTTCCTCGTGTTTTAAAAATATGCCCATTATAGCCTTATTATATCGCTCCTGAGGTGTTAGCTAAGAATTACGACCACAAATGTGATGTTTGGTCCTGTGGAGTCATATTATTTATCATGCTCTGCGGGTACCCGCCTTTTAACGGAAAAAGCGACAGAGAAATTTTAGCCAACGTAAAACAAGGAAGATACTCTTTCGATGGTAAGTATCGTGTTCCTTATCTGGCCAACTAAGTTGAATTTCCAGAGCCTGAATGGGAGAATATTTCTGAAGGAGCAAAGGCTCTCATCTCGAAAATGCTCACGGTGAATCCAGCCGCCAGAATTTCAGCCGCACAAGCTTTGCAAGATCCTTGGATCAATAAGAATACGAGGACAGACGCTCTCGATAAGAAACTTCTTGGAAACCTTAGCTCGTTCAGCGTAATATAGTTCTCTTGGGACATATAATGAGATCTAATCAAAACAATTAGTCGAAAAATAAGCTCAAACAAGCTATTCTCACTTTCATCGTCACACAAATCTCAACGGAACAAGAAAAAGAGAAATTACAAAAGACTTTTGCTAGGTTAGATAAGGACGGGAACGGTATCCTCACAACCGACGAGTTGATTGAAGGTTAGTAGTTCCTTGTCAAAGACGAAAAAAGCTCATGAATTCCTCTAATTAGGTTACACACAGATACATGGTAATAGAGATCAAGCCGAAGCTGAGGCCAGGAAGATCATTGCTGAGGTTGATGTTAATGGATCTGGTCAAATAGATTTCTCAGGTACCTTCGTAATAATGTTTGAGTGTTTAATGAGCTGTCTAGAATTCATTATGGCTGCAATGAATAGAGACATGCTTCTTTCGAAGGAGAAAGTAGAAAAGGCTTTCCAACTGTTCGATCAGGTAGATAAGACAGTATTGTCTCGTAACATTTCTTATGATTGGTAGAACGGAGATGGTTTTATTACGAGAGATGAATTTGCTGCTGTGATGGGAGGTGTGGAATTAGATGACAGAGAATGGGATGAACTCATGGAGGAAGTAGATGCAAACAAAGACGGAAAAGTAAGTTATTTCATTCTATTGAGTTGTTAATAATTTAACTCCGAATTAGATCTCCCAAAAGGAGTTTATTGTGTTGATGCAGAAGATGGCGCAAAAAGAAAAGTTTTAGGAAGCAAGGATATTTTGCGAGTTAGGATATCGTGAGTATCTGCTAACAATGAGAGAGTTAAGATGAGGGTTTTTTAATTTTTTAGAGAGTAGAGATAATTTTTCTAAGAGAATAGAGAAACCTTGAGAATAAGACCCGATTAAAATTTTTCATCACAATCGACTTCATAGAAGAAGCGTATATAAACTCAAAGTAATCGTGCTCCTTTCATATTTTGCCGAAATACTAATTCATGTGGAAAAGATAAGTACGGCAATAAATAAAATCCTTATCTCTGTAGAAACTTTGATTCTTAAGGTGATATGGCATCTAATAAGAAAAAGCAGATGTAATTATAGAGTTCAGCACTACAAAATGAACGCAACATCCTAAATAAAATTGTATTCTCAAAGGTATGATTGATTTATATTGTAAATAAAACCTGATAAATAGCTCTCAAATTGTGTAAGAGGTAAGCCCTGTGGAGATTTTCCTAACCCCCAGCTGAATTGTTGGGCCTAGGGTAATACATAACTACGCATTTATCAATGGAGAGCTGATTTGCTGAGAAAACAGCAGTTAAGTGAAAATAGCGGAAACAATATCAGATTGAAATTAGATAATATCCGATACAGAACTTTCTTCTGAAAACTCAGGCGAAAGAGGAGCCTCCTTTTGATTTTCTGGATAAATGAGAATAAATCATAAAAACGGTCATAGTCACATAAAAAGAAATAAAAAACTGATTTTATAAAACAACAATTTCTGCGAATATATTATATTGATAAGTACAATGGATCATAAGAGGGCCAGATTTGCTTCTTATACTCCTACGAAAGGACAACAAAAAGAACCAGAATATGAACAAAATTATGGTTTGTCCTTTGAACCTAAATCACCAGCTCATAAAACTGTTTAGAGAAAATTGACTCGAACTTTCACGAGGAAAAATCAATTCTTGAAATCGCAGAGTCTGAGCCTATCACTAGTCTCGATGCACTTTTCGACAAAAAAGAGAGCAGAGTACTAACCACGATTGATATCTCGAGGAATGCAGTGGTTAAACTTGTCGTTGACGAAGAAAAAGCCCAAAGATTTCCAAGACTTTCCAAGATTATCGCAGAAGAAAATTTCATTTCTCATGTCAGCCTTTCTATTCGAGCTCTAAAAGAGCTCAACCTCACAAATAACGTGCTATCTGAGGTACTCAGCTATATTTTACAAAAATGCGGCTCTAACAGACCCATATATTAGATTCCTGACCTTAGTGGCCTGCCGAGACTTGAGGTTCTTCTGCTTAAGCGCAATTCCATTGAGAGGATACAGCCTGGAGCGTTCTCGCCGGTGGTGAAATATCTCAATTTCCTCGATCTTTCATCGAATGCTATTGAATTTAAAACCAATGACGACATGATCCAGATGCTCAGTGAAATCAAAAAGCTGCAACGACTCGAAACATTACTTTGCGCTGGGAATCCCTTTGTGAAGCAATTACCGGAGTATAAAGTAGCAAAGCCGCATTTTATCATTGTTTGCTGACTGTTTGTTACTGCTCCAGAGAGATTTGTTCGCAGGAATGGCTTCTATTAAGAGGATTGATGGAGTTAGTGCTTCTGAAGTGAGAATTGATAAAGATTTCGACCTGAAAAGCGTAATAATAAACTTCACTGAAAGAAGCACTCAAAGCAGACAAACGTAAACTGCCTTCTAGAAAACATCAATAACTTATTACCTTATTTTTTGGACAGGAGATCAAATAAAAAGAGAATGCATAGATTAAACGACTTGCTGGAAGAATGCTTGACCAACCCAAGTCTTTGCGCAGATTTGATCTCAGAAGTAGCTCGAGAATCCTTTGAAATTTCTCGTGATTTCAATAAATGGGACGAAATTTTCATTTCCACCGCTAGACACGATGATACAGTAAGCAGCGTGCGAACTTCCCTCCTCTAAGCCTGTTTTCCGCTAGCGGGAGGTCCTAGAACTGTTTTTAGAGCGGTGTCTTATCCTCATCGAGAACCAGCAGTCAATTCAGGCGCATCTCGTTGACTGTATAGCGAATTTCAGCATTATCAACCGAGTGGAGTTCGGACAAAAGTGCTTCCAAATCCTTTTGCAACTTTCGGATTTAGGAACGGATAAGGCCCTCCGGGACTATTTAAAGGAAAGTATTAAGGAGAATATCATGATATGGATCAGATTTAAAGACAGCCAGCAGCTGAAAGAAGAGAAGAAAATTGGAATTATTACTGATTTGCTGAGAGGGCTCAATACACTGGTCCATTCCGACGAAATGGCTGCTTTGTTCGATGACGATGAGTACTTAATGTACGCAGCGTATTGGATATCCGAATTCAAGCAAAAGATCAAAGAGTGCTTGAAATCAAACCCTAGCGACCCGAAGAAGAGCCCTATTATTGATTTTAGAAAAACCAATAGCTTAGAATTCGAAAATGAAGATTTCTACGACCAGCTCATTGAGTAAATCCTCCTTTTCTAAGGATTTTCCATACTTACATTTCCTTATAGCCTTATTAAGCGTATCACAGCGTATGCGCCATGTGCAAGAGCACTGATCAGATATAAAGGGTTCAGTGTTGACTGCAGTGAAATTTTCGATACGCTGGACAGAATAGCAAGGCGCTCTAGCATCATCGAGAAAGACGACAGAGACGCACTGCAGAAATGGTACAACAGAGAGATCATCATGCTCGAAATCATCGACAATATCTCAAAACTCGGCGAGGAAAGCGCCAGAGAGTTCATTAATCCCTCTGATACGAAAAACACTTTCTATCACACCCTCAACAGAATTTTAAAAGTAAAATCAATTTTTTTAAAGTCTTTGTCAAACCCTCTCTTTTTTCCTTCAGAAACTATGTGAAGTGTTCGCCAACATGGGTTATAATTTTTCCAATAACGACAGTAAGTTCGACCCAAAGCTCCTCCATACAATAAATTACCGCTTTGCTACCTACATCCGCATATTCGGCACGTTCATGCACTATTTCATGCTCAGTGATATCGATAATGCTCTGTCATACAAGGAACCGGGAGATGAGATTCTTACATATCTCACTATTAAACGAGTTGACCCGATTATCGTTACAGCTTGCTGTGAGTTTTTATACTCGATTCTAACAAATGAGGAGGTTATGCATTGTCATCGAATCATTGAAAATTGCATTGAGAAGGTCAAAACTTTTGAAAGAATTGTGCTGTTCTTGGGCGCTGAGAGGTACTACGAGGCCTGTGAACAGGTAAACCGATACGGAGAAGGGACTCTGACTGAAAGAGGGGAGCCTGTTCCGCTTTTCAAGCTCAACTCTCCTATAATGCATAAACTGTTTATCTCGATTATCAAGCTCATTGCGATCATTTGCGAGAGAGCTGCTGCCGAGGATGATGTAAATCTGGATGAAGAGGATGAGGATTACCAGATCAAACTATTATATGAAGAGTACTCCGAAACACTCAATGATCTTGAAAGAGAGACTTTGTTGTTTAACGTCTTGGACGTTCCTAACGATGACGTCAAACTTGCTGTAGCCCGATGTCTTGATAAAATCAAGATCAGTGAAATCGATAGCGATGAGTTGTCCCATCTCGTGAGGATAATCGGATCTCAGAAGAATCTTGGTATTGGAAAAACTGAAGAGATCCTCTCGCTGATCTTCCTTATCCTCTCAAAAGTCATTCGCAAAACTACTGCAACGTCTCGTGAGTTCATAGCACGGTATTCGAAAATCGCCATTGAAAACTGCATAGAGATCTTAATAAGAAACATGGCGAGGAATCTCTCCAACGAAGCTGAAGAGCAGGAGGAGAAAGTGGCACTAGCAGTCTCTTGCATATATTTCCTGAAAGTCGCTTCAGGAGACTCGACGATTCGAACTTATCTGTCAGGAGAGAAGGCACTTCAATGTCTGAAACTTTCACTTTTCTGTGAAGAGAGGTTTATGGCAGGCTACGAGATCCCGATGGATATCGAGTGCACCTGGATTGGTCGCAAGATTGACTATCTTTTCCAATGCATGAGTGGAGATGAAGCCGTCCAGCCTTACTCGTTGGTCGCTTTCCGTCTAATAAACCGAATGGCTGATATCCTCAGCGGGAAAAAAGACCCAGAGCCTCTGGAGCTGAATAAAGCTGAGGATTCAATTCACGTGCTCAAAGAAGACATTGCAAATAATCTGAAGAGGCGAATTATGGAGGAGATCGTAATTTGGGGCGCTCCGAAGAAGGGAACGAAGGAAGAGAACCCTAAGATGAGAAAGCAACAGATGGATAAATACTATTTTGAAGAGCAGCATGAGACGTTTTCAGTGCATAACGGTGTTGAAAGACTGCTGATGTTCTTGCTGGGAGGAGAGGATTCGATACAAGGTAGGTCCTAAGTATATGAAATGAAATAACTAATTTTATCAATCAATTTATGTAGAGAGGAATTTAATGAAAGACGTGGATAAGAAGTATTTCGGATCGAATCTGGAACTCGAGGCAAGAAATAAGATGAAAAATTTCGAGAGGGCCTATAAGGAGAAGATGGCGAAATTGGCTACAATAGATACAAAGGTGGCGACAAAGAAGACTAAGAGATTTTTTGGTTTCTTGAAGAAAGGCATACCCTTTAAGAACGCGTTGGTGGATAAAATGAAAACGGACGAAATCACTATGAATCTAACGCCGTTCCAGCTTTCGAAGCTGGTGATGGAGCCGCTGAAAGCAGATAAGAAGAAGATTGAGAAAGAGGAATATATGTCAAACGAAGACGAAGATGAGGCTAGACTTAAGCAAAGCAGTAAAAAATAATTCTTTAATCTCGAAGTATCTTAACAATCTTGAATACAGTCCTGGAGGAATTGCTGCCGATCAAAGACATGACCGATTTCCAGCGGTTAAGAGCATTGATCGTCGCAGCGTTGCTGCGGTGTATTTACGGAGCTATTGAATATGCTCCTGCAGGTCAGTTGAGTACAAAGAAGGCGACTATCGAAACTGTAATTTTCTTTTACGCATGAAACACATTGTAATCCTGAGGAATTGATAGATAAAAAAGAAAGAGACTATCAAGCATCTGACGCATCTTTGCTCGCTGACAGGCTGGGAGGCTTGCAATGTCGCTACAAAGTATTTGGTGATTATCATGTATGCGCTGGAGAGCAACTCTGAAGAAAACAGTGATGATATCAGAAATATCGAAATGTATGATATCGTCAGCAAGGCTATCGAAGATATCTATCGCGTTCTCTCTGATAAAATTAGCCGTCAAGGTGGTACTGTCATGCTGGAAGATCGTGAGATGCTCTTCCAATTGGCAGTTTGTGGGTCTTTGATTTGTTTGCAAACGCCGTTCATTACGCTGAGCACCCTCTCCATTCCAGCAGAAAAAGGCGTTCATTCGGCAGTCCGAACAAGAACTCCCCAAGAAAAAGGCACAGAGTTTCTGCTGGAACAGCTGATAAAGCAGGGCTTGCTGGAATCTTTTATAGAAACTCTTCTCAGGGACATGGAAAGCTCGATGAAAATGTCCAAGTAAATTCCTTCTTCAACCTCACGTCTTAGCATGCGGTGATTTTTTTTTTTTAATAATTAGAGAAGAAGCAAACAACTATGAAGAGCAAATGATCAGATTCAAACTCCGAGACGCGATTTTGATGATGCTTGGCGAGTACATCAGTCGATGTCCTCCGAAGAAATATGTGATTTTGGAATATTTTATCAGGGTAATAAAATCAATTCAACGAATTTATTTATACCATGTCTCTAGGCTCAGATCTTTAGAGGCAAAAAATTGAGGCAATCGTTACTTCAGGATATCTTGAGGCAAGTGCAGAACATTTCCTATAAAACTGCGCTTCGCGAATATTGCATTGAAAAAGGCTACGCGAAAGACCCTCATAAATTTAGAATCTACCATCTGATGAACATCGACGCCTATGAGTAAAACTTGGGCTGATTCGTTCGAAATTCATTCAATTCATTAGTTACACTCAAGGTATAAGTCAGAGGCTTCTGCTGGCTGTTACCGACTCGAACATCATGTTGCTGAAGCCTTCGCTTTCCAAACCTTGCTCTATCTGCTCTGAGGACAGATTCTGCCCAGAAGGTCCGATGCTGTTGGATCAAATCGAGCTTAGCGATGTAAATAATTGCTCTTAGCCATTAGAACCAACTTATTTAATATTTTATAGATTCAAGCGGTTCTTAATTTTCCGAGGATTAATAAAAGATGTGCCATTTCCTTTAAGAGGCTAGAAAAGAAGAAATTCGGCTTCTTCGGGGGTCAACCTGAGAAAAAGGAAGCTATTTTAGTGATAAATTTCGAGAGGGAGAACAATAAATATTACTTTGAGCAATTCCTTAAAAAATCGAATATTGAAATGACCGAAGATATCATCTTCCCTCACGCGCTTCAGCAAGCTTATCTCAAGGAAACAAAACTTCAATTGGACTTGGTAAAATTAACTCTCATGACTTCCGTGTGTGAAAAGTTATTATTTAAGGGGAAAGAGGGTACGAAGTGCTATATTTCGCTTGAGGTCTGGCTCAAATCTGGCGCTAGACCCACCTGGGACGATTACGCTGGGCCAAAGACTCTGGTTATGATTTACGATAGGAGACTATATTTAATCAGTGAGAGACTCGATAAATGGATCTTTACGACAAATATCAGCTTGGAAGATACCCTTGATATTTTAGAAACCGATGAGCCTTCCAATGATGCAACAGTGAATGCGATTAGAAACCATTTAAAAGTCGAAAAGAGAATTGAGTTGTCGACGATAAAGAGAGTGATACTTGATGAGAATGGAATTCCGTTTATTGATCTCGAATTTGCTTCGTAAATAAGATTCGAGACCACTCGACTAATTGCGACTATTTTAGGGAGAAAATTTCGATTCTATTTGGATGTGATGCTGCCAGAGAGAAATGTCGTATTGCGCTAATCAAGTCACTGGTAAATTTTGCATCAAATGAAAAAATCGTCTTATTTCGCTTTTTTCAAGGGAAATTACACCTCTTACTCCGAGAACTACTATTAATATGATTATTCAAGAGTTTTTGTATGCAGCTTGGATTTAAGAGATTTTGAAAACTATGGTTTTGTTTCTACAGATGTTTGTGTCAAATATAAAAAACAATGATGATTCCTTTTAATCACTCTAAAAGAATTGTGAATAATACTTTGAAGAAATCTCGGCAATAACTGTCTTAATCTATGCATTCATGGTAATATCTGCTTTGGAAATTAACAACATGGAATGAGTTTGCGAAATCTGTTTTATTTATTAATCCTCGGATTCAATGATGAGTCGGGTACTTTCTTTTATTCACGAGCTCTGGAAGCAGCATGCATTATTACTTCAATTTTTTTTGAAATCTGGATTAAAGGGTCAATCTAATAGCTTTCCTGCCAAAACTCTCATTTGTGCTATTTTTCTGACCATCGGTCATATCGTTGAAGTTGACGCTGTCTATTTTGGATGAGCTGAAGCATTATAGTTCTCTAGCGAGAACGTACTCTCTGCCATCATATCAATCCTGGCAATTGAATCAAAGCTCTTTTTCAGGAATCGTTCAGTTTAAAACAAGAGAAACTGCCTTTCATTGCAGCAAGAAATTCAAGAATAACGATTCATTGAGAAAATAATATAAACAATTAGTCCATTTAAAGAATGGTATGTTGTTTCTAACAGCTTCAAAAAGACAGAATCGAGCACCCAAAAGAGCTCCCTCTTCCTACTGCGGACTTATTAGTAAAACAAAAATAACCTTGTTTAAATTTCCGGCTTTAAATCCCGAACCGAATATAAAATTATATGTGCAACTAAAAAACATTTTAATTCGAATAATTTCCAGCAGCGCTCAAAATTTAACAAACTCGACTCAATTTATTTTTCCAGAATACATAGTTTGAAAATGCCATAACAACAATTAGTACTCAG
>ENA-UOTX01001420-UOTX01001420.1-compost-metagenome-genome-assembly--contig:-NODE-1420-length-17995-cov-9.236913_pt1 | contig 17995 bp, 10 predicted proteins | sample MGYA00238143_ERZ746982 | MGnify/ENA primary metagenome ERZ746982 (study PRJEB28758, sample SAMN06268862) | compost metagenome | isolation source: single cell | place: USA: California, Emeryville, Joint... | reverse complement strand
GGCGAACATTCCTGGAATATTCTATCTGTACTTCTTCCTGATTATGGCCCTTGCTGCTGGCGGTGCTGTTCTTCAATACAAAGCCAAAAGAGCTAGGGATGCTGCAGAAGGCCATAGTGCAGGCGATTATCCAAGCCATCATCATCATCCTTACCATGCTCACCCTTAAATATTCTGCATATGAGCACTATCAATCCTACACCCGTATCTTCCCTTAAATCATTAGTTTCGTTTTAGTTTCACATTCTAAACGTATTAATGTTGTTTATTGGAAGATATTCGTTGTGAGATTCATTAAGTCATTAATCCAATTATAAAAGAACATATCAACATATATCAATCCAAAAGAAAATTGTCTCAAATAGTGCTAATTAGAAATTTAAACTTGTCCGAATAGTATCTAGGTCATAACTGCTTTAATCATGAAACTTGGCCACTTCAAATGAAAAGCTGCTCTGGTAGATTATATTCCGCCGCCCTCACGATGAGAAGATGAGTACTTATTAAGAATTTTACAAGCCAGTTTTCATTAGGCAGGCTGGAAATAATGTAGTTGAGAAAGACCATTTATTGCATCCTGAAATATTTATTTCGTTATAACCTTGCTTGAAATTTATATTGAAGATTTCTGAAAACGTTGCGTTGATTAATTTCCCGTATACCATATGAATGTTGTGACATCTTAAACATTACAAATATAATTATTGGAGTTTGATTAAATGTTACTACCCTATCCAGGCAATATGCACCATCCCAGGAAGCCAGCGACACTTCTTTCATTGTGCATCTTGGTCAATGCGATCCATTGCATCATTCATTTTATTTTTCTCTGATCTTCTTGAGAGTTGATATACATTCGAAATACCAGGTTCTCTTATGCAAAACTGGAAATGCCTGTCTTAGATTCATCCTATCTTATCTTATGTAGTAAGGCTGTTGAAATCTATCCAATGCTAAGTGTTCTGATGTGGTTTTCATTTAGAATTCGATCTTACTTTCTGATATTGGATCAGAAATTAACAAATAATCAACAAATTCAAAAAAGCAAACTGTTGCATATATAAATATTTTAATTTCATTCAGAGTTCCTTTCTATTCAATCTAAGACTGTAAAAAAATGAGCTTCCAGGTATGCCAGCTTTCTTAGTAAAAGATAGCTCATCGTTCACCTAGACAACCGAATCCACCAAAGAAGAATTCAGAAAATACCTCGAAAAGGCTGGCGTCATTGACCAGCTCACTCGTGTACTCGTTGGCCTTTATGAAGAACCAGATAAACCAAACAATGCTATTGAGTAAGACCTCATGTAGCTTTCAAACCCTGTAACATCCTTCCCAATAGCTACATGAAGAGATTTTTGGGCTCTCCAACCGACATTGATGTTGATAAACTCAAAATCGAATACGAAAAATTGAAAGATGAAAATCTAAAACTCCAAAAAAGAGTCAAGGAACTTGAAGACGAAGTAAATAATTCCTCCCTTGTCCTCGATTTCTAATCCGCATTCTTTCAGCTCAAACAACTGAGACCTGAAGACAACTAAGACGCATAGAAATTCTTTTTTCATAGTTTGAAGACCTCCCTTTAATTTCCAACTTTGCATAAACCATCTCTTCTCTGTAAATCTATCGGATGTATGAATTGGGCAGTTGCAAGGTTCATATTTTTCTAAAAATGAAAAAATGAAAAAATGAAACAATAAGTTACGAACAAAGTTTATTCGATTGAACCTTTTTTTTAAAAGAAAAGCTTTTCTTGGCACAAAGAAAAAAAACTTTAAATAAAAAGCGCCGATCTTTGAAAAGACTACTCCAAATGTCATAGGGATTTGAGCTGATATTGGAAGTAATTCTTGAAAAAAATATGTTTCAACAGATAAAAGCAGTGTGATATTAAATCGTGGTTTAATATATAGTCCTAATTATCGAGGTATCGCAAACTCCTTTGATACACACGCACCCACAAAACACAAAAGACAATGTGAAACACAACGAATATTAAAATAAACACGATTTGTTTTATTTATTCACAACTTCAGATATAGAATTGCGGTTCAGTATTGCAATTCAATCCATTAGCTTCTAACGATATTATAATTAGTTCAGATTTGAATTTTATACACTAGATGGCATTCTTCTACCAAATTTCTCTCAAAATCGCGGCGTTTAATAATTTGCGAAGAGGTGTGAAGTCCCAAATTGGTTGTTATTAAGTGCAAACATATTGTCGACTGGTTCGACGTTGCTTCCTGGTCTGCTGAATGGATTCAAGTCATACATTGATTTAACGGGTTCTTTCGCCGGCTCAATTTTCATTTCTTTGGCAGGGTCACGTCTTTTCTCAGAAGAGATTCTCATATTCGAAAAATCTTGGTTCAGCATCCCGACACTTCCAGCTCCCAAGTAGTTTGAAAGTGGCTCGGAGAAGTTGAAGAGAGGGCTGTTCGGCCAGTGTTGAGCTTCATTTTCAGCACTTTGGATAGCGTTGAGGGAATTGCTTAAGTTCTTTTTGTTTAAGCTATTGACAAAGTATAATTCTCCCTTGGTGAGGTCAACCACCGCAAACTGCAAGTCGTTTGCTCCAACGACCTTATTCGCTTGGTCTTGGAATTCTCTAAGACTCTTTTCTTTGAGAATCAAGTTTGAGGCGTCTTGTACACCAGAAGGGACTATTGAAAAAGAATAAGGGATTTACAACAAAGGAAGAGCTTTTTACAATGATCTTGTGGGTCATCATTAGAAAGTTCCTTAATCACACCAAGAGAGTGACCAAGCTGTCGACCAGGAACGCTCTGCATCTTACGGAACAAAGGCAGACTTTGCGTTCCATCGTCTCCGTTGCTCGAAGGCATACTCTTTCGGCTGATCATGGCCGGTCCGTTATTCTCGCCCATGATACTGTCCAAGCCAAGGCTCTGGAGGATCTTTTGGGTGTCGATATTTGTTTGTGCGTTCCAGCTTCCCTTTCGCTTGGAAGAAAAGGTTCCTTCCATATTTTGTTGCAGGCTCGATTGTTCATCAAGCATGTTCTTCTGTCTATTTTTAGGAGTTTTCTCCTCGATTACCAGCTCTTTAAGCAGATTCCTTTTGTTGAGGATCTGGCTTTCGCTGAGGCTGCTTTCACTCGAGTAGGATCTTCTTCTCTGCACTGAGGACTCCGAGATCGTGCTTAAATCTTGGAAGCGACGCTCGAGTGATGTCGAGAGGTCACCGTACTCATACTTCTTGTCGATGATACTGATGTTAGTTCCCTTAGCTGCCATGTTTTTAGAAATAAAATCAATGATCCTCTGAGTCACTTTTCGCTCTTTCTCAGCCTGGTTGACTTCTGAATCGTTGGAAGTTGATTGGTCATAGCCAAGCTCGTGCATGAATTTCTTGTAAAGTGAATTCCAGCGATTCTTCACGGCGTTCTCTGTACGGTCTCTCATCATCTTGGAAATGTCCGCCCACTTTTTCCCTCCCACACTCAGGAAGTACTTCAGCATTTTGAGGTCTTCCTCATCAGTCCAAGGTCCTCGGTTGATCGCTGGGTCTAGATGGTTGATCCAGCGTTCACGGCATTGCTTTCCGTGGCGGTAGACCTGTGAATTGCATCGAGCGTTCAATTCGGCGGCAATTTCTTTCCAATGATTTCCGCGTCCCTTTTCTTTCATGATCTGCTTGAGCATATCATCTTCGAAAGGAGTCCATGGCGCTTGTGTGAGTTTTGTTTTCAAAAAGCTCAACCATTGAAGCTTTATGTGTTCAGCTTTTCGCCCAGGGAAGAAACTCGCGACAAACTCCCAGTTGCTCTCAGCCAACGAAGCAAAGTCTTTTTCTTCGGCTTTGCAGATATATGTGGCGATAGAGACAAGGAGAAGGTTTTCGTCTTCATTCCAGGCTCTGCGGCCAGGTTTCACAGTGAAGGCTGTTCGCTGCAGGATCTTCTCATAGAAGTCAGTTATCGAATCAGCGTCGAGCACTTGGTCTAGTTTTAACAAAAGGTCTTTTTTCAGTTCATTGAAATACGGCTTTGGATTGACTTGAGCAACGTATTTGCGGTGGAAGTCAAAGAATTTTTCTCGAAGTTTTTTCATGTGGGCTGAGATCTCTCTGTCGTCTCTAAACTTGGATTCTTCTCCTTCTTCATCTTTCATGCAAGCGCTGGGTTCTGCCTTCAGATCGATTTTCAATCCTTCGTTTCCATCGTTTGCTTTGACTAAACAACAGGTTAGGCTAGGGTTATGGTTGGAAGGATATTAGTCTTACTTTCTTTGAATAGAGGGCTCTGGAAGAAAGGCTCTCCATCATCGTCAAGATTTCCAACTTCAGAATGTCTGCGCTTAAATGACATGGTGGGATGCGAGATTTTTTGGCGATTAATTAGCAAGTATAAAGATGACAATAATATTTGAGCAGAACTTAAATAAAAGGCTGCCTAACGCTACTTCCGAAGAAATCGAGCTAAAGATCAGTACTGATTCGAAATCAAACGATCCCACGGAGTTTTCTAACAATTTTCTTAGCAGCTATTCAGTCAATGTTGGCTGTTTAACGTATCTTATTTTTAATAATTCTCTCGAAAAATTTGATAAATTTAGCTTCGGCAAATATAGCCGTCAGAGCCCTGCTAAGGAAGCAGTAGACGTTGAGTACTCAATAGTAATGCGATTATTCCCAGCCTTTTGATTGAGAAATCTCGCTTCATTGAACTTGCAGCTAGCTATCAGAGCATCTGATTAATAATCAAGATTTTTTCTCAGGATAAACCTGAATGATGCTGGACATCGCATGGTTGTGCTGACAGCTGATGCTTAGCCCAAAAGACCTTAGAGAGATTGTTACCAGGGGCCATAAATTCGTTGAAAGAATAAAGGAGATCAATGCTCAATTTATTCTCGAAATAGTTAAACGTTTGATCAAATAACCCGCGAGAAAAACACTGAATGTTATAAAATCAATAATGATCACTTATTTCCCTGAGTTCAAATGAACATTATTTTCAGCGGAAAATTATTTAGGATTCAAGAGAAGGACAAACTAATCCAAGCTCGCAACAATTGAAGTAGCTCACCTCTTTTTTTGTGATTTTATGTGGGTACGTACACAGCTCTCGACGCTCATTCTGATGGTTAAGCATTTGAGTCAAACATTATTAGCATCTGCGCTGATTTTTTTTTTTTGGTTGCGTTTTCACTTACTTATGTGCATCTCCTAACACCTCGCGTTTTCATTCAATAGCGCGATGGAATTTGAGAATCCTTGACTCTTTTGAAATTAACCATTTTATTTTTTTTTGGATGATCCATCAAATGAGAGTATAGCATCTTATAGTATATCCACTCTGGCATCCTTCACACAAGTGCAAAGTACGAGGGCCATACATATATTTTCATGGCTGAAGTTGTTTTACAATGACATTTCGAGTTATAGTCTACTTTGCTCGTTTAACGGTTCCAATCGAAGTTCTCTATAGGATTTTTTTACAACTCTTCTCCTTGAAATTTCCTCAATGAGAGACAGCAGATAATGATGATGAGAGAGCAATACCCAATAACATGGCCGAGCTTCGTGTGCTGAAGGAGAAAAAATTTGATTCACTCATAAGTTTGTTGTGATCAGTAACTGTTAACCGTTTTGTTCGAAATTTACAGTGTTGCAACGTGAAGTCTAAGAAATGGAGTCGAAAGCACCCTGATTTCGCTCAGAAGAGGCCATATCCCTTCACTTACCTAAATGAATCGGACAATTCAGAACTTACTCTCTCTTTTTTTTTGAATCATAATTTTTTTTTCACCTCATTGATCCTATCTTGAGAGAATCTCCAAAGACAAATGATGATGAAGAAGGCTACTTAAATGAATTCCTTAATTTTCTTTGATATGATGGATGTTGTTGTTGGCTGAAAACTAACTAGTCACTATCTTATTTCCTTTGCAAAAAAGAATATCACCTTCATTTGAATTATTAATTGAAAAGAGAGCTTAACTACATAAGATCATTATTAAGTTTGAACCCAACATTTTTTCAGAAGCGAGCTAGCTTGGTCCTATGTAACAGGCAGCTCAGACGGGAAAATGTCTCATTAGCGAGCCAGTCAGAAAATTTTATGGGTATCCGTTTTGCTGAATCAATTGAGAATATTTGCTGAATTAAGAAGTGTACCTAGTTTATTTTGAGAAAATTTTTACGTTTTCCGTTATAGAATAGTTCATACTCTTTGGATATCTGACAATACTATCAGAAGTCACCTCTTTGAGGACGGCAATTCACGGTTACTTTGAATCTCATTACTAGTTACCTAAATCCATTGATACATTAAGATATTTGCTATTCGAAAGCCTGAGAGTTTACTTTTTTTTGGAGTTTCCAAATCTGAAAGCTCTGTTCGAGATGTCCACTGTCTTCAGATATCATGAAGTTCTCTTTGATTTATCAACAGCTTTGACTTCTCTTCCTAAATGGTGTTATCTAGCACTGCAATTTGCAGATTTAGAGCCACAACGGATATTTGGAAAGGAGCAAACTGATTCTCTGTTTTGAAGATAAACACCTGAAAATATAATTCTTTGTAATTTCTGATGACTGCGATGAATTTCTTCTGCAGCAAAATAATTATGAGAAATGATGTAGTGTCTCAATCGGCACTAGTCTCGCATGATAATTTCTGGTTTTTGACATTGCTTCATAATTAATTCAGTTGATGAGAGGTAGTCTGAGAGATGGAGATAGATTTGTTAGCAAAAGGCAACAATTAGGAGAATTCATAGTTATTTAAGATTGGGAAGATATTTGGTAAGTAATACGATAATATGAAGTACCAAGAAACACATGATATAATAATTATAATGATAAATCAAGAAAAAGATATAAAATTAGTATTCCCATTATCAAGTAGTAATCTTTTTGCTTATTTAACTGAAATTTATAGCGAAAAAATGATTATAGGAGTTCGAATTTCAATAGTTTCTCCTTTATTATATTTAAGCTTATCGGTTTCGTGCACACGTCATCCATCCCTGCCGCAATTGCCTGATCAAGCTCAGAGGCATGAACACAGGCTGTGCAAGCAACAATTTTTATATCAGAGTTAATTTTCTTTTCTGATATCAACTTTCTGAGAGCCTTTGCCGTCTCGAAGCCATCTAACACTGGCATATTGCAATCCAGAAACACAATTTTATATTGCTCACAGACGGCGCCGCAAGCGTCCTGTTCTTGACGCCTTTGTATTTTTTGAAGCGCTTGCAGCCCATTAAAAGCCCAGTCACAGGTTATTCTGAGTTTCTTCAGGTTTTGGTCAAGAGCTGTGAGGTTGAAAGAATCATCATCGACGATTAGAACCTTGGGGCAAGTACAGTTGGGTAGATTCGTTGAGGGAATGCTAAATGGCATTCTTTCAGTTATAATTAGTCCTCCACCTGCGGAGGAGACATCATCTTGAGAAGTCGCCTTTCGATCGATTGAACTTTTGCTTTTTACTGGTGAAATTTTGAGTTCTAAGTTAGGGTCATCGCGATTTTTCTCCATCATGTCCAGTTCAATGGATAATTCTTCTATTGCTAAAGGAATTCTAGCTTCAAGGTGTTCTCTATCAACAATATCAACCCAAAAAGTGGTCCCTTTGCCGAGAGTAGACACAAACTTTATGGGTCTCGTGTTCTGGTTTTCTAATCCTTGATTCAGGAGTTCGGCTAGATTATTTGAAATCACTAGCCCTAATCCAACGCCAGTCGCGTTAATCCTTGATTCTTTTCCCAGCTCGATCTTCTCGAAGGCCTGAAAGAGCTTTGTCTGGCTCTCTTCACTTATCCCAATACCACTGTCTTCACACTTAATTCTAACTCCTCGAAATCCAGAGATCAATACCTCTTCAATCTTCAAATAGACTCCTCCTTCGAATGTAAATTTGACTGCATTACTTAAGAAATTGAGGATGATCTGCTTTAATCGGTTATGATCAGAAACCAATTCTTCTTTGTGTTTTGATAATGATGACTCCAGTTTCAGTTCAATTCCTCTCTTCGCCGCTTGAATTTCCAACAACTCAAGGCATTCTTTAGCTGTTTCGACTATACTCTTTCGTTCAAACGACAATCGTAGCTTATTCGCTTGCATCTGAGAAAAATCTAAAAAGTCGTTAATGAGGCAAAGCAGCATCCGACTGCTTCTCAGCGCGGGCAAAACATAGTTCTTTTTAGCAGACTGCGGGACTTCAGGATCACTGAGAGCCTGCTCGGCAAAGTTAATGCTTCCATTAAGAGGAGTTCTCAGTTCATGCGACACCGAAGCAAAAAGTCGAGTTTTGTAATTATTATCATCTTGTAATAACCGATAAGCTTCTCGCTCCGTCGTATCGCTAATATTAGCAACAATAACTCTCTTATCGTTGTACACTGAACCCGCGAACTTGATCTGATAAGACTTCAGTCCTTCACTCTCTATATGATTTTTATACCCTTCAATGGTAATGAACTGCACCACACATTGAGCGTCTTTCTTTGGGTTAAAGAAATGATTTACAACATCATCAAAGACGTTCGCGACGCTGGTACCCTTGCAGTAGTAAATTAAGATAAAACTAATAAAAAGAGCTTACCTCGCTGGATTGTTCGTGTTTGGTGCATCCCAAAACTTGTTTAACTTTGATATCACAAAAGACTCGATCGATGTCTGGAGTTTTGTTTTGGAACATCTTTTCGGCAGTTTCATTCAAGTATAATATCTGCTTTTGGCCATCAATGATCATAATTCCCTCCATAACGTCATCTAAAACTTTCTTTATGGCCTGAGAGTCTTCATGGCATTTGACTCGTTTCAAGAATTCATCTCTCGTAAATTTTTCATTGAAATATGTCAGCAAGCCAAAAATGATAAATAGCTGGACCAATCTAACCAGGAAGAAATTAGGGACATCGTCTTTCGCGAGTACCATCACGAAATAAATAGCTATTTGTAAAAAACACGCAAAGACACGCACATGCCAGTATCCAATTATCATGACACTACATAGGAAATAAACACCCATACCCCATCCAGAAATCAACAAAGCGTGCTCTGCGAGGCATGTGTATGGTAAGATATCAACGGTGAATACAAGAGCCAACAGGTCCAAAATGAATAGTGTAAGTTTGGCTCTCTTGATGAACTGATCACATCTTTCGCATCGCTTTTTCAGCCAATAGACATAGCTCATCCATAATAAACAGCCAATCCCTCTCACAAAACACCACGCCGTAATAGTCTTGTTTTTGCTTTCGAAGTTTATTCCATAGTCTAATCCGATCCACATTGAATTCATTATAAAAAGCAGTGTGACAACGACGAATCTCCTGCAGAGCTGAAGAGTGAAATTAGAATGGAAGAATTGAGAGTGAGCCTGAGATTTAAAACCTAAACACCAATCCATTTGTCGAGTGAATAAATATTGAAGGGATTAACGAAAATTTTTTATTTTTTTTTTTGGAATTAGTCAATTATTAAGAGCTGGAACCTGCACCGCTTAAAAGCTCTGCTTTTGTGCTAATTATCTTTTGTACCAGTATATTTTATTGATATTTTTATATTTATTGGATGGGAAAATGTTCAGCAAACGGGTGATTTACGATTTTCAAGGCATTTCTTTAATTCGCCTTGAATATAGTATAGTAATCACGCACTCAGGGAAGTTTCAAAATTTGTAAAAACTTAAATACATAGTATTCCTTGAGCAAAAAGGGAATTTGAACTTCGTAGAGAAATGAAAAGTGAGCTCACTCAAGGTCTCTGAATGCATCTGAGGATAGGGTGCATCTAAGGACTTGGGAGCTGGAAACAAGGCATTTTGAAACCATGTTCTTGATGCAGTGATAGAGAGAGTAGTTAAGGCACAGGTCTGCTTTGAAGTGGAGAGAACGAGAAGAAGATTAAGGCGAAGTCGAATCGAGCAGATATTAAAGCAAAAACTCACGCGATTACGTCGAAATTTAATTCATTCAGTATTGCGTTGAAAAGAATGACTCTATTCAGTAGTTCAAAGAATCACGGAATTTATTTTTGATAAGAACCACGATTTTAAAAAATTAAACTCAGAGCTGGTACAGTGGATTGATTCCAGAGGCTCTTGAAAGTAGTTAGAATAATAATGCGGTCTATGCAGCATCTGAAAAATATTTAGAGCATTTGTTATTGAAAAATTGCTTAGAGTTGAATCATTTGGATTTCGGTGCTTTTTTCTTTGGTTTTTTTGTTGTTAACCTGACTTTAGTGTCATTTTCGAGTTATTAGACTTGAAAGGAAAAATAATAAATCCAAGCGCGCGTATTTTCAGGCTGATTTTCACTTTTCAGAGGAAAACCTTTATCACAATTAAAAAGCGCACCAAAAGGACTCCTTAACCTCCAAAGTTTAACTGACAAAACTATGGAAACTGAGAAAGATAATGTGGCAGCTCTGAGCTCATGCAATCAAAGCACAGCGTGAATGCTCTTTCTCAAATAGATTATATCTCGAGGATTTCAATGAAATAACGATAGTTAAAAGTGATTGCATGATGATTTTTAGGCTATTCTGAATATACATCACTAAAAGAAGAGGATTTTTTCTCTGTAAATTAAGTAGACAACTTGCAATTATCGTAAATCCGATCTGTATAAGGAGAAAGAAGTAATACCAGAGAAAATAGTTACGCTATATAAATAGAAGCTGTGAAGTTTTACAGTATCGACAATTTCGCCCGTATCCAGACTTTTAATTGACAATGTCCATCATTATTGATATTTTATTAGGTATAAAGAGTCTGTTCCTTTTGCCAGTACTACCTTAAAATGATAAATTGCGAATCGTTCACAAAGAATAATTTAGCTCACTTGTGATATGAAGCCAAAGTTATTTAATTAAAATTTCGTGACACTTTTTGGCAAATTGCTGTCTTACAAATGAGCAAGGTCCTTGACTCTTTTTTAAACGGAGTGACTCCACAACATCAAAGAACGTCATCACGATCAACATCCAAAGATGGCTATTTCCCTGCTATCGGACAACCCTCCTCTTTCGATAAAAACCGTGTGCGAAACTCTCTGCTTGACATTGGCCCCACTCCAAAAAACGCTTTTAACCCAAATAAATCTCCTTCTTTCCAGAACCTGTACCTCCAACAGCAATCCACTGATAAATCAACCTTGCGGGAACAGCTTAACGCTATCAAGGAAGAGAAAGCAGAGCGAAATCAAGATGATGAGCCAATATCAAGGAGAAAAATGGACATGCTGAAAGTCCAGACGAATTTACGAGACCTAGACACTAGCAAGTCCAATAACTCACCTCTTTTATTCGTACCTCCGGCTCTAATATCAGCAAAATCACGCCATTCTACTTTTAAAAAACCCTTTTTACCCTTCGATGAGCTGCTCTCCACTCATCGGAAAGACGTAAAGAACTTCGATGAGTCTCTGATTTCTCCTAACACAAGCAAAGATCAAATCATACGACAACTTGCTTATAATAAAAATCAGGAGAGAATCATTGTTGAATCCACTACGCAGTCAGAAAAAGAGTCTCATCGTATGATGGCAGAGAGTTTTAAAACTCAGAAAAAGAAGGAGCTCAAGATGCCGAGAATACATACTTACCCTTCCCGCTCTCATTTCTATTCAAACGACAAGATCGGCAGCATGAATGACACAAAATTAACTAAAATCGAACCAGTTGAGATTACTAATAAAGTTGGACTGTCTTCTGAGAATACAAATGGCCTTTTTAGCCGTCATCTTCGATTTTTTAAATGCAAAGATATTGAGAATTTCTCCTATCGTCCGAAAGCTAGAGAAGGCGCGACTTTTACAATTTTCGGGAAGTATGGGTACTTGTATGGAGGAAGATCGCAGCGAGCAGTAGATGAAATCGAAGTTCTGGATCTAACCACGGGAGCTTGGAAAACTCCGAATGCTGGAGGTGAAGTACCAGTAGAAGGGAGAATCGGTCACTCTGCCTGTTTGTATGAGCGCAATCTCGTGTTCTTTGGTGGAGAAAGACGCTTCAATGAGGCGCTTAAGCTCAGAGAGTGTCTGAATGATATAAGGATGTTTGTCATTGATACTCAAGAATGGAAATGGCCGCAGTGCTTCGGAGAGCAAGTTGAACCTCGCAGAAACCATGTTGCGGCTGTCGTCGGAAAACATATGCTGGTGTATGGTGGGATTGATAACTACGGCAATTTGCTATCTGATCTGAAAGCCTTGAATTTGGTAACAATGAGATGGCAGACCTGTTCAGAAGAAGGGAACAATGGGATGGGAATTGCCTTTCATGCTGCTTGTGCTGTTTTTCACCCAGAGAGGAGGAAGATTATGCTGCATAAAATTCCAGAGCTAGTAAACCCAAATCCTCCCACAATAAAGGAGGAAGGAATCTATGTTTTCGGAGGGAAGAGTGAAACCGGGGAAATTCTCAACACCCTGAAAATATTGAAAGTTGGCGATAAGCCGGCGAAATGGATAGTGCCTGAGACGACCGGAAAGCCTCCACTGCCTCGTATGCAGCATACCATGGACTACTACAGAAAACTGAACTGCTTGGTGGTGTTTGGCGGAAGGAACGAGCAGCAGAAATTTAGCTGTCTCAATGATTTTGGAGTCCTTTGGCTGGAGACAATGACGTGGATGCAGGTGTCTTGCTGGGGAGATGAGATTATTAGCCGATACTCGCACTGTGCGGGAATATTTGGAACAAAGCTATATATTTTTGGAGGGATCAACTACGGCTCGTATGTAGGATCAGAACTCGAATTGATCGAATTAGATCAAACTAACGCGATGAGAATGCAACGAGAACGTAACGAAGAAAGCGCTCAGAACCAATCTCAGGTATTAGCGTCGAGGGGAGGTTTCGTGAATGCTCGACCTTTACCAAAAATTAACAGAAAAGATAGTTTCGACCTCCAAGGATTTATTAGTTTCCTACCTAAACCAACAAAGGAAGAGTTGAGAGGCCCTGACTTTCTGCACGAGGAAGAAGAGGATGAAACTCCAAACAATAGAAGCCCAAATAAAAAAAAACCCGAGCTTAATTCTTATAAAGAGAGAGTAAAGGCACAACAACTTATGGTGATGTTATCGCCTAAGCATGTTAGTCCTAAGGCTGCAAAAGGAGGTCATGTAGATAGCTTTAGTACAGCTGCAGTGCGCAAAAACGTCCAAGTGAAGTTCCAATCCTTTGATACACCAAATCCTTAATTTCAGTTATTAAGAATAAGCTAATACACACACATTATTGGTTCGCAATCACGCTTTTTTAACAAAACCATTAGATAGATGCCGATGCGTTTAGCGGGTTTTGTTTCTTCGTCAAAATCACTATGATCAATCTCCTATAAAAATTTCTACATTGAGAGTGTTTGTCCATCAATAATAGCAAGCATTCATTGTTTATCGCTAATTACTCAGAGGCCACTTAGAAGTGCCTTCTGAGCTGTATATATATTCCAAACCTAGCTGAAGTACTAAAAATTTGTTAATTATAGCTCCTTATGAGAGTGCCAGCAATCTTTTCATTGTTTTACCTTTAATTTCATATGCTTTAGCATATACTTCCAAATAACAGTTTGATAAAAGCAAATTTAAGATCTACATAAATAAATGCAGTCCTTCAGAAATCCTTCTTTCTCTCTTCAAACTCTCCTCCGAAAGCGCCCTAAGGTCAAGCCAGAAACCATCCTATTAAGAAAGGAAATCAAGAGGACAAAAATGATCAACATTTTCACCCCAGATCATTCGGGTGAGAAACCCGTCCATGATTGGATGCAAGGAAAGAGAGTTAAGGGCGTATTTAATGCTTTGCAAGAATTCCAAAACCGCAACAGACACACCAACCCTGTGGATCCAAAAGATCACCCTCGTATGAAAAAGATCAGTGAAGAATTTGCGGAATATGCTGTAAAATTGTTTGAATTGCTTTATGGTATTAACCTTTGTAATTAGTACCGTGAAAAAAAATTCAGAGAATACGAAACGATTAAGAGGATGGAGATGGATCAAGTGATAGAGGAGGAGATCAAAAAGCTTCCTGGCCTCTTGAGAGATGAATTACAGCTATTCTTAAAGCAGACTCGAAAGAATGCCGCATATAGACCTGAATTGGACCCTTATCACTAGTAAAGCTCTGATATTTGAATAATGACTCAATGTTTTCTTAGCTATATGGAGCAATTTATCAGAATTGCACCAAAGGATATCGAAGAAAGATGGTATCTGGCCGAGCGTCTGGGTAGAATAGCTAATGATGAGCTTCCAGTCAATGAATAACAGGTTCTCGTGATAAATATTTGTACGTTTATGTTGTTGAAAATACGCAAAGCTGTATTTCTTTTTTCTGAACCTCAGCCACACATCCTGTGTTAATAGCAGTGGGAAAAAAATCGATTTGAATGGCTCCTAACGATTTTGAGAATAGCGATAGCTTTGAGTTCATTTTAGATACTCTGGAGATATTTTCGTTTCAAATTCAATGACAATAGCAATGTGAATGAAAATATATAAATAAATAACTAAATAAAACCAAGGCGAATCATGTTCTGTTTTCAAGAACTTGAGAATTAAATAAAGCTTTTTGATGTGTATGTATGATTTTGCAAAAGGTTGCAGAGTAGGATGCAGATAAGCAGTGCATGATTCTCAAATAAGGTATTTGTACTCATTTACATAAGAAAAAATTTAGTTTTGCTGTAATATTCTCCTCGATACTTGAATGTCAAACTTATTTTATATAGGATCTTGATTCTTTTCGAATTAATATTGAGACTTGAGGACTCAAATTTTGACTACTATAGAACAAATTTTTTTGGAGTATGGCATTGTTATTTTGAGAGAGAAAGACTATATTATTTAAATGTTATGCTCTATTCCAATTGAAACAGACTTTGGATGATGTTGAATGCAACCAAACCAAACAGATAACGCTCACTTAATTTATTGGGATAGTACGATTAAAATTATCAGAGGTAAAGTGTCTAATTAAATAACATGTAGAATTTGATCTGCTATCCTCTGAGCATAGTGCATCCAATTTTTTAATATTTTTCATCATTAAAAGATAGTAAGAAGAGTAGTCGGATTTTACCAGAGTCCAGCTCAAAATTTCTGAGATAAAGACTAAAATGAAACGCATCACCATAATTGTCTAGGGGCCTTTTGAGTCTTGTTTCTACTCTTCTACCATTTTTGGCTTGTACAATATCATACTTTGAGTACTAGGTCACATGCAATGCAAAAAGACACTTTTCAACTATTGTCCTTCTTTATTGTCTAGAATATCTTGGAGCAACATCACTAGATCCTCTTAATGCAATATAAGAGTGTTTTGAGACTCTTTGTTTGCTTCATATGCCACTATTGCCACATATGTTTTGAGCCTTTTCAAGAAGTCACTAGTGTAGGAGTCCCCGGCATAGGGTTACAAATAGTATGCGTCTCGTAGAAATCGGCTCGGTTACTGTTTCTCGTCGAATATAGGCTTGTTGTCTTTCTTCAGTGAGATCCGGATCTTTGAGCTTTTTGCTCCTCATGGCTCATTTTTTGCTGTTCCCGCAGATGTTCAAAAACTTTGTTAATTCCTATCTCACTGTGTCTTTTATCTTTGTTAAGATATCAAAACATTTCTTCCGTCTAGGGTATTTCTAGAAAGTTACTCACTTTTATACACTTTCATGAACTGGAAATGGGAGGTTCTTTCAGAAAGTTTCTTAGATCGATTTTCTCAACCTCTTTTAATAGGGTAAATTAATATTTTGCTCTCATTTTATACACATCTAATTTCAGAGTATTTCTTCCAACGAGGTTATAATTTGAATTCAACAAGCAATTCGAAATGAAAAAATTCCTTAAACATCATATACTCTTTCTGTCTCTACCATAATGCTTATGTTTTTACTTGAGCTAGTATATATCCGTAAGTTAAACAATACGCTTAATGCTAAGCATGGGCGGGAAATTGCTTAATATCCAATACATGAAAAGTTGTTGCGAAAATCGTAATTTTCAGCTCTCTAACCCTGCTGTATAGAAAGCATTACCAAGCTGCCAAACTTTTATCTCTCTATACAATGCACCAAGCATCTTACTACATTGCGCTCGAATGCAATAACGAGCTCCTAGCTTTTTGAAAGGCTCAAACAGAGGTACTGATGTATATTTGTCTCTATAAGTCCATTCCGCGTCAAATTCAAATTGCCTGACCTCTCTCTATGGCTGCTCTAGAAACCCTCAATGGCTCATTTTCAGATGAAGGCCAAGCTTTCTGGCCTTATTGAACTCAGAAGACAACTCCAGAAAAGCATTTTTCACATTGTCTCCCTTTAGAGCGCGTGTTTCGATGTACCATATTTATTAATCGGTCTATGGCAAAGAATTTGAAACCTCCTGCAAATCAACTCAAGAAGGAGCAGCATCCTGTTGCAATATTTGCTGCTGAGGCTGACGAGCAAAATATCAATGAATTCTCTGGATTACTGCCAAAAGCAGATCAAAACCAAGACGAAGAGGGAATGAATTTCACAACAAAGTTACAAATTCCCATTCAAGAGAACATAATTGATGACCAGGTTGATCCGGAACTCAGCAGATATGAAAAAGCTCCAACTTTCAGTGTGATTACTGGCATTTGTATCATTCAAAATATATGCGCAATGAGAAAAAAGCGAAAAAATGATACTGACCCTTTAAAACACGAAGATCTCCCCTTGTTTGGTAAGACCGAAGAAGTGAGTGCGAAAATTAATGATATTGAGAGAGAATACAACAAACACCTCATGAAACACAAATCTCAATCTCTCGTTTGGCCCATATTAAGAGTGTTCTGGAGGAGAGCTTTCAAAGAACAGACTTTTGTCATCGTTGATTGGGAGGACTTATTGCAGCATTTATGCTTTGTTTTGCTGTGAAACAAATATTTTACTCTAAAGCACTGAGAATACCTGATCTTTCTTGTAAAGAGGATTTTTCCCCTGATAATACTTCTTATTAGAGCATTTTTACTCAGTTAAGGGCCATAAATTTGAAACTTCAATATTTTCCGGACAGAACCACTTAAGGATAATAATAAACTTAATGTTTTATAACTCTAAATCAGCTCGTAAAAAAAGTATCAAATGATGTTTTTTCAAGATTTTTGGTAATACTCTTTCCCAAAAAAAAAAAATTCCAGCAAGAACCTTAAATACTTTGCTGTATCTAAATCTCGTACTCGGAGCATCGAATCGTCTTCATTGAAAAATGCTACAGGGAGTTGTTCGGGCTCCCGTTCAATTTTTCGACATAAACCCAACAAGTCGAATTCTTAATCGATTCTCGAGCGATATCGGTCTCTTGGATGAATATTTGCAGTTCATTCAGAGCTAACTTCTCAACATGTACTTTAGTATTTCTGCATCATTCTTAACTGTATGCATCGTGGTGCCCTGGCTTATTCTCCCACTCTGCATTCTCATTCTCGGAATACTCCTTATCGTCCGTCTCTTGAAGCAGATATCTTTCTAGGCAAAGAGTATAGAATTAACCACAAAAGACCCGATCTACACCTTTCTCTCAAATCCTCTCTTTGGACTCAACAAAGTCTACGGCCAAGAATCGAGCTTTATTAATCGATTTACTAATATTTTGAATCGAAATTGTAGAACCGCCGTTTTCTACTCAAAACAAAACACCGAAATTCACGCAGGAATAGATAAACTCGAAAACATGATAGAAGAAACAAGGAGGCTTCCTATTTGTCCCTACAGCCCAAGAAGTTAAAGAGTGCTGGAGGCAAATCTGGCTTTAATAGCACCAAAAACAATGCATTTTTTGGGAGAATTCGAGCAAGCGTTAGGTTTTCATTAAATTCTCCTCTGCAGGCTCGATAAAGAGGGCTCATCACGAGATGTATAAATTGAAAAAATAAAAAAATTATATCTTTCACATGTTGATAATAGAAGACTTTCTTAGAATCCAAGTATTTTAATTTAGGGAGATCGCAGCCTTATCAGAATATTCCACTCTGTTTT